>Ga0209643_1001703_pt1 | contig 18549 bp, 17 predicted proteins | sample AutmiccBRH37_all_FD_187383 | JGI IMG/M metagenome (GOLD analysis project Ga0209643, IMG submission 187383) | Deep subsurface microbial communities from Mt. Terri, Switzerland - Autotrophic microbial communities BRH/37_all (SPAdes) (version 2) | ecosystem: Environmental > Aquatic > Deep... | reverse complement strand
AGACAGCCGGGAACGCGGCAAAGAATGGGCAAAAGACCAAATTAATGATTATTGGGCAAATACCTATCACAAACCTACAGATGAATACAATCCAAAGACTGCAGACTTATCCGGATGCGTTGAAGATGCCAAGCTTTTCTTTAAAATTGGTTATAAATTAGCCAATGAAACCACCAATCCAAAATGGAATGAAAAATCTGAATTTAAAGCTATCCGAGAAAAATCAATGGGGAAATAGTTAACCTTTGATCAATTCTTTGCCAATCGCGCAATTCAAGCACAATTGCTTGTTGCAATAATCGTTTTTTAATTGAAGCAATGCCTGCGTTTCAAAAGCAGTTTTGCTTTTGATGTTGAGCTCGCTGAATTTTGAAATAATTTCGTTTTTTTCCGGTTTTATATTGGCTATTATGGTAAGTGATCCACTTAAATCGTTTTTACCCAGACTCTTTAAATACAAAAATTTCAAAGGAATGATGGTATTTATCAGCAGCAAATCTATAAATGGTTTCGTGATTTTTTTAATACTTTTTTTAGACACAGTTTCAAAAGTGAAATGCGTTTCCCAGTAATTGGAAGTCGTCAAATCAAACAACCCATAAAATTCTTTGATATCTTCCGTTTCAACAATTTTAGAAAATAAATTTTGATGGCTGTGATACACCATTGCCAATTGCGACAACCGAATGGTGGGGAAATTATTTGGCCGCAACCTGAAAAACTGAATCTGGCCATTTGAAATGGGCGTCAATTGAAATTTCACTTTTAAAAAGTTGTATTCCTTTTTTAGTTTTTTGAAATATTCCGATTCAGATTCGTTGGAAAGCATTCCGGCCTGGCCAAAAAACAAAGCTTCCAACTGTTCCAAATTATTGTAAACTTTTCTTACAATTGAAAAATCAAAGGAATTGGCAAAATTCATAAAAGCTTCCGAATTTATCTTCAACCCAAAATTTTTGGCCAATAAAACAAACAATGCAGCTTCCCAATTGTTATTTAATTTATTGACCGTGTTTTGAATTTGCTCCGACTTATTTTCTAGCCTTTCAACATAAAGTCGCTCAAGCCAATTGGTTAAAATAAAAGAATCTACACTTGCAATGTCTTTTTCACAATTGATCCAGTTTTTATTTTTACTGAAAAGCTGTTGGTAATTGTTCAATAATTCCTTCGAAATAAAATTTTTAAGCGCTAAAGTGGCAATTGGCTCATTTGTTTTTCTGAAAACATCAACAGAATGTTCCCAAACCACGTGCAAAATCACCGAATCATAATTTTCGTCGTTTTCGTGATTGTGCGCATACCAATCGGATGAATTTAAATGAATTTCTACATTTCCCGCCCAAAGTTGTTTATTAATTGTCAACTTGGCATTTAAAAAATCGGGGCCAGCATTCAGGTTGGCAGTGCCAGTTGAAATAATTTCAATAATTTCACCGTTGGTGGTTTCTAAATTTGCAGTTGAAAACAATTTAAGTTTCCACACAAAATGCAGTAAATTTTCCTTCATAGCAATTTATTATCAACCTAAAAGTATGCAATCTCCTTCAGTAAAAAAAATTGAATGAGAATTTAACGAAATTTGGTATTTTTAAATTAATTTTGTTCCTTGTAAAATTTAAGTAAATGAACATCATCAACAGTTTAAAATGGAGATATGCCACCAAAAAATTTGATCCTTCAAAAAAATTATCAGCACAACAAATTGAAACACTAAAAAATGCATTTAATTTAACGGCAACTTCATTTGGCCTGCAACCTTTAAAACTGATTGTCATTGAAAATAAAGAACTTCAGGAAGAATTTGTGAAATATTGTTATTACCAACGTCAGGTCGCCGATGCTTCTCACCTATTGGTTTTGTGCATTGAAAATGATACAACAACTGAAGCTATAAATGCCTATTTTGATTTGGAAAAGGAAGTTAGAGGCATATCCGAAGAAGTAATTTCTAAATTTAGAAATCAACTTGTTGCTATGTACAAAAACAAAACTTTGGAAGAAAAACAATTATCGGCAACCTACCAAACTTATATTGCGCTGGGCAATTTAATGACGGTTTGTGCCGTTGAAAAAATTGACAATTGCCCGATGGAAGGATTTATGACTGAAAAAATTGATGAATTGTTAAATTTACCTGCACAAAATTTAAAATCAATATTATTGATGCCTGTAGGTTTTAGGGCAGATGATGATTTTATGAGCACTATGAAAAAAGTTAGAAAACCATTAAATGAAACCGTTTTAGAAATATTATAAAAACCCAAACAACAAGAAAATGACAAAAGATATAAGAGCTCTTGAACCTACTGAACTTTGGAATAATTTTGCCGATTTAAATGCGGTGCCGAGAGGTTCAAAAAAAGAAGAACGCGTCATCCAATTTATGGTTGATTTTGGCAAAAAATTAAACCTTGATACCGTGGTTGACCTTGTTGGCAATGTAATTATTAAAAAACCTGCTTCAAAAGGTATGGAAAATCGCAAAACCGTTGTGTTGCAGTCTCACTTGGATATGGTGCACCAAAAAAATTCAGATACCAATTTTAATTTTGACACAGAGGGAATTAAAATGCTTGTTGATGGTGATTGGGTTCGTGCAGATGGCACAACGCTTGGTGCCGATAATGGTATTGGCGTTGCCGCAATTATGAGTGTATTGGCTTCAAAAACCATCAAACATCCTGCAATTGAAGCATTGTTCACCATTGATGAAGAAACTGGAATGACTGGCGCTATGGGATTGCAGGCCAATTATTTAAACGGTGAAATATTGCTTAATCTTGACACTGAAGAAGATGATGAAATTGACATTGGATGTGCCGGCGGTATTGATGTCACTGCCCAAAATACGTATAACGAAGTTGGGGCGCCTGTAAACAGTGGCGGGTATACCATTGCCATTACCGGCTTAAAAGGAGGACATTCCGGAATGGATATTCATAAAGGATTGGGAAATGCCAATAAAATTATGAACCGTGTCTTATATGAATCAAAAGAATTTATCAGAATTTCTGAAATTAATGGAGGAAGTTTACGCAATGCCATTCCAAGGGAAAGTTTTGCAATTATTTCAGTTGCCGATTCCCGAAAAGAGGCTTTTATAAAAAAAATAAACAAAACCGTTAAAGAAATTAAATCCGAATTTGCAGCGGTTGACCCTAATTTAAATATAAAAATTTCTGAAGTTGCTACTCCTGAAAGAGTGATGACAACCATAAGCCAAAGTACTTTACTCAACGTTATTTATGCAGCACATAATGGCGTTTACAGAATGAGCAACGATATGGAGGATTTGGTGGAAACTTCAAACAATGTTGCCCGTGTAATTGTGAAAGATGAAAGCGTAAAAGTAATGTGTTTAACACGATCTTCTGTTGAATCAGCTAAATTTGATATGGCAAATACACTAAAAGCAACCTTTGAAATGGCCGGATATGATGTGACGTTTTCAGGCTCTTATCCAGGCTGGAAACCAAATGTGAATTCTCCAATTTTGAAACTTTTAACTGAGACCTACGAAAAATTGTTTAGCGAAAAACCGAGTGTTGTGGCTTGCCATGCCGGTTTGGAATGCGGAATTTTAGGAACCAATTATCCAAATATGGATATGATTTCATTTGGGCCAACCATCCAAGGTGCGCATTCACCCGACGAAAAAGCCAATATTAAATCTGCCCAGAAATTCTGGAAATATTTACTCACTATTTTGGAAAATATTCCGATAAAAAAATAAAAAATTATGGGACTTGAAAATTCAGGTCCCTTTTTGTTTTTTAGCGCTTTGTTAACAATATATACTTTCAAAAACCATAAATAATTGTATTTTTACAGCTTAAAGTAATTGGAGATTCTTTTATGGGAAAAATTATTGCAATTGCCAATCAAAAAGGAGGTGTTGGCAAAACTACAACCACTATTAATTTAGCCGCGGCTTTAGGTATTCTAGAAAAAAAAGTGTTGTTAATTGATGCCGACCCGCAAGCAAATGCTTCATCAGGGCTTGGGATTGCCATAGAAGAAGTTGAACAGGGAACCTACCAGCTTTTGGAACATTCCATTACAGCAAAAGAAGCCATTGTTGCTTCAAATTCCCCAAATGTTGACATCATTCCTGCGCATATCGATTTGGTGGCCATCGAAATAGAATTGGTCGATAAACAAAATAGGGAATATATGTTGAAGGAAGCATTGAAAGAGATCAAAGATGATTACGATTATATTTTAATAGATTGTGCGCCTTCATTGGGATTGATTACTTTAAATTCCCTTGTTGCCGCTGATTCAGTGATTATTCCAATTCAGTGCGAATATTTTGCCTTGGAAGGTTTGGGAAAATTGTTAAACACCATCAAAAGTGTCCAAAAAATACACAATACCACGTTGGATATTGAAGGGTTGCTGTTGACAATGTACGATTCCCGTTTGCGACTTTCAAACCAAGTGGTGGAAGAAGTTAAAAAACATTTCCAAAGTATGGTTTTCAAAACCATTATTCAAAGAAACGTTAGATTGAGCGAAGCACCAAGTTACGGCGAAAGCATTATCGCTTATGACGCCACCAGCACCGGTGCCGTAAATTATATTAACTTAGCCAACGAAATTTTAAAACTGCATACCAAGGATGGCAAAAGCAATTAAAAAACAAGCAATGGGAAGAGGCTTGTCCGCCTTATTGAACAATTCTGACATCACTTCCGCTAACGATAAAAATGCCGATAAACTTGTTGGCAGTATCCTGGAAATTGATTTGGATTTAATTGAAGTAAACCCTTTTCAGCCAAGAAGTTATTTTAACGAAGAATCGTTGCGCGAATTGGCGAGCTCCATTAAAGAATTGGGTGTTATTCAGCCCATTACCATCAGAAAACTGGAAGGAAATAAATTTCAATTGGTTTCGGGGGAAAGAAGGTTCAGGGCTTCAAAATTAATTGGAAATACCACAATTCCTGCTTACATACGGCTTGCAAACGACCAGGAAATGCTTGAAATGGCATTGGTTGAAAATATACAACGAAAAGATTTAGACCCAATAGAAGTTGCCTTAACCTACCAAAGATTGATTGATGAAATTGATTTGACACAGGAAGAAATGAGCAAAAGGGTTGGAAAAAAACGATCAACCATCAGCAATTATTTGCGATTGTTAAAATTGGATCCGATTATCCAAACAGGGATGCGCGATGGATTTTTGTCGATGGGACACGGCAGGGCATTGATCAATGTTGAGAATTCCGAGGACCAATTGAGCATTTATGAAAAAATAATTGAACAAAAATTATCTGTTCGCCAAACAGAACAATTGGTCAAAGATTTAAAGGAAGGTGTTGTTGCAAAACCTAAAAAACAGGTTAAAGAAGCCAAACTTCCTTCATTTGTAAATGACGGAATGAAAACTTTCAGCAATTATTTCGGCCATAAAATTGACATCAAATTATCGGGAAAAGACAAAGGAAAAATCAGCATTCCGTTTCATTCGGAAGAAGATTTCAACCGATTAAAAAAATTATTGGAATAAGTGCTTAAAAAAAAATTATATAGCTATTTAATGATTGCCGCTTTAACGGCATTTTCTGGCTATGCGCAAGAAGTCGCCGAGGTAAAAATAAAGGATACGATAAGGCCCTCGAGCGACAATTTTAAACCGCTTTCTCCTGCAAAAGCCGCATTTTATTCTGCAGTTTTACCCGGACTCGGACAAGCCTTCAATAAAAAATACTGGAAAATTCCTATTGTTTATGGCGCATTGGGAACCGGCGTTTATTTTTATGACAGGAATAACACCAACTTCAACAGGGCAAGAACAGCCTACAAGTTAAGAATCAATGAAAAACCCGATGAATTTGACGGGTTAAATGGAAATATCCTGTTATCAAAAGACGCTTTAATCCGGGCACAAAAATCCTATAAAAAAGATCGGGACTTGTCATTGCTGGTGACTGCAGGTTTGTATATTTTACAAATTGTGGAAGCCAGTGTCAATGCACATTTATTGCAGCATAATGTTGACAGTAATTTATCTGTTTCTCCCCAAATAATTCGCAACGACATCAATAACAAAACAATTGTCGGCGCCTCTGTTAATTTTAATTTTTAGTTATGAAGATAGCTTTATTGGGTTATGGCAAAATGGGCAAAACAATTGAACAAATTGCATTGCAAAGAGGCCATCAAATTGTATTGAAAATAGATGAAAACAGTGCAGATTACGATATTACTTTGGCCGATATAGCCATAGATTTCAGTATTCCTGCAGCCGCTTTCAGCAATATTTCAAACTGTTTAAACAATAGGGTTCCGGTAATCAGCGGCACAACGGGATGGCTCACTAAATTGCCGGATGCAACAGCACTTTGCAAACAAAAAAATGGCGCTTTTATTTCTGCATCAAATTTTAGTTTGGGCGTCAATATCTTTTTTGAATTAAATGCCCATTTGGCAAAAATGATGTGTAATTTAGAGCAGTATGCCATTTCAATAGAAGAAATCCATCATACAAAAAAATTGGATGCCCCAAGCGGTACGGCAATTACTTTGGCTGAAGGAATTATTGAAAATACCAAAAAAGAAAGCTGGGCTTTAAATGTAACAACAAACGAAATTGTAATACCAATAATAGCAAAGCGCATTGATGAGGTTCCCGGAACACATACTGTTGCATATAATTCGGCTGTAGATACTTTAGAAATTAAACACACGGCACACAGCAGAGACGGTTTTGCCTTAGGCGCTGTAATCGCTGCGGAATGGTTGGTGGGAAAAACTGGTGTTTTTACCATGAAAGATGTTTTAGGTCTTAAATAACATTAAAAAATTCAATTATGACAATGATACAATGGTTTATATTTTTCTTAATCGTTCAGGTAATTCACTTTGCGGGAACTTGGAAATTATACGTAAAAGCCGGCAGAAAACCGTGGGAAGCAATCGTACCCGTTTATAATGCCATTGTGTTGTTGAAAATATTAAAAAGACCAACCTGGTGGGTGATTTTATTATTCATTCCTATCATTAATTTATTGATGTTCCCAGTAATTTGGGTTGAAACCGTTAGAAGTTTTGGAAAATACAAAACCTTAGATTCGGTTTTAGCTGTGATTACACTTGGTTTTTACATTTATTATTTAATCTATATCGCCGATGTTAATTATGTGGAGGATCGCAGTTTAAAATCTAGGACTGAAGTGGGAGAATGGGTGAGTTCCATTGTATTTGCCATTATTGCGGCAACGTTGGTCCACACTTATTTTATGCAGCCTTATACCATCCCAACCTCATCCTTAGAAAAATCTTTATTGGTTGGTGATTTCTTGTTTGTAAGCAAATTTCATTATGGCGCCAGAACACCAATGACGGTTATTGCGGCCCCAATGGTGCACGATTCATTGCCGTTAATGAAAGCAAAATCCTATTTAAATAAACCACATTTGCCTTATTTTAGGTTGCCTGGTTTTGAAAATATTAAAAGAAACGAAATTGTTGTTTTTAACTGGCCGGTTGATACTGTTCGTTTTTTTAGGGACAAATCCAATATTAACATAGATAAACCCATTGACAAAAAATCGAATTATGTAAAAAGATGTGTGGGTATTCCTGGTGATTCTTTGGAAATAAGGGAAGGCTATATTTATATCAATGGCGAAAAAACGGTGCTTCCAGACAGGGCGCTGCCGCAATATATGCACAAAGTTATCACTGATGGTCAACAAATTTCCGCTGCCGCTTTAAAAAGATACAATGTTACCGAAGGCGGTTTTTATGGAGATTATTACTTACTGAACTTGACAGATGAAAATGCAAGTAAACTCAAATCAAATCCACTTGTAAAAAACATCACCAAAATACTTTCACCAAAAGGAGAATATAGCGATTCAGTTTTTCCGCATAACAGTCAATACGCTTGGTCTATAGATAATTACGGACCAATTTACATTCCGGAAGCGGGAAAAACCGTTGAATTAAACGCCAAATCATTGCCTTTTTACAAACGAATTATTGAAGTTTATGAAAACAATAATTTAACAACCAGCGGAGATGAAATTTTCATCAATGGAAAATTGGCTACCAATTATACCTTTAAACAAGATTATTATTGGATGATGGGTGATAACAGACACAATTCTGAAGATGCCCGATATTGGGGTTATGTGCCTTTTGACCACGTGGTTGGGAAACCCGTATTTATTTGGTTCAGCTGGGACAGCAATGGAGAAGGAATTGCCCAAAAAATAAGATGGGAACGTGTTTTTACCACGGTTCACGGCAGCGGGAAACCGGTTTCGTACTTGTATTATTTCTTAGGAGCACTTGCATTGTGGTATGCTTTTAGCTTTTTCAGAAAGCGCAAAAAAGTCGCATAAATAGATGATTTTATTGCATCCAACTTATTTTTCTCCAATTCTGCAATATGTTGCCATTGCAAATGCTGATGAAATTATTTTTGAAACAGAGGATAATTTTCAGAAACAAACTTATAGAAACAGGTGCCATATTTATACAGCGCAGGGAAAGCAGTTGTTAAATGTGCCTGTTCAACATACCAAAGAAATTAAGCAAAAAACAAAAGAGGTAATAATTGATTATAAGGATGATTGGCACAAGCAACAATTAAAAACCTTAAAAACAGCCTACAGCTCCTCTCCTTTTTACGAATTTTATATCGATGATTTACTGCCCGTTTTTGAGAAAAAAATGCATTTTTTATTGGATTTGAATTTCTTGGCGCACGAAATTATAATGGATGCCCTGCTGCTTGAAATTCCGACGAAGAAAACGACGGAATATGATAAGGCACCAAGTATTTTAGATTTAAGAAACTTGGCCGAAGACAAGCCTAAAATAACGTACAATCTTGAACGCTACACCCAGGTTTTTTCCGAAAATCACGGTTTTATTCCCAATTTAAGCATCTTGGATTTACTTTTTATGGAAGGTCCAAATGCATTGAATTATCTTGAATCTCAAAAAATCATTTTTTAGTTTTGGAAACCCTTCGATTTATCATTCATTACGGGATGCACTTTTTACTTCCCGGTGCCATTGCTTTTTATTTCTTCAGAGATAACTGGAAAAAAGTTTGGTTGATATTGATTCTGACTATGTTGGTAGATTTAGATCATTTGTTGGCAACGCCTATTTTTAGTCAGACAAGATGCAGCATCAATTTTCACATTCTTCACTCCTACTATGCCATTGCAATTTATTTTGTGGCGCTTTTCTTCAAAAAAACTAGAATTTTAGCAATTGGCCTATTGCTTCATATGTTAACAGATGCAATTGATTGCCTTTGGATAAATTAATAAAAGGTAAAATTATCTTTTATTAAAATATTTATTATCTTTGTGCCATAAATATTTTCAAAAATGACAAATTTAAGAAATAAAACGATTGCTGAAATTGTAAGCGATGATATCAGCACCGCTTCTGTATTCAAAAAATATCAATTGGATTTTTGCTGTGGCGGAGGAAAAACAGTGGAAAACGCTTGTAAAAAAGCAAATATAAATGTGAATGATGTGATCAATGATTTATTGAATAATAAATCAAATAAAGAAGCGCCTAACTTAAATTTCAAAGATTGGAGCGCTGAATTTTTAGCCGATTATATCGTTTATGTTCACCATACTTATGTAAAACAAAATTTGGGTGTTATTAATGAATTCGCAGAAAAAGTTGCCAATGTTCACGGACAGCACGAACCAAAAACAGTTGAAATTGCTGAGATATTTTCACTAATTTCTAATGAATTGACTGCTCATATGAGAAAAGAGGAATTCATATTGTTTCCGGCCATTAAAGCCAAAGAAGCAAACCATAATTTTGAAATGGATGAAAAAACAATGTCTTTAATTGAAGATGAACACGAAGAAGTGGGTACCTTGATTAAAAAAATACAAGAATTGAGCTCAAATTTCACGCCTCCAGAATGGGCTTGCAATACGTTTAAAGCACTTTATTTTAAATTGGAGGAATTTACAAACGATTTATACCAGCACATTCATTTAGAAAACAATATTCTGTTTCCGAAAGTGAAAAACCTATAACAAAACCCCTTAAAGAAAAAAGGCTGCCAGAATTTATTTTAAGACAGCCTTTTTTTATTTTATGAAGTATTTTTTATCTTATCAGTTTTTTAAACTTGATTCTTTTTGGCGTTAAATCGCCACCCAAACGTTTTTTCTTATTTTCTTCATAATCAGTAAAAGAACCTTCAAAGTAATAAACTTCAGAATTTCCTTCAAAAGCTAAAATATGTGTACAAACCCTGTCTAAAAACCAACGGTCGTGACTGATAATCACCGCACAACCCGCAAAGTTTTCTAAGCCTTCTTCCAATGCACGCAGCGTATTAATGTCCAAATCGTTTGTCGGCTCATCCAGCAACAACACGTTTCCTTCTTCTCGCAAGGTCATTGCCAAATGTAACCTGTTTCTTTCACCGCCCGAAAGTGTGTTCACTTTTTTATTTTGGTCACTTCCGGAAAAATTAAATCGGCTCAAATAAGCCCTGGAATTTACCTGTTTGCCACCCATTAAAACAAGTTCCTGCTCATCGGCAAAATTTTGCCAAATCGTTTTTTCAGGATTAATGTTTGAATGACTTTGGTCTACATAAGCGATCTTGGCTGTTTCGCCGACAATAAACTCACCTTTATCAGGCGTTTCTTCACCCATAATCATTTTGAAAATGGTGGTTTTACCGGCGCCATTCGGACCAATAACGCCAACGATACCAGCCTGAGGAAGTTTAAAGTTTAAATTTTCATATAATAATTTATCGCCATAGGCTTTAGAAACTCCAATGGCGTCAATTACATTTGTTCCTAAACGAGGACCGTTTGGAATGTAAATTTCCAGTTTTTCATCCAATTGATTTTGATCCTGGCTCATCAATTTGTCGTAATTCGACAAACGTGCTTTTGATTTTGCGTGACGGCCTTTCGGTGCCATTCGCACCCATTCCAACTCACGTTCCAATGTTTTTTGGTGTTTGGATGCTTGTTTGGATTCTTGCGCCAATTTTTTCGATTTTTGATCTAACCATGTAGAGTAATTTCCTTTCCAAGGAATTCCTTCGCCCCTGTCCAACTCTAAAATCCATCCAGCCACATTGTCCAAGAAATAACGGTCGTGCGTTACGGCAATAACGGTTCCTTTATACTGTTGCAAGTGATTTTCCAACCAATGAACAGATTCTGCATCCAAATGGTTTGTAGGTTCATCCAACAATAAAATGTCAGGTTCCTGCAACAACAAACGGCACAAAGCAACTCTTCTGCGTTCTCCTCCAGAAAGATTTTTTATTGGCGTGTCGCCATCAGGAGTTCTTAAGGCGTCCATCGCAATTTCAAGCTTTGTGTCCAATTCCCAAGCATTGGAAGCATCAATTTTATCTTGAAGTACGGCTTGTTGCGCCATTAATTTATCCATTTTGTCGGCATCAGAATACACTTCTTCCAAGCCAAACATATCATTTATTTTATTATATTCCTCTAAAATAGCCACAGTTTCGGCCACGCCTTCTTTCACCACATCCAAAACAGTTTTAGAATCATCCAATTGCGGTTCCTGTGATAAAAATCCGACAGAATAACCCGGTGCAAAAACCACATCTCCCTGATAATTTTTTTCAAGTCCGGCTATAATTCTAAGCAAGGTCGATTTACCGGAACCGTTTAAACCTAAAATCCCGATTTTAGCACCGTAAAAGAAACTTAAATAAATATTTTTTAAAACCGGTTTGTTTGCACCTTGGTAAGTTTTGGTTAAACCTGCCATTGAAAAAATCACCTTATTATCGTCTGCCATTGTTATAATTATTTGTTGTTGGTTATTTGTTGTTGGTTAAGATTAACTTTTAATTCCACTTGGATAGTTAGTGGGACTTAAACCCTTCCCTTTAAAGCATTAAACACCCAAGCGATGGCGAAAAATCCGACTCCTACGGAAGCAAATCCCCAGCCGGCTATGTCATTATATCGAAAAGCGCCAAGCGCGATAAGTCCAACGCCAACTACAAGCATAATAAATGTTGCCCAAGCCAATACAGTATTTTTATTCATTTTATGTGGTTATTTATTAAATTGCGTTTCTAAAAAATAAATTGCAGTTTGCAAATATCGTAATTTTCAGCTACAAAAATACAAAAAAACGCACTCTTTAGGAGTGCGTTAAATCAAAATAAAAGTAAAAATCAGCTATTTTAAAACTGGACTGACTCAGTTTTTTTTATTTAAATTATTTGAATTTAATTCTATTTACAAAGGCATTTGCGTTAGGGATTGCAGCGGAAATCCTTTTTTGATTCGCCGGTAGGCGAAGTAAAAAAGATTGCAACGAAAAGCCCGACCCAAAGGGAACGCCCAAAAAAACAATACATAAATTGCCGTTTTTATTAGAATTAGACCTATTATTTATACAACCTTTCTTAATTTTTCTTCAACTTTATTGTTTTTAGCAATAACTTCAAATTGATTAGAGGTGTTGTGTTCGCCTTCAGCTTTTAAAGCTTTGTCGCCTGCAAAAAATGTTTTATGATCATCACCAAGATTTGACCCTGCCATTCTTTGATGTTTTACACAAGAAACACCTTTACGAATTTCTTGTCTCTGAACATCTTTTACATAAGCCAACATACCTTCTTCTCCAAAATAACCTTCCGTTAAATCATTCATATGAAGTGCTGTTGTATGATAAGTTGGTAAGGTAATTAAATGATGAAAAATGCCTGCATATCTTGCCCCGTCTATTTGGAAGGTTCTAATTTTCTCATCAGCACGAAAGCACAATGGCGAATCATCATATTGTACATCCATTAAATTATTTCTATCATAGTCTGTCATATTTTCACCTTCTGAAAGCATTTCATCATATACCTGATTGCGGAAATTTAATGTCCAATTAAAAGATGGTGAGTTATTGTAAACCAATTTAGCATTTGGCACAACTTCTTTAATTCTGTTTACCATATTTGCGATTTGCTTAACATTTGGCGTTGGCGTTTCAATCCAAAGTAAATCTGCTCCATTTTGTAGACTGGTAACACAATCTAACACAACCCTGTCTATATTAGAGCCATCTTTAAATTTATACAATCCATTTGGCAATCTTACAGGACGCACCAATTTACCATCTCTTTTAAGAAACACATCATCTTCTTCAGCATCATTTATGTCAATTTCTTCCGCTTCCACAAAGGCTAAATATTGAGAAGCCAAATCTCCCGGCGCATTACTAACCGGTAATTTCTGGGTTAAACTGGCACCTTCAGAATCTGTTCTTGCAACAATAATTCCGTCATCCACTCCTAATTCTAAAAACGCATACCTAATGGCATTCAGTTTGGCAATAAAATCTTCATGAGGAACCGTAACTTTTCCGTCCTGATGACCACATTGTTTGGCATCAGAAACCTGATTTTCAATTTGAATCGCACAAGCGCCGGCTTCAATCATTTTCTTTGTTAACAAATAAGTCGCTTCTTCATTCCCAAAACCTGCATCAATATCGGCAATAATAGGAACTACATGTGTTTCAAAATTATCAATTTGATCTTGTACATCTTCACCTTTTTCTAGTCTTCTGAATAAATCATTTAACTCAATTGCATCTGCTTGTCTTAAGAAATCATAAATTTCCTTTATTAATGCCGGAACAGTCGTTTTTTCGTGCATCGATTGATCTGGCAACGGTCCAAATTCTGAGCGTAATGCAGCTACCATCCAGCCAGAAAGATATAAATATCGCTTACTTGTTGTTTTATGATGCTTTTTAACGGCTATCATATTTTGTTGCGCAACAAAACCATGCCAACATCCTAATGATTGTGTGTAATTTGAAACATCTGCATCATATGCTGCCATATCTTTTCTCATAATGGCAGCTGTATATTTTGCGATATCCAACCCTGTTTTAAAACGATTTTGAGTCACCATTCTGGCTGCAATTTCAGGATTTATTGCATTCCAAGTATTTCCATACTTGGCTTTAAGATCTCTTACTGTTTGTAAAGCTGAACTATAATTGCTTTGTGCTAAATTTTTCATAATTTTGTCGTGTATTTAATTTTTATGGTTATTTATATGAATCACCCTTTAATTTCGCGGTTTTTGGGTGATTTTTTATAGGTATTTATAAGCTTTTAAGGTTAAGAATTCTTCAAACTTATCCGAGACGACCAGAGAATCAAACAATTCGATGGCCAGTTTAAATTTTCCGTTTTCGAATTCATTTTCCCCTACCAACGCTTTAATTTGATGAATTTCAGATTCCAATAATTCAATGTACAATTCAATCGTAAATTTTCTGCCGTCTTCCATAGTCGAATTGTTATGAAGCCATTGCCACAATTGCGTTCTTGAAATTTCAGCTGTTGCGGCGTCTTCCATCAAATTGTACAAGGCTGCAGCGCCATTTCCCGACAACCAGGATTCCAGATATAAAATCCCTACGTTGATGTTTTTTCGAATTCCATCTTCTGTAATTGTTCCTTTTGGCTGCTCTAGTAGTTGCGGTTCGGTAATTTTTAAATCATCTCTTTTTTTGTCGATTTGATTTGGCTCAGGCATATATTGGTTAAAAACTTCCAATGCCACAGGAACCAATCCCGGATGTGCCACCCAAGTGCCGTCGTGGCCATTTTTTGCCTCGCGCTTCTTATCAATCCTTACTTTTTCGTAGGCGATTCTGTTTGCTTCTTCGTCATTTTTTACCGGAATTTGTGCTGCCATTCCGCCAATCGCATGAACATTTCGCTTATGACAACGCTGAATAACCAACAAGGAATAAGCTTCCATAAAAGGTGTTGCCATTGTTACCTGACTTCTATCGGGCACGCTAAATTTTTTGTGATTCCTGAATTTTTTGATATAGGAAAAGATATAATCCCAACGGCCGCAATTCAATCCAGCCATATGGTCTTTTAATTCATAGATAATCTCATCAATCTGAAAACTTGCAGTAATGGTTTCTATTAAAACAGTGGCTTTAATGGTGGCTTGTTTTATGCCGAAGTATTCTTGCGAAAACACAAAAACTTCATTCCACCAGCGAGCTTCTAAATAATGTTCCAATTTTGGCAAATAGAAATAAGGCCCGGATTCATTCTCTAACAATTGTTTTACATTGTGAAAAAAGTACAAACCAAAATCAACCAAAGAACCCGACATTTCTTCTTCATTGATCAATAAATGTTTCTCATTCAAATGCAAACCTCTTGGCCTCACACAAAGCGTGGCGACGGTTTCGTTTAATTTATATTCCTTTCCATTTTCATTTTCAAATGAAATGGTTTTATTGATGGCGTCCCTCAAATTTTGTTGCCCTTCCATTAAATTGCTCCAGGTTGGGGAATTGCTGTCTTCAAAATCGGCCATAAAAACTTTTGCGCCTGAATTTAATGCGTTGATGATCATTTTCCTGTCAACCGGCCCCGTAATTTCAACCCTTCTGTCCAACAAATCTTTTGGCAGTGGCGCTGCTGTCCAATCACCTTCTCGCACTGCAACAGTTTCTCTCGGAAATTCAGGAAAATTTCCTTTGTCGAAATAATTTTGCTGGGCAACCCTTCTTTCTAACAATTCCAAACGTTCGCTGTTAAATTTCTCATTCAACTGCACTAAAAAATCCATCGCTTCATTTGTCAAAATATCGCTATAAGAATTTTTTACATCTTCTGAAAAAGATACCGGATGAATTGTTGTTTCATTAAATTTTTTCATTTTGCTATGATTTTATGAAGGCAAACATAAAATAAAGTTTTTGATAAAACAAGCGAACGTTCGCTAAATTTTAATTTTAGATAAATTTTTATTATTTCGCTAAAAAACATACCTTTGTTTTATGAATATCGAAGAAGAATATATCCGTTTAATCTTTGGATTGAAATTGAAGCAAATCAGAACAGAGAAAAATCTGTCCTTATTTGGACTTTCCAAGCTTACAAACATTTCAAAATCGTACTTAAACGAAATTGAAAAAGGCAAAAAATATCCCAAAACGGATAAAATTGCACTATTGTCGCAAGTATTGGATGTTCCTTACGACAATATGGTTTCCTTAAAACTCGACAAAAACCTGGCGCCGCTTGGTGAAATATTGAAATCAAAAATATTAAAAGAAATTCCGCTGGATTTATTTGGTATTCAGGAAGCCGACTTGATCGACATTATTTCAAATGCGCCGGCCAAGGTAAATGCGTTTATAAGCACCTTAATTAAAATCGCCCAAAACTACAATCTTTCGCGTGAAAGTTTCTTTTTGGCGGCCTTGCGGTCTTATCAGGAAGCGCATAACAATTATTTTGAAGACATTGAATTAAGTGTCGAAAAATTTGCAAAAGCCTATCAGATTAATTTGGAGGAAAAAATAAAATCGAGCGATCTGGAAGAGATTTTAGTGGAAGAGTTTGATTATAAAATAATCAATAACGGACTTGCTTCTTACACAAATTTAACGGAATTGAGATGTGTGTTCATCCCAAAAACAAATACTTTATTGCTAAGCGACACCATTGATGAATCGCAAAAAACCTTTATTTTCGCAAAAGAACTCGCCTACAATTTCTTGAATTTAAAGGAAAGGCTTTATACTTTTTCGTGGATTAAATTTGAAACTTTCGATCAGGTTTTAAATAATTTTATGGCATCGTATTTTGCCGGCGCGCTCATCATTCCAAAAAAAGCGATTGAAAATCAGCTAAAAACATTTTTTGAGCAAGAAAAATGGGATGGCGATAATTTCAACAAAATGATTGCCCAATTCACCGATTCCCCGGAAACCTATTACCAGCGATTGACAAACATTTTGCCGAAAGTATTTCATTTTAAAAATTTATTCTTTTTGCGTTTCACCAATAAAAATGGCGAAAACAGGTACAAACTTTCGAAAGAACTTCACATCACCCAACAACAGCCGCCAACCGCCAATGAAACTCATGAGCGTTATTGCAGAAGATGGGTTTCTATTGATCTTTTGAACAGGGTTGGCAAAAATGAAATTATTTCCGATGTACAAATTTCCAATTATCCAAATAATGAGTTAAGTTATCTGGTAATTTCAAGCGCCACCAAAGATCCTTTTAAAGAAAATCACAATCGCAGCATCAGCATTGGCTTGCTGATTTCTCCATTGTTAACCAGCAAAATTAACTTTATAAACGATGCCAATATTAAATCAAAAAAAGTGGGCGTTACCTGTGAACGTTGCCCAATAACTGATTGTGATGTTCGCGTTGTTGAGGCGATTGAACTGCAAAAAATAGCCAAAAATGAAGAAATTGCCAAAACGGTTCAACAGCTTCTAAAAGATTTTTCTTAAAACTGCATTGGCACTTCAATAAAAATCAATTCTGACGCGCTTTTGGCTTTTATGTGAACATTTTTGACATTAGAAATTCCGATGGCATCTCTTTTTCCTAAATTTTCATTTTTAATGTCGATTTCCCCTTCAATAATCATCGCATACAATCCGTGATTTTCAGATTTTAAGGTGTAGCTAAATGTTGTATTTTTATCCATATCAATTCTTGAAATCAACGCATCCTGATGTATTTTCAATGAATTTTCTACATCGCTCATAGAAGAAACCAAGATTTGAAGTTTGTTTTTTCTTTCTGAAGGATCAAATTTTCGTTGGTCATATCTTGGTTCCACATCATTTTTATCGGGAAAAATCCAAATTTGAAATAAATTTATTTCTTCGCTAGGCGAATTGTTCATTTCAGAATGTTGCAAACCGCTTCCGGCCGACATTACCTGAACTTCTCCGGCTTCTATGGCAATCCATTTATTGCCCATAGAATCTTTGTGTTTCAAAGCACCTTTCAAAGGAATGGTAATAATTTCCATATTGTTATGAGGATGCGTTCCAAAACCCATTCCGCCCTGAATTGTGTCATCATTCAAAACTCTTAAAGCGCCGAAATTAACTTTTTCAGGGTCATAATAATTTGCAAAACTAAAGGAATAGTTTGCATCAAGCCAACCATAATTGGCTTTACCTCTATTTGCTGCTTTATAAATTATTTTTTTCATTTTATCTTTTATATTTATCAGTTTATCTAATTTTATCAAGAATTTCATTCAATATTTTTGCTTCATCTTCTGAAATTGCATTCATAGGATTGCCTAACTCCTCAACATTAATTTTATCCAAAACTTTTAAACCTTTTTCAGAAATTTTCACAAAAACTACCCTTCTGTCGTTCTCGCAACGTGTTCTTTCAATTAATCCCTTATCGCATAATTTATCCATAAGACGCGTTGCATTTGGCGACTTTTCTATCATTCTTTCCTTCACTGTGTTTACTGTTACTGCTTCATTTGCCCCTTTCAAAATTCTTAAAATATTGTATTGCTGATTGGAAATTTTGGAAGGTTTTAAAAATTCATTTCCCACGGTATTTAGCCAATTTGCGGTATATTTTATGTTGATGAGCGCTTTTACGCGTTCATTGGGAAACTTAGAATTGATGTCTTTTGAAATATCTCCCATCTCTAAAAGGCTTTTTCAAATTTATGAACCAAAACATCCAATTTTTTACCCAATTCA
>Ga0209643_1001699_pt1 | contig 18595 bp, 16 predicted proteins | sample AutmiccBRH37_all_FD_187383 | JGI IMG/M metagenome (GOLD analysis project Ga0209643, IMG submission 187383) | Deep subsurface microbial communities from Mt. Terri, Switzerland - Autotrophic microbial communities BRH/37_all (SPAdes) (version 2) | ecosystem: Environmental > Aquatic > Deep... | reverse complement strand
GAAAGAAACTTAGAGCTAATTCCTCTAAAAAATGATTTATAATAATAATCCTCTTCTTCAATTTCTAAGAAATTAATAATAGAGCTTATTACCGGAATTGTATCAAGCGAATATCTGTCGCTGAGATTAAATGGTATTTCATAAATTGAAAATATCTCTCTGACAAGCGGTGAATATTCTTTAATTAAATTAAATACTATTGCAATTTTATGTGGCTTTATACCCTGTTTAATTAATAGTTTTAACTCCCTTGCAATTAATTCAATCTCCTTATATCGGTCTTCGCCTTCTAATTTAATTATAGGATATCGTTCTTCTTTCTTTTTGACCGAACGAAGGAAATTCTGTGATAAATAGTCTTTTAAATAGAATGATGAATTCGTATGGTCATTAATATCCCCGATTCTATTATAATCATATGCAATAAATGATTCATATGCAGTTGTTAAATGTTTATGCAGTTTTTCATTTCCGGTATTATAATCCAAATTGATGAAAATTTTTATCCCATAGATGAGAGATAATTTATTAATAATCTTCAATTCTAAAGAAGAATACTCATTGAATCCATTTATATAGATTAAACCTACATTTGGGAAATTTAGTTTAAATAATTCTGAAAATTTTTCTTGTGGAAGATTTGCAATAATAAAATAGATATCGCCAATTTCTAAACTTCTTGCGGCAAAACATTTCTTAGTGTAAATATCAATTATTTTAGCGATCCCATGTACTTTTGATTTTTCGTATCCTGAAAGTTCTTCTGCATTTTCCAATAATCTCTTTGAATCAATTCCCTCTTTCTTATATTCTCCGATTACATTATTTAATTCCTCAAGAGTTCCATCGGGCACTTCATTTTTATAACTTTCGAAATACTCAATTTCGGCTTCTTCAATTGTCTCTTTTAGAAAAACATAACCGGTGGCAGAACTAATCAGATTATACTTATCATAAAATTGCAACAATTTTTGGGTAATGGTTGTTAGAGTTTCAATATTAATTTTTTCTGATGATCGATTGGGAGAATTTTCTATTAATTCTTTTTTAAATGTTCTAGCCCATCTATTGGTGGGGACAATAAAAAGAAATGAATCTAAGTTACCCTCATCAAGAGAGTCTCTTATGATGGCAGAAATATTAAGGTTTTTTATATTTTCGCGCGAAAAAATCATTTATTCAATTTTAATTAGGGGATTATTTTATATGGTTGTTTTTAAAAATATTATATTTATTTTAAATTATAAAGTAAGAGAAAATGGTGAATAAATGAAACGAATAGTAATATTGTTGATTCTACTAACGGGAACTATAATTCCACAAAAAATCGGAAAATTAGCTCCGCCACCTGAACGTGAAATATTCCCTAATAATTCATGGGGAATGGATATAATGTTTGGAGAAGGTGGCTTCGGTCTAGGCACTTTTCTAAGACGTGAAGTTGCGGAGGATTTGACCGGATTTATTGATATCTCTTTCTCAGAATCTAAAGATGAAAGAGAAGTTGAGTATATAGATTATTGGGGAAATTCATTTACCTTCAATAAAAAGAATCGAGTTTTTTTACTCCCATTAAATCTTGGACTTCAATTCCGATTATTTTCAGAATCAATTACGGATAATTTAAGACCTTATGTTAATTTTGGAGTAGGTCCAACTTTAGTTGTATCGACTCCATATGAAAAGGAATTTTTTAGCTCTTTCGGAAAAGCACGAGGATATCTTTCTGCCGGAGGTTATGTCGGTTTTGGTGCGAATTTCGGAATCAGTAAAAGGAATCTGATTGGAATAAATGCACGCTATTATTATATCCACATGTTTAATGAAGGGGTTGAAAATATTAATAATCGTTTTAGAAAAGATTTTGGACATTTTTACATAACTCTTAATGTAGGTATAATGTACTAATACTTTACATATATTGCTGATTATATTAGATTGGTATGTATATAAATGGACATATATTGGATACTGTTACTATAATTAATCAGCTATATCATCGATACGAAATTTATTCTGAAACAAAATTCTCGAATAAATTTATTAAACACTCCCAAATAAAAGAGCTTTTAATCAATCTGCAATCCACAGGGATTTTTGAAGTTTCGGAAATTGGGAAATCAATTCAAGAAAGAGAAATCTATTGCATTAAAATTGGGAAAGGAGAAACGAAAGTTTTACTTTGGTCTCAGATGCATGGTGATGAACCTACCGCCACAATGTCGTTATTTGACTTGCTTAATTTTTTTATTGCAAAAGATAATTACGATTTATTTCGAAAAGAGCTTTTTGATAATCTTACTCTTTATATAGTTCCAATGCTCAATCCGGATGGTGCAGAAGTCTTCACAAGAGAAAATGCAATTAATATCGATTTGAACAGAGATTACATTCGAGCCGTAAGCCCCGAGTCTAAAATATTAAAGCAATTACAAAAAGAGATAAAACCTCAATTTGGATTTAACCTCCATGATCAAGATAGTTATTACTCTCCCGGTAATAGTTATAAATCAACCGCAATTTCTTTTCTTGCTCCACCTCAAGACTATACGAACGAAATCACCCCTGTAAGGGAGAATGCAATAAGAGTAATTTCCGGCATTATAAATATATTATATGATTTTATACCCGGGCATATAGCTCGTTATAAGGATGATCATGAACCACGTTCTTTCGGAGATAATTTTATTCTTAATGGCACTTCTTCTATTCTTATCGAATCCGGTTACTGGGAAAGTGATGATAATAAATTCTTTATTAGAAAGCTTAATTTCATTGCACTTATTTCGGCATTAAGGATTATCGCCACAGGAGAATATAAATTATATGAAGATAAAACTTATTTCGATACACCTGTAAATGTAGAATCATTTTTCGATCTATTAATAAAAGATGTAACTGTTATTAAAGATACTAAATCTTACCAAGTAGATATTGGTATAATCAGAAAAAGAGAATTTGATTTATATAGTGATAATTATATAATAAAATCATTTATAGAAGAAGTAGGTGACCTTTCATTTTCTAATGCACATGAAGTATTTTCAGGAAATGGTTTGGTTCTAATTGATGGGAATCTAGCTATTAATAGCGATGCAAAATTAAAACTAAAGGATCAAGACGAAATAATCTATTGTTTTGATAATGGTACGTTAATAATCCGATAAGCACGTATTCTATTTCAGATCAAAAATATATTTGCTAACTTACAATGTTTAATAAGATTGATAATTGACAAAAAAGAAACAAAATATTGTAAAAGACGCTCCATCAGAAAAGCTCTATGCCGATTTTGATAGAGAAGCCGTGCCCCATATGAACTCCCTATTGAATTTTGCATTAAAATTAACAAAAGACGAAGAAGATGCTAACGATCTATTGCAGGAGACATACCTAAGAGCATTCAGATTTTTTGATAAATTTGAGAAAGGCACCAATTGCAAGGCATGGCTATATCGAATAATGAAAAACACTTTCATTAATGACTATCGAAAAATTTTAAAAGAACCGAATAAAGTTGATTATGAAGATGTTCAAAATTTTTATGAAACAATTAAATCAAATGAAGTAGATACAAGACATTATGAAGAAGATGCTTTTGCCGGAGTGTTAGATGATGATATTACTAATGCGATAGCCTCTTTATCAGAGGATTTCAGAACAGTAATAATTCTGAGTGATATTGAAGGTTTTACTTATGATGAGATAGCGGATTTCGTTGATGCACCGGTAGGAACAGTTCGATCAAGAATCCATCGTGCAAGAAAGATGCTCTATACAAAACTTCACGGTTATGCAGTAAAAAACGGATTTATCAAAGATGTTGCTTAATTCCAAGAAACTTTTTATCTTTAATGACTTATAATTTTAAAACAACCCAAGGTAGGTGAATTAGTTGGTCGGTATTACGATTCAAGAAAACGAGAACATCGATAAAGCTCTTAAACGCTTCAAGAAAAAATATGAACGTTCAGGTATTCTAAAGGAATATAAGAAAAGAACTTTCTTTGTTAAGCCATCGATTGAAAAAAGAATGGACTTGATTAAAGCAAGACGAAGAGCTTCTCGTGAAGCAGCAATGCAAAGAGACAAATAGCTATTAAAGAAAAACCCCTTATTTCAAGGGGTTTTTTGTTAAATATCCTGTTATTTCATTATAAGCTTGTTCGACATTATTACAGAAAGTGAATAGTTTCATATCCCCTTTGCTGATTACACCATGATCAATTAAAGCCTCAAAATTTACAATTTCTTTCCAAAAAATCTCATCATAAATAATAATCTTCATATCTTTTTTAATCTTGCGTGTTTGGACTAGGGTGAGTACTTCCATTAATTCATCGAGAGTACCAAATCCTCCCGGAAATACCACTAAAGCTTTAGCAAGATATGCAAACCAAAATTTTCTCATAAAAAAGTAATGAAACTCATAAGTATTTTCGGGATCTACATAAGGATTAACGTATTGTTCAAATGGAATGCTAATATTAAAACCAATTGAAGGACCGCCCCCTTTCTTAGCACCCTTATTAGCTGCCTCCATAATTCCCGGTCCGCCGCCACTGCAAATCGTAAATCTTCTTTTATCTGTTGGTAAGTTTTTTGACCATATAGTCAATTTTTTTGCTAATTCATCTGCTTCTTCATAATAACGAGACATTTCCAATTGTTTTTCAGCTTGCTTAACAACAGAAGCTTTAGTTTTCTTTTTAACAAAAAGAGCTTGTTTTTCGCGCAAAATCTCGAGAGATTCTTTTCTTGATTTTAATCTTGCAGAGCCGAAAAATACAATTGTATCTTGAATATTATTTTTCTCAAGGCGTCCCTTTGGTTCATAATATTCAGCCAATATTCTAACTGTTCTTGCATTCGATGAATTGAGAAATTCAAGATTTTTATAAGCTTTAGTTATTTTTGAAATTTTACTTGTAGGTTTTGGTTTAATGTCTTTTTTCATTGTAGGAGTCCATTTAAAGGGAAAACCCCCATTTAAAAGGGGGTTTTACGTATAGGAAAATTATTTTACAGGTTTTTGAGCCGGTATTGACTGTTGTTGAGCAGGTACCGATTGTCTTTTACCACTCTGGATAACACTATCTTTACCATCTAAAGCAGATTTAGGAAGAAAGAAAAGGTTAATAACAAGCGCGAGAACTAATAAAGCACCGCCAAGCCACCATGTAGCACGGCTAAGAAAATCAGCAGTTCTTCTAGTACCAAAAACAGAACCGAATTGACCGCCGCCGCTTCCGCCGAAAGTACCGGCTAATCCGCCGCCTTTACTTGATTGTAATAGTATAACTACAATTAAAACGAAAGAAATAAGTATTGATATAGATATTAATAATGTGTACATATTTTACTCCAAAATTGTAGCGGGGGAGGGATTCGAACCCCCGACACATGGATTATGATTCCATTGCTCTAACCTACTGAGCTACCCCGCCAACATTTATTAAAAACAGATTTTAAATATAATGCCTAATGGGGTAATTAAGCAAGCAACTTTTGATTTAAAATTAAATGACTTATTATAATTTTGATTTTATATTTTTCTGATATTCTTCCCGATACATCCCACTTCCCGTTGAAGTGTAAGACCTTATCTCGATACCCATTGACTTCAAACGTTCGTTTGCACTATTAATTCTTTGAATTGGATCAGGATGTGTTGATAAAAATGTTTGTAAACCGCTACTATTTGAAGATACTTTTCCATCATCTTTCATCTTTTCAAAAAAGAATTTTACTGCTCCGGGATAGTACTTAGTGCTCATTAAATATTTTATCGAATATTCATCGCTTTCATCCTCATTAGCTCTGCTATTCGCAAGGAGTGATAATCCGGAGAACATATTAGCAACAATTTCCGCAATTTGAGATGGGTTATTTCCTAATGCAAGATTGGCTAATATAGAAAGACCATAAGCATTCGTAATTCTTTGAGTGGAATGCCTTCTTTCGACATGAGCAATTTCATGAGATATAACACCTGCTAAAGCCGCTTCCGAATCCAAGTACTTTAATATTCCTGTATATACATAAACATATCCGCCGGGGACGGCAAATGCATTTAGAACTGAGTCGTTATCGATAATTTCTAATTGATAAGTATAAGTATCAGATTTTTTCACTTCCGGTGAATTAAGAATTGGTTGAAAAATAGTACTATTTATATATGTTTTTACTGAAGGATTGCCATTAAAAATTGGATATTCTTTTGAATTTTCCCTAATCTCTTTATCAAATTGCATTCCCATCGATACTTCATCTGAATCATTAAAAAGATTTATACCGGATGAACATGCAAAAACAAAAAGCGCAATTAACGTAACAGGAAATAATCTAATTTTTTTAAACATATAACCTCCAATTTAGTTTTCGTTCAATATAGCTTGCCACAAAAAATCCATAAGAGTACTAAGACCGTCATTCGTTACGGCAGATATAATAAAAATCTCCCCTTTGTAACCCGGAATTTTTTTCTTCTTAAGCTTTGTTATCTCCTCTTTAGTGAGAAGATCTGATTTTGTAAATGCCAATATTTTTCTTTTTTCGGCAAGTAAATGAGAATAAGAATCTAATTCATTGACTAAGGTCTTAAAATCCTTAGCGTAGTTTTCTGAATTAACATCGATCATAATTAAAAGAATTTTAGTTCGTTCAATATGGCGAAGAAATTTGAGACCTAAACCTTTTCCCTGATGAGCTCCTTCAATAATTCCGGGTATGTCTGCAATCGTAAAACTATAAGCATCTTTATATCTAACAATTCCAAGATTAGGTTCAAGAGTAGTGAATGGATAATCGGCTATTTTTGGTCTTGCTGCAGAAACGTTCGATATAAGAGTTGATTTTCCGGCATTTGGAAATCCAACTAACCCAATATCAGCGATTAATTTGAGTTCAAGAACCACGGTTTTTTCTTCACCCGGTTTACCATCCTGCGCATATCGTGGTGTTTGGTTAGTAGAAGTAGCAAAATTACTATTACCCTTTCCCCCTCTTCCACCTTTCGCAATAACGTAAGATGTATTGGGTTCAACCAAATCGCAAATCACTTCATCGGTTTCTGCATCTTTTACGATTGTTCCAACAGGAACTCTAATTGTAATATCTTCGCCATACTTTCCATCTTTCAAAGAATTAGCACCTGCGGCACCATCCTGAGCAACGTATTTCTTTTTGTATTGGAAATCAAGTAAAGTCGTGAGATTTGTATCTGTAACGAAAATCACGTCTCCCCCCTTACCTCCATTACCGCCCGAAGGACCTCCTTTGGGTACGAATTTTTCTCTTCTAAAGGTAATAGCTCCATTGCCGCCATCACCCGATTTTACATAAATTTTTGAATAATCTATAAACATATTAATCTGCTTTGTTATAATATTCTGTTATAATTTCCCTGAACTGATTTGCTTCCTTGGAATTAACATCAGAATAATGTTGTTTAATTTTCTCGTTTAGTACAAGCAATGCATCATCAAGATTTCTACACTTACAAACTTCTTCGATTGTATTTGTAAATTCTTCCACGTCGTAATCAAAAATAACTTCTATGACTTTTGTCATATTTTTGTGTTCAAGTAATTCAGCAATATCTATCTCGACATGAGACTCAACTTTATTTAATTCAGAAGGATTAAAGATAGAATTATATCCTTCAATATCATTTTCTACTTCTTTTGTTTCATCTTCTAATTCTTCTTCACTTTCTGATTCGTCTTTTAATTCGTCTGCATCATCTTCATCATGTTCCCCTGTCTGATAGTCTTGGTTGCGATATACGTCAATATCATTTTCCACTTTAATTTCATCAGGAATATATTTTTCTAATTCATCATTGAAATCAATAGGATTGGGAGAGTCATCATCTTCCGATATCAATTTTTCATCTATCTCATTATCTTCTAATATAAAATTTTCGTCTCTATCTTTTTCTTCAACCATAAATTTATGATTAATCTCTTCTTCAAGTTCATCATCGCTTGATTCCTCATTAAAATCTTCGTCATTATCTATATCCATAACATCATCTATAAGAGCTTCATCCTCTGAATCCATTGCTATTCCAGAAAGAGTCCCATTCTCTAAATCCACCGCTTCTAAATTACTTACTTTCAAATCTTCATTTTCAGATTCTTCTTCAACTGATTCATCAAGAATGGATTCACTTAAATCCTTTTTTATTTCGTCATCTTCATAATTCTCAATAATATCCTCTTCGGTAGTAACTTCTTCTAAACCTGCAGCTTCTTCGCTATCATGCTCTATATCTAGTTTAGGGTCTTCCAATAATTCTTTATTGATATTAAAATTGAGATTAAAATTCAGCGGGGGTTCATTATCCTGTAAAAATTCATCTACCGATTCAATTGTTGATTCTTCTTCTTTTTCTTTTGGTTCGTCAAATAAAGTAGCTTCTTGTTCATATATCTTATAAGGTTCAATTTTGTCAAGCACCTTTTTCAATTCGGGTATGCTTACTTTGCTCGATTCTTCCTTAGGGAAATTTTCATCAATTTTATTTATATGAACGCCAAGTTCTTTTTCACTTAAGAAATATTTAAATGCGGTGATAGGTACTTTGTTTTTTTGAATTTCACCAATATTAAAAAATTCTCCCATCGCTTTAAGAGCATCATTAATTATTACATTAAGATAGGTTTCAATACCAAGACGTTCAATTTTATTAGTAATCTGTGCAAATTCAACAGAATTTATTGATAATAATTTTTTTGTGTCAATATAAGCTATTAATATTTTATTGAGATACTTATAGTAATAGATATAATTAAGAATCTGCTTTACCTCGACAGCAGTTTTATGATCGTAGTCATCGAAAATAAATTTATTAAGAGTCCACTTTGGCCTAACTAAAAAATTAATAGTAAAAGAGATTGAGCGAAGGATAAGTTTAGAAATATAATCGAGAGAAAACCTTTTACTCTTTTTAATTTCTTCATTAATCTTAATAAAAAGAGAATTGATATTTTCTCCGGAATAATCAAATACGGAGTTCTTAAGCAATTTTTGGCGGTCATCAAAAATCAAGAAATCTATTTCAGCAGAAATATAATGAAGAATTGCCGGATGGATTCCGGAATTTTGAAGTTCCTCGAAAGTAAAATAAGGCCCAAGCTTATTTACTTTGTTCAGATTAAAGTCATATATAAATTTTATTTCTCTCTCAAACATTCCTGACACTTAATAAATCTTATAAAATAGTCCCGATTTGGAAAACCGGGACTATAATAATAAGAAAAAAAAGTGAGAAATTAAGCTTCAATATTATCAGATTTCACATTTGCAAGGATAAACTCACGATTTAAGCGAGCAATATTTTTAACCGAAATTCCTTTTGGACATTCAGCTTCGCACGCATAAGTATTAGAACAAGAGCCAAAACCGAGCTCGTCCATCACCTTTACCATGTTTTGGACTCGCCTGGTTCGTTCCGGCTGTCCTTGCGGGAGAAGAGCCAATTGAGAAACTTTCGCGCTTACGAAAAGCATTGCAGAAGCATTTTTACACGCAGCCACACAAGCTCCGCAGCCAATACATGCAGCGGCATCCATTGCAATGGAGGATCTTTCTTTTGAAATCGGGATTGCATTAGCATCCGGGATTGAACCGGTATTAACAGAAATGTATCCTCCTGCAGCAATAATTTTATCCAACCCGGAGCGTTCAACAATTAAATCCTTCATTACCTGAAAAGCTTTTGCCCTGAATGGTTCCACCCAAACAGTATCGCCATCTTTAAAATTTCTCATGTGGAGTTGGCAAGTTGCAATCTTGGGGATAGGACCATGAGGCTGACCATTAATTACCAAACCGCAAGTACCGCAGATACCTTCTCGACAATCACTTTCAAAGGCAATCGGCTCGAGATTTTTCTTCTCTAAGTCATTATTTATTTCATCGAGCATTTCAAGAAAAGATGAATCGGGAGATACCGATATTTTATAATCTACGAAGCTGCCAACAGAAGTTGTAGATGGCTGACGCCAAACTTTAACGAGTAAATTTATCTTTTTCTCCGCCATTATTTATAACTCCTCGTAGCTAATTGTACATTTTCATATATGAGAGGTTCTTTATTGAGTTCCCACGAGCCAAGATTTTTATATTCCCAAGCAGATACAAAAGCATATTCTTCATCGTTACGTAATGCTTCGCCTTCGGGAGTTTGATATTCTTCGCGGAAATGTCCGCCGCAAGATTCATTTCTCTCTAGAGCATCGCGAGCCATTAGTTCACCCAATTCAAGATAATCAATTAATCTTCCCGCTCTCTCTAAGCATTGATTAATATCTTTATCAGTACCTACAACATTTACATCTTTCCAGAATTCAACTCTTAAATCGGCGATCTCTTTAATCGCTTCCTTTAGTCCCTTTTCATTACGACCCATGCCAACTTTATTCCACATAATTCTGCCAAGTTTTTTATGGATATCATCGACTGTTTGTTTTCCTTTGATTGAAAGAAGTTTTCCGATGAGTTCTTCATTTTCTTTTTTAACAGTATCAAATGCAGGATGATCTAAAGATTCCTTTTTCGGTTTAGCAGAAGCTAAATAATCACCTATCGTATAAGGAGCGACAAAATAGCCATCGGCAAGACCTTGCATTAATGCAGAGGCACCGAGACGATTAGCACCATGATCAGAGAAGTTTGCTTCTCCAAGTACAAAGAGACCGGGTATAGTGCTCATCAAATTATAATCAACCCAAAGACCGCCCATTGTATAATGAGGAGCGGGATAAATTTTCATTGGGACATTATAAGGATTTTCTCCTGTAATGGTTTCGTAAATTTCAAAAAGATTACCATAGCGTTCTTCTATAACATGTTTACCTAGACGATTAATTGCATCTTTAAAATCGAGATAAACTGCATCACCGCCTTTTGCTCCTCGACCTTCATCGACAACTTCTTTAGCGCTTCGTGAAGATATATCTCGTGGAGAAAGGTTTCCGAATGAAGGATATTTTCTTTCTAAATAATAATCTCTTTCTTCTTCCGGAATATCATTTGGCTCACGCATATCTTTCTTTAATTTCGAGACCCAAATTCTCCCATCGTTTCTTAAGCTTTCGCTCATAAGAGTTAATTTAGATTGTCCCTCTCCATGTATAGGAAGACAAGTGGGATGGATCTGAGTAAAACATGGATTAGCAAAAAAAGCACCCTTTTTATGAGCACGCCATATTGCCGTTGTGTTACAGTTCATTGCATTTGTAGAGAGGAAAAACACATTCGCATATCCACCGGTGGCAAGGACAACAGCATGTGCCGAATATTTTTCTATCGCGCCATCAACCATATTTCTTACCACAATACCTTTTGCCTGACCATCGATTGTAACGAGATCAATCATTTCTCTTCTGGTAAATAGTTCAACATTTCCGAGATGGACTTGACGCATTAATGAAGAATAAGCACCAAGAAGAAGCTGCTGACCGGTCTGACCACGTGCATAAAAAGTTCTCGAAACTTGAGCTCCACCAAATGATCGATTATCAAGCATTCCACCATATTCACGAGCGAATGGCACACCTTGAGCTACGCATTGATCAATGATACTATTACTCACTTCGGCGAGCCTATAAACATTGGCTTCGCGGGCTCTAAAATCTCCCCCTTTAATTGTATCATAGAAAAGGCGATAAATGGAATCGCCGTCATTCTGATAATTTTTAGCTGCATTAATACCGCCTTGAGCTGATATACTATGTGCTCTTCGCGGACTATCATTATAAGTAAAAACTTTCACCTTATAACCAAGTTCACCAAGGGATGCCGCCGCAGAAGCACCTGCTAAACCGGAACCCACAATTATGATATCATATTTTCTTTTATTCGCCGGATTTACAAGTTTCATATTAAACTTATGATTAACCCATTTTTCTTGTAATGGACCAGCCGGAATTTTGGGATCTAATTTTGCCATTAGTTACCTCCAATAAGTAAAAAGTAGATTGGGATCGAAGAAAACGCAACCGCCATAAGTACCGAATATAAAAACCCTAAAGCCTTCACTAAAGGGAAATACTTATTATTATTCCAACCGAAGGTCTGAAAAGCACTTTGGAAACCATGATTCAAATGGAAACCTAATATTATCATCGCAATGATATAGAATATCGAATAGTAAACATTTGAAAACATATCGGCAGTAAATTCATAGTATGAATGCGTTCTATGCAAATCAGAAAAATTAAATGCATTCCAAAAAGTACTAAGATGGATTACCAGAAAAATAAAAATTATGCTCCCCGTATGAATCATTGTTCTTGAAAGTAAAGTAGAATTTTTTGATGATCCATTAACTGCATAAGGAGTTGGTCTTGCAATTTTATTTTCATACCAAAGGCGTACACCATTGAAAATATGGAAAATAAATATAAGCGCAAGTATTACTTCAATAACCCTAATGAAAGGTTTAATTGAATCCAGACTTTTTACGACTGTGTTAAAAGTCGAAGGTCCTGCAAATAAAGTTAAATTATTTGCTAAGTGAACCAATAAAAATAGAATTAAACTGATACCGGTAATAGCCATAATGACTTTTTTACCGATAGAAGAATTCAAGCTTCTGAAGAGCCAATTCATTAATATCCTCCAGGGATAGCTTTATTAAATTTATTTAGAGATACGATAAGTAAAATAAGAGTATTGAAAATAAATTCAAAGAGTAATTAACACTTGTTTCAAAACAAATCGATTCTTAGATTTAAGGCACAAGAAATAAAGTATTAAGTGAATAACCGCTTAATAGGGAAATCCGGTGAAAAACCGGTGCTGCCCCGCAACTGTAAGGGATTTTTAGAAAGCTGATGACAAGGAAGCCACTGTTTTAGAAAAACGGGAAGGCGTCATTAAGTATCCCAAGCCAGGAGACCTGCTTAGTACGATCAATTATTAACCTTCGTGGGAGAGGTTTACATTAAGGATTATCCTTCCCCCCGAAGTTACAACTTTCAAAAAGGAGTAACTTCTATGAAATTTTTTATTTATGTTTTTCTTTTATTCACTTCTATTTCGTTTGCACAAGATGCAATATTGAAAACAAAATTAGACGAGATAGTAGTAACCGCAAACCGCACGAATACACCATATTATGCCGTTGGTAGTTCACTTACTGTAATTAAACCTTCCGAAGATATTTTCAAAAGTGAAAATGTAGTGGATCTTCTTAGAGAAGTACCGGGTCTTTCTATCACCGAACAAGGAGGCAAAGGTAAGCTTGCAACTATATTTGTAAGAGGCAGTAATTCTAATCATCTCCTTGTCTTTGTTGATGGAGCTAAGATGAATGACCCTGCAAACGCAAGTAATCTTTTTGATTTTTCTTCACTAAGCAGTTTTGATATTGATAGAATAGAGATCGTAAGAGGGCCTCAAAGCACTCTCTATGGCTCAGATGCTATGGCGGGAGTAATTAATATATTTACTAAAAGAGGAAACGAAACTAATCAGACTAGAATTGGAGCTGAAGGGGGCAGCAATAGCTATTTTAATGGGAACGTTACTACAAGCGGAGCTTATTCAGGAATAGAATATTTCGCCGGCTTTTCTAAAACACAAACTGATGGTATCTCTTCAAGCAGTGTAAAATATGGTAATACGGAAAAAGATAAATTTATGAGAAATTCTTTCTCTGCGAATCTCAATTATGATTTCTTGGATAATTATTCTTTTGGTGCTAATTATAAAGCTACCAAAACTGAAAGTGGATTGGACCAAGACGGTATGAATGGAGATGACCCTAATTTTACTTATGATAATCAGGAACAGGTTTTCACAGGTAAATTAAAAGGCATTTTTTTTGATTCACGCCTAAAATCTCATTTAGGAATTTCTTTTGTCAGGAGAATTTCTAATACAGTCGATCTGGTTGATAATATTCGCCCCTCGACTTCCTCCGATAATTATACAAATTCAGGAAGACTTAAATATGAATTTCAAAATATTTTCTCAATTAACGAAAACCACTTACTTACATTCGGTATAGAAACAGAAGAAGAAACTGCAAATACAAACTATATTTCTAATTCTATGTGGGGTCCTTATGAAAGCAGTTTCCCGAAGGAAAAGAATAGAACGACCGGTCTTTATCTTCAAGAGCAAGCTACTCTTTTTAATTCGCTCTATGTTTCTGCCGGAGTTCGATATGATGATAATCAAAAATTTGGAAGCGTAACAACTTATAGATTAGCACCTGCATATTTTATTAATCAGACTAGTACTAAGATCAAGAGTTCATTTGGAACCGGTTTTAAGTCCCCTTCACTTTTTTATCTCTTTGATCCAATGTTTGGGAATCCTGACCTAAAACCGGAAGAAAGCACCGGATGGGATTTTGGTTTTGAGCAATATTTCTTAAATAATGATATTTCATTTGGCGCAACATACTTTTCAATTAATTTTAAAAACATGTTTGGTTATGATGCCAATTATAAAACTATAAATATAGCCGAAGCAGAATCGAAAGGAATTGAAGTATTTGTCTCCGTTAATATTTTAGAAAATATTAAAATAAACTCTAATTATACTTATACTCAAACTAAAGATAATTATGCATCAAGTGATGATTTTGGATTAGAATTATTAAGAAGACCAAAACATTCCGCCTATGTGGCTTTATCCTATCTGATAACAAATAGACTTACCGCAAATTTATCTGCTCGTTTCGTAGGTAAAAAGTGGGATAAAGATTTTAATGCTTACCCTGCAGCGAGAGTTCATATTCCTGATTATACAATCTTTAATCTCGGTGCATCTTATAAAATTATTGATCAGATCTCCATTAATGCAAGAGTAGAAAATCTGATTGATAAATATTATGAAGAGATTCTTTATTATGGAACTTATGGAAGAACTTTTTATGTGGGAATTAATTTTAATTTATAAATATTTTAGTAGGGGATAAGAAATATTTATTTCTGATTCTTTTACGGATTAATCTTAATGAAAAACAATTATTCGGGCTTTCTAAAAAGGAGCCCGATTATTTTTTATTTACTTGTTTATAGTGCTCGTACCTTTCTAAAACTTCTCTTACAAAATTTACGGTTTCCTTTCCTCTTGCATAACCATATTGAACAACCTCATCTTCATAATACTTCTTTTTTGATTTATTAAGCAAATATTCTGAAACGCTCCCATCCCACATATTTGGATCAACATCATATTTAAAAGCAAGATTACGTGCATCTAAAATATGACCGACACCTATATTATAAGAAGCGAGGACAAACTTAATTCTTTCATTCTGATCATAAATCAATTTCTTCCAATAATTATTTAACCAACTAAGGTAACTAATACCTGCATTGATATTTTGCTCGGGGTCTTCAAAATTAGTAACTCCAAACGCCTCTCCGGTATTTGGCATTAATTGCATTAATCCAACTGCACCTACCCATGAACGACTTTTAGGTTCAAATTGTGATTCTTGATAAATGAGTGAAGCAACTAATTTCCAATCCCATCCTAATTTTTGAGAATATTTTTTTATTAATTCATCGAATGGAGAAATATCTCCTCTTCTAGACATCAGAAATTTTGATCCATTTACAATTCTAGAACTGCCCCAATTCTCAAAATACTTCACCTTTAAATTCTGAAATAAATTTGATTCAGTAGAAGATTCAATCCAACTATTAATTGAATTTAATAGTTGTGGAGAATTTTTTCTTATAGCCCATGAAATTTTTTGCGGAAAAGAGATTTCTGTAGAGATAGAAATATTTTTATATTGTTTATAAGCGAGACGGGCAATATTATCATCAGCTATTGTGTAATTAATTTTTTTCTCTGCTACCATTTGAATTAAGTCTTCGGTAGATAACTCAGGATCAGCCTCAATAATCAATATTTCGCCTCCGATCTCTTCGGCAAGATTTTTTAATCTAGCTAAATAAGGAGAATCATTTCTCACATAAACGGTTTTACCCTCAAGCTCATTTACATTATCAATAAAGACATCATTAGTGTCATTTGAAATTCTTTGCACTATTAGCTGTTTAACCATAGAATATGGTTTGGTAAACTGTACCTGATCACTAAGCTCATTTGTAACAGTAAGATTAAACGCGATTAAATCCCCTTCGCCATTATTGAGCTTAGTAATCATTCTTTCAAAATTATTTTCTACTTTCATCTCTAAATCTAAACCGATTGATTTAGCATAATTAGAAAGCAGTTCATATTCAAATCCTTCCGGTTCACCTTTATAAATAAAATAGCTATAAGGATTATATCCGGTAAGTGCCACAAGTTTGCCGCGTTTAATTATTTTGCCAAGATCCAGATCAGCTAATTTATTTTCGGGTTGTGTAGAACATGAAAATGAGATAACCATGAGTAATAGAATTAAGACAATATTTTTTATAGGGGAACTAATCTCTCAATTCCTTTTTTGATAAAGATCAACAAAATAATTTATAGTGTTTTTTAAACCAGTTATAAGATCATACTCTGCTTTAAAACCAAGCTTTTCGGTCGTTTCGGTAATCGATGCTAAGCTATGCTTTATATCTCCGAGGCGTTCCTCTTGATATTCCACTTTACTTGAACTTCCTGTTTCTTTTAATATTATTTCTAATAATTGATTAATAGAAATTTTATTTCCCGAAGCGACGTTAAACACACCATTCTTATTAGAGAGAGCTGCAGTTACATTTGCTTTAACTACATCTTTTACATAAATAAAATCACGTGTCTGTTCCCCATCTCCATATACAATTATGGTTTCATTTTTAACTGCTTTACTGACGAATATTGGAATAGCGGCAGCATATTGACTTTTTGGATCTTGACGTGGACCAAATACATTAAAATAACGGAGTGAAACCGCACCGACATTATACATTTCATTATACATTGCAAGATAATATTCACCATCAAGTTTTGTAATGCCATAGGGAGATTTGGGAGCCGGAAATAAATCCGTTGTTTTTGGTGTGATTGGATTGTCGCCATAGATTGCAGCCGAACTGCTTAATACAATTTTTTTTACTTTATTTTCCTTTGCCGCTTCCAAGATATTCAATAATCCATTAACATTAATATCCACACACTCAAAGGGACTTAGAACCGATTCAGGAACAGAAATCAAGGCGGCGAGATGATGTATATAATCACAATCTTTTAAAACGGAATTAACTAATTCCCTTTCTGTAATAGAACCTCGATGAAAATGTGCTCCTTTATTAACTTCGATATTATTGAGATTACCCGAACGGAGGTTATCGATTATATGAACATCTGCACCTTGCGATAACCAATATTCTGCAATATGGCTTCCAATAAAACCTGCTCCACCTGTAATTACAACTTTTGTACTCACCTTTTTCCCTCATTTTAAAAAACAACTTTCTCAAAGTAATTGAAATTTATTTAAAAAATAATCTATTTTTTTATTAATTTATATGAATTAGGTTATCAATAAATAGAGCAAAATGAGCGATCAATCATTATATAAATTGTCGAAAGAACAATTAGTAGCGAATCTACGTAAAATCGGGAAGAGCTTAATTGAAGAAAAAGCAAAAACTAAAGCTTTGGAAGAAGAATTAACTCGATTAAAATCTGTACCTGACGATCCAAAATCTCCAATAGTCGATAAATTTAGCCATATAATTTATTCAAAAAAAAATGAAAATGAATCGCTTATAAATATCAAACTTCTACTTCATCAAGCATTTCAAGGTGCTAAATCTCTTATTGCTGATAGGCAGGTTAAATATGATATAAAATCAACAAAGAGTAAATGCGAAACATCCGGCATTAAAGAATATTTAACTGATTGTTTTATTTTGCTTATCGAAAACGTAACAAAAATTACTAATAGAGAGAGTACTGTTGAATTAAGAATAGAAGAAGATTTAAGATATATAACAATAACGATTGATTTCGAAAGCAGTTATAAATTTTCGCCTGATTTTTCTGAAATGTTAGAAAGAGAGTTTGAAGAATTTAGCGCGGAGTCTTTTGGTATAGAAAAAGAGATGTCTTTCTTTGTAATAAATAGGATAATCGGCAAACATAATGGTCAAATGAGGTTCGATACACTCGGTAATAGGAATTCAATTACTATTACTTTTCCAAAACCGGAGAAAGATATGCCGCTCCAAGATGAAGCGGCTGAATTTGTAAAAAAACCATTGAAAGGATTTATCGGTAATCCTATTCAAAAAAAATATTAACTCTATATTGATCTAAGTGCTTTAATTATATTCAATCTAGCTGCTCTTACTGCCGGCAAGAATCCGCCTAGTATTCCCATCAATGAAGCAAATACTAATGATGAAATTATTATTGATGGCGACATGGCAAATTTAAAACTTAATTCAGCAAATGAAGCATAATTAAGAGTACTGATCGAGAAGAATTGAAGAATAGAAGCAAATACAATTCCTAGCCCGGCACCGATTAATGATACTAATAATGATTCCATTAAAAATGCTGCCAGAATATTTCGTCTTTTGAAACCTAGTGAACGAAGTGTTCCAATTTCCACTGTGCGATTAGCTACTGCCGAGTACATCGTTATCATTGCTCCGATAGTAGCGCCTATACT
>Ga0209643_1001697_pt1 | contig 18615 bp, 18 predicted proteins | sample AutmiccBRH37_all_FD_187383 | JGI IMG/M metagenome (GOLD analysis project Ga0209643, IMG submission 187383) | Deep subsurface microbial communities from Mt. Terri, Switzerland - Autotrophic microbial communities BRH/37_all (SPAdes) (version 2) | ecosystem: Environmental > Aquatic > Deep... | reverse complement strand
TGTATCTTCGTGCTAAGTCAAAAAAAGTGTCACCTAGTTTTATTCTATAAGGGATTGTTCCATGAGGGCATGGCGACATTCAGCTTCACTCCTGTGTAATTATTTGTTGTTACTTATTCTATGTTGCGCTACTTGTCCGTCTTACCAAAAGAGCATTCCAAAAATATCTTCTTCTTAAGTCAAAGACAGAGCGAATACCCTATGATTCGACTAATTTTTATCTCCTTTTATCAGAGGGACATTTCTAAGATATAAGAGGATAATTTGTAAAAATAAGTAGATAAATATAGATAGTTTGATTGTTAAAATGTTTGACAACCAAATTATAGATGAGTTAATATTTGGATAGGTGTCTGAAAGGAGAGTAGAAGATGGAGAAATCAGTCAGCTCTGTTTTAAATGAGCTGCTTGTTAAAACTTTTAACGATATCCTGGCAGTTGAAGAATATGAGCTGAGAAAAGGACCATTAAACAACCTATCTCTTTCAGAAATACATACTATTGAAGCTATAGGCATGTATCAGACAAGAACTATGTCCCAGGTGGCGACCAATTTAAGTATTACGATGGGTGCTCTAACCTCGGCAGTGAACAATCTTGTAAAGAAGGGTTATGTAAATAGAGAAAGAGATGATAGAGATAGAAGGGTTGTCAAGATAGCCCTTACAAGAAGTGGGAAATTAGCTTATAGGATACATGAAAAATTTCATCATGATATGGTGAAACAAACAATTAAAGGATTAACGGAGAAGGAGAATATTCTCATCGAATCCTTAAGAAAGCTTAATGATTTCCTAGTATCAAAATATACTTTAAAGAAATGTGGAAAAGGGAATTGATATGTACAATGTTGAAATTGTCGGTACAGGAAGCTATGTTCCTCTATACAAAGTAAGTAACGAGGATATCTCCAAATTCGTTGAAACAAGTGATCAATGGATTAGTGAAAGAACAGGAATTAAAGAACGCAGAATCTGCACTACAGAAGATACAACGGACCTTGCGGCAAGAGCCGCTCTCGAAGCTTTAAAAGATGCAGAGATTTCTCCCGAAGAAGTGGATCTGATAATTGTAGCTACTGCCACTCCAGATTATTTCTTTCCATCTACAGCTTGTCTCGTGCAGGAAAGAATTGGAGCCTGTAAGGCAACCGGTTTTGATATTAGTGCTGCCTGCACTGGTTTTATCTATGGGTTAACCATAGCCAGACAATTTATTAGAACGGGGATGTATAAAACAGCTCTAGTAATAGGGTCTGAGGTACTCTCCAAAATAACAGACTGGGAGGACCGTAACACTTGTGTTCTCTTTGCTGATGGCGCAGGGGCAGCGGTTCTTAGAAGAGGGGAAGAGGGTTTAGTCTCAGAGATGATTGGTTCGGATGGTAATGGAGCTGAAAACCTTCAATGTCCTGCAGTTCCTTTAAATAATAAGTTCACAGAAACCAAAAAACTCTCAGCCAGTTATATCAGTATGAATGGCCGTGAAATCTATAAGTTCGCAGTCAAAGTTATACCAGATTGTATTCATAAAGTCCTGGAGGACACAGGATATACCTTAGACGATATTAAAATAATTATTCCTCACCAAGCTAATGTGAGAATCGTGGATGCGGCCGCTAAAAAGCTTGGAATAGATAAGGATAGATTCTTTGTCAATCTTCATAGATATGGGAATACATCAGGGGCTAGCATTCCTATAGCTCTAGATGAAATGTCCAAACAGAAACTTCTTAAGAAAGATGATCTGATTATCTTGGTAGGTTTTGGAGCAGGCCTGACATATGGTGCCCAACTGATTAGATGGTCAAAGGTCTAAATATTTTTTTAAGCAATTGCACTTATCTGTTAATTTATAATAGTTTAATTCGACTAATGAGGATATAACAAAGATAAATATGAGGTGAAGTTAGTGTCTTTCGAAAATATCAAGCTTATTATAGCCAGGAAGCTAGGTGTTGATCTGGGAGAAATTAAGCTATCTTCTAAATTCAAGGAAGAGCTGGGAATTGACTCACTTGATATTTTTGAGATAGTTATGGAGGTAGAGGAACAATATTCCATAGAGATTCCGACTGAAGACCTAGAGGACATGAGAGTGGTAGCTGATCTTGTTAATTATCTTGAAGGCTTATCAGCCTAATAAAATAATATTTGCCAAAGGAGAGAAGGTATGAATAATTTTAGTTTTTTCCATGAATTAGGAATGAAGTACCCTATTATTCAAGGGGGTATGGCTTGGGTATCTGATAGCTCCCTGGCGGCCGCTGTATCTAACGCAGGTGGACTTGGAATAATAGCGGCTGCCAATACTCCTACACATATCGTTAAGGAAGAGATTCGAAAAGCTAAACAGCTTACAGATAAGACTTTTGGAGTTAATATAATGCTTCTGAGTGAGAACGCTGAGGAGATTGCCAAACTTGTCTGTGAAGAACAGATTAAGGTTATTACCACAGGAGCCGGAAGCCCCGGCAAGTATCTTAAAATGTGGAAAGAGCATGGAATTACTGTTATTCCAGTCGTTCCTTCAGTCGCTTTGGCTAAAAGGATGGCTAAAGAAGGTGCTGATGCTGTCATAGCAGAAGGCGGGGAATCAGGAGGTCACATAGGCGAGATAACCACCATGGCTTTACTTCCTCAAGTTATCGATGCAGTAGACATCCCTGTAATTGCTGCCGGAGGAATAGGTGACGGTCGAGGAATCGCTGCAGCCTTTATGCTGGGAGCTAGTGGAGTTCAGGTTGGCACAAGGTTCCTTGTCTCCAAGGAATGTACCATCCATCAAAATTACAAAGACAGGGTTATTAAAGCGAGAGATATAGATACAGTGGTTACCGGCAGACCAACAGGACATCCTGTCAGAGTCTTGAGAAATAAACTTACCAGACAATATGATGAACTAGAAAAAGCTGGAGCTTCTCTCGAACAGTTGGAAGCACTGGGTTCGGGGGCATTACGCAAAGCGGCCAGAGAAGGCGATATAGATAATGGTTCTGTCATGGCTGGTCAAATTGCCGGACTTATAAAGAAAGAACAGACCTGCCTAGAAATCATTGAAGAGATGTTCGATCAAGCCCAGGAGAGAATGACTGCACTGAAATCAATCGGTATTATTAAAGATTAACAGCAAGAATAAAGGTCAAAATATTTTATTGTAACTGATAATTGGAGGATAACATAGATGGGCAAGACTGCTTTTCTATTCTCTGGTCAAGGTTCCCAGTATGTAGGTATGGGCAGGGAACTTCTAGAGAATAACGAAATTGTTTGTAGTATTTTTAACATAGCTGACCGAGAACTGGGATTTTCTTTAAGCGAACTGTGCTTCCATGGACCCAAGGAGGAGCTAGACAAGACAGAGAATACCCAACCGGCTGTTCTTACCGTAAGTGTTGCAGCTTATAAGGCATTGGAAGAGCAGGGAATACAACCAGATTTGGCTGCCGGCTTAAGTCTGGGAGAATACTCTGCCCTAGTCTGCAGCGGTGCTTTGGATTTCGCAGAGGCAGTTAAGCTGGTTCGTCAGAGAGGAAGATACATGCAAGAGGCCGTTCCTCAAGGTGAGGGAGGCATGGCGGCTATCCTTGGACTGGAAACTGATAAGGTTGAAGAAGCGTGTCGCTTAGCAAGTGTTGCAGGAGTGGTTCAAGTAGCTAACTACAACTGTCCAGGCCAGATCGTAATCTCCGGTCAGAGCAAGGCTCTTAGGTTGGCATCTGCCAAAGCAGGAGAGCTGGGAGCTAAAAGAGTAATCCCCTTGGATGTAAGCGGTCCTTTTCATACCGGATTACTCCAACCTGCTTCAGAAAAACTAAGTCTTGAGTTAAATAAAGTAAAGATAGATAGTTTACGAATACCTGTGATATCAAATGTCACAGCAGACTATATCCAAGATGGACAAATCCTAGACCTTCTACCTCGACAGGTTATGAATCCTGTCCTCTGGGAGATGACCATTAGGAAAATGCTCCAGGAAGGTGTAGACACTTTTGTGGAAATTGGTCCGGGAAGTGCCTTGCGAGGATTTGTTAAGAAGATAGATAGAAAGACTACGCTCCTTAATGTCGAGGATATGACATCACTTCAAGCAGTAGTCGAGCATTTTAAAAGTTAAAACTAGGAGGTTCACAATGCTAAAGGGAAAAACGGCTGTTGTAACCGGAGCAAGCAGAGGTATTGGCAAAGCTATAGCTGTTAAACTTGCAGAACAAGGTGCCAACATCGTCGTCAACTACATTAACAATAAGGATGAAGCTGATAAGCTGGTCAAAGAATTTGAAACTCTTGGAACCAAGGCCTTAGCAATTCAGGCTGATATCAGTGATTTCAGTCAAGCTAAGAATCTGATTAACCGAACCAAGGAAGAACTGGGAGCAGTCGATATTCTGGTTAATAATGCAGGCATCACGCGGGACGGTTTGGTTATGAGGATGACCGAAGAAGACTTTGACCGCGTTATCGAAGTAAACCTCAAAGGGGTTTTCAACTGTATTAGACACACAGTACCCCTCATGGTTAAACAGCGAAGCGGTCGGATAATCAACATCACTTCGGTTGCAGGTCTCTTGGGCAATCCAGGACAGGCCAACTATTCAGCAGCGAAAGCAGGAATAATCGGAATGACTAAAACGTTGGCGAAGGAAATCGGCAGTAGAGGTATAACTGTAAATGCCATCGCCCCAGGTTTCATTGAGACTGATATGACCGCTGAGTTAGCAGATAAACTTAAAGAAACTATTAAAGATAGCACCGCTTTGGGAAAACTTGGAAAACCAGAAAATATCGCTGATGCTGTTGCTTTCTTAGCTGGAAGCACAGGAGAATATATTACCGGCCAAGTCTTAAGCGTAGACGGTGGAATGGCTTTTTAGGAGGGTTAATATGAAAAACAGAGTGGTTGTAACCGGAATGGGGGCTGTCACTCCAATCGGAAATAACACAGCCGATTTTTGGCAGGGCATCAAGGAAGGTAAATGTGGGATCGATACCATAACAGCTTTTGATATCACCGACTTCAAGTCAACTCTGGCAGCTGAGGTCAAAGGATTTAAGCCTGAAGACTACATGGATAAGAAGGAAGCTAAACGGATGGACCGATATAGTCAATTTGGTATCGCAGCAGCTGAAGAAGCTTATAAGGATGCTGGGTTGGAAACCGCTGCGTTCGATAGGGATCGGTTCGGAGTCATAGTGGGCTCAGGGATTGGCGGCCTTTTAACCATCGAAGACCAGCATAGCAGATTGCTTGAAAAAGGACCGGGAAGAGTATCACCGTTTTTTATCCCTATGGCCATCAGTAACATGGCTGCAGGTAATATCGCCATCAAATTAAATGCCCGAGGATTCTGTACAAGTATAGTTACCGCTTGTGCTACCGCGACTCATGCTATCGGTGAATCCTTCCAGAAGATTAGAAGTGGTGAAGCAGACATTATAATTACTGGAGGAGCAGAGGCCCCGATAACTCCACTAGCTGTAGCGGGGTTCACCTCCATGACAGCCTTAAGCTCTAGCTCTAATCCTGCAAGGGCATCCATTCCTTTTGATAAAGAAAGAGATGGATTTGTCATGGGAGAAGGAGCAGGGATTATTGTTCTGGAATCCTTAGAACATGCTCTTAAGCGTAATGCCAAGATATATGCCGAGGTGGTGGGTTACGGAGCTACCTGTGATGCCTATCATATGACTGCTCCTGCTCCGAGTGGGGAAGGTGGAGCCAGAGCTATGCAAATGGCCCTTGATGATGCCGGGATCTCGCCGGATCAAGCTCCATATGTCAATGCCCATGGAACCAGCACCCCTTATAATGATAAATATGAGACAGAAGCCATTAAGACAGTATTCGGGGATATGGCCTATAAGATTCCTGTCAGTTCTACCAAATCTATGACCGGCCATCTTCTTGGGGCAGCGGGAGGAGTCGAAACAATAATCTGTGTTAAGGCAGTAGAAGAAGACTTTGTACCTCCCACCATCGGTTATCGTGTTCCTGACGAGGAATGCGATCTTGATTATATACCGAATACAGGTCGTACTCATCCGTTAAACTATGCAATGTCTAACTCCTTGGGTTTTGGCGGACATAATGCTACAATACTAGTAAAAAAATGGTCAGAGGGATAAATGTATGAATTTTAAAGAGATTCAAGAACTCATAAAAATTGTAGATGAATCTAATCTAACCACTGTCGAGGTGGAACAAGAAGGATTCAAAATCGTTCTGAAGAAAAAGGTAGAGAAGATTGTTGTCGCAGAAAGAACTGACTCTGCCTATCCAGGACAATTATCGCCAGGACAGATTTCAGCTAGTCAAGGACTACCAGATGGTATGACTTCAGGAAAAGCACACCAGATTACGGATCAAGAACCCGAAAACTATGAAACTATCAAATCTCCAATAGTGGGAACTTTCTATTCAAGTTCAGCACCTGGAGATCCACCGTTTGTAAGCCCGGGTGCCAAAGCAGATAAGGGGAGCACTCTCTGTATAATTGAAGCTATGAAACTAATGAATGAAATTGAAGCTGAAGAAGATGTCTTAATCCTTGAAGTATTGGTTCAAGATGGACAAATGGTTGAATATGGCCAGCCCCTTTTTAAGATAAGTAAATAAATCTCCATTTGGTATTGGAGATTAAACTAGTGGAGGTTAATATGCTGTTAGGAGTCAAAGAGATCCAAGAAATAATACCTCATAGGTATCCCTTTCTTCTTATAGACGGTGTAGAAGAACTTGAAGAAGGCAAAAGAGTCGTGGCTGTGAAAAACGTTTCCATGAACGAATACTTCTTTCAGGGACATTTCCCTCAGGAGCCTGTCATGCCTGCGGTACTGATTATTGAAGCACTTGCCCAAGCCGGGGCGGTTGCCCTTCTGCGTATGGAGCAATTTAAAGGGAAAATAGCATATTTTACTGGAATTGATAAAGCAAAGATTAGAAAGAAAGTCGTCCCGGGCGACGTTCTTAAATTGGAAGTGGAAATAATTAAGATCAAAGGCCCCGCGGGCATAGGAAAGGCTATCGCCACAGTAGCTGGACAGAAAGCAGTAGAAGCGGAACTGATGTTTTTCATCAGCTAAGGAAGATGGCAGGAGCCACCGTAAATTGAATCAAGAATATTGTAAATTAAAAGTAGGTGGAAAAACCTTGTTTAATAAGATATTGGTTGCCAATAGAGGGGAGATCGCTGTCAGAGTAATCAGAGCCTGCAGGGAGATGGGAATCCAGACCGTCGCTGTCTATTCTGAGATAGATCGTCATGCCTTGCATGTAGATTTAGCAGATGAAGCTATCTGTATCGGACCTGCTAGAGCTCGAGACAGCTACCTTAACGCGCAGAATATAATAAGCGCGACCGTTCTAACTGGGGCGGAAGCTATCCACCCCGGATTCGGATTCCTGGCGGAGAACAGCAAATTTGCTGAGATGTGCAGGGAATGCAATATTGTATTCATTGGCCCAGATCCGGAAGTAATCGAAATGATGGGCAATAAGTCTAAAGCCAGACAGATTATGACTGAAGCGGGAGTCCCTGTAGTCCCCGGGGTTAACGGTATCCTTAGAGACTTGAAGCAAGCTCTTAGTGCCGCCCAAAGCATTGGTTATCCGGTAATTCTTAAGGCTTCAGCCGGAGGCGGGGGTAAAGGAATTAGGATAGTACATGATGAAGAAGAACTAAAGAAAGCTTATGAAACTGCCAAAACAGAAGCTAAGGCTGCTTTTAATGATGATTCCATGTACCTTGAGAAATTTCTTCTGTCTCCGAGGCACATAGAATTTCAAATTCTGGCAGATAATTATGGCAGGATAATCCATCTGGGAGAAAGAGACTGCTCGATTCAAAGGCGTAACCAGAAAGTAATAGAAGAAGCACCCTCCACTATCCTTTCGGATGAGCTAAGAAGCAAGATGGGTGAAGCTGCAGTACAAGCGGCTAAAGCGGTGGGATATAAAAATGCTGGGACAGTAGAATTCTTAGTCGATAAAAACGAAAGCTTTTATTTTATGGAGATGAATACCCGCATCCAGGTAGAGCATCCTGTCACCGAACTAGTGACCGGAGTAGACCTGGTTCAGGAACAGATTCGAATCGCTGCAGGTGAGAGATTGACCCTTAGCCAGCAAGACGTCACCATCCAAGGACATGCCATAGAGTGCAGGATAAACGCTGAGAACCCATCTAAAGGGTTCAGACCTTCTCCAGGCAAGGTAGATATACAATTATGGCCGGGTGGCAGCGGAGTCAGGTTAGATAGTGCGCTCTACAACGGCTATGAGATTCCTCCTACTTATGACTCTATGATTGCTAAGCTTATATGTTATGGGCGCGACAGAGATGAAGCTCTTAAAAAGATGCGCAGGGCTCTGGACGAATTTATTATTGAAGGAATCGATACAAATATCGAATTTATTTTTGATATTCTTAGTCATGAAAAATTCATTAATGGTGAAGTCGACACCTCATTTATAAACAGGGAATTCAATATTAGCTGATACATATTCATTTAATATTCTTGTTTTAAAGAGAATGGGGCTTAGTGCTAAGATAGTGCTATTAAAGGTTAGTGTTTAGGCCGGATGGAATGAATTGCATTAATATGCTAAAATCACTATAAGTAGTATAAAATATATCGGTTGGTGCAAATGTTTAAGTTTAATAAAGTTTTTAAGAAACCACGTTATCTGGTTCTACAACAAAATTTACAGCAGGAAACTCCAGCAGAGAAAGCTGTTGTTCCTGCTATTCCTAACGGACTCTGGATTAAATGTGCCGGATGCTCAGAGACTATTTACAATAAAGATTTTTGTCAAAACTATAAAGTCTGTGAGAATTGTGGCTATCATTATAGGATGGACTCCAGGGAAAGATTAGATTTAGTGATGGATACCGGGACTTTTAAAGAGATTAACCCAGACCTTAAAAGTGGGAATCCCTTGGATTTTGAAGGTTATGAAGAGAAACTCAATACCTATCAGGAGCAAACAGAACTATCGGAAGCCGTGGTCACCGGTTATGGTAAGATTCATGGACTTGATGCAGTAGTTGTTGTTATGGATAGCAGCTTCATGATGGGTAGTATGGGTTCGGTTGTAGGAGAAAAGATAACAAGGGCTTTTGAGTTGGCCACATCTAAAGGGATGCCCATCGTTGTCTTTACGGCCTCAGGAGGAGCCAGAATGCAGGAAGGGATGATTTCCTTAATGCAGATGGCCAAGACTTCTGCAGCAGTTTCCAGACACGATCAGGCGGGTGGACTCTATATAACAGTTTTAACAGATCCCACTACCGGAGGGGTAACAGCCAGTTTCGCCATGTTAGGAGATATTATCCTAGCAGAACCGGGGGCCTTGATTGGGTTTGCCGGCAAACGAGTAATTGAACAAACCATTAAGCAACAGCTCCCTGACGGATTCCAGACAGCTGAATTTCTGCAGGAACACGGATTTATAGATAAGATAGTAACCAGAGAGAATTTGAAACTGACCTTATCCCGTCTGATTAAACTACATCAGAATAGGTAACAAACGAGTACTTGGGAGTGTTTCTATGATTGAGCGTGAAAAGGATATTGTGGAATTGAGTAAAAAAATTGATGAATTAAAAGAGTTTGCTCAAGAGAAACAAACTGACTTCTCATCCGAGATAGAATTATTAGAGGATAAATTAACAACTATGAGAGCACAAGTTCTGCAAAATCTGACCCCAATGGACAAACTTACCCTCTCCCGGATGGTTGAAAGACCAACGTCTTTAGACTATATCGAGAGAGTATTTGATGTATTCATCGAACTTCACGGTGACCGTCAGTTTAGAGATGACCCCTGTATTGTTGGAGGCATCGCCAGGCTGGGTAAACTTCCTGTTACTGTTATAGGTCAACAAAAAGGCAGGAACACCAAAGAGAATGTCCAAAGGAACTTTGGCATGCCTAACCCAGAAGGATTTCGTAAGGCTTTGAGACTTATGAAGCAAGCAGAGAAATTCCAACGTCCCCTGATTTGTTTCATAGACACTCCGGGAGCTTATCCAGGGATCGGAGCAGAAGAAAGAGGTCAAGGAGAGGCAATCGCTAGAAATTTGATAGAGATGGTTAACTTAAAAATTCCTGTTATTTCTATCGTTATAGGTGAGGGTGGCAGCGGAGGAGCTTTAGCGCTTTCTGTAGCTGATGAGATTTGGATGCTGGAGCATTCGGTCTACTCAGTACTTTCTCCTGAGGGATTTGCCAGTATTCTTTGGAAGGATTCTTCCCGAGCTAAAGAAGCGGCTGAAATGATGAAGATAACTGCTCAGGATCTTAAACAACTGGAGATTATTGACCGCATCTTGCAGGAACCTTCAGGTGGGGCCCATACTGATCCCCAGGCTATGGCGAATGTTATCAGACAATACCTATTGGAAGTCCCTTTCCAAGAGATGAAAAAAGATATACCCAAAATGGTAGCTCAGAGGTTCGACAAGTACAGAAAGATAGGAGCCTATATGGAGTAATGAGTAACCTTAATCAGAAAGATATTCAAAAACATCTAACCACCTCCATCCTGGGCCGGAAAATAATTTGCCTGGATATGGTTAACTCTACTAATAGTGAAGCAAAGAGTAGGGCACCTGAAGCGGTAGAAGGGACTATTATACTGAGCGAAGAGCAGACAGCTGGAAGAGGACGTCATGGGCGCCAATGGATTTCTCCCAAGGGTAAGGGTATTTGGATGTCTCTAATTCTTAGACCTCGAATTAATGCCCAAAAAGTTCCCCAGATTACTCAAATCGCAGCTGCAGCACTCTTCTTGGCTCTTAATCAGATGGGGATAAAGAAGGTAGAGATTAAATGGCCCAATGATATTCTGGTTAATGGTCGTAAGCTAAGTGGTATTCTCACCGAAATGCAGAGTAAAGGAAATGCAGTTGACCACGTAATCTTGGGAATCGGCCTTAATGTAAACATGAACAGACAGGACTTTCCGGAAGATCTTCAGCAACAAGCTACATCTCTTTATCTGGAAACAGGAAAAGTATGGGGACGCTCACAATTGATTGCCGAGATTATCAATGCTTTTGAGCCATTATATATGCAATATGTTAAAGCTGGGGACTTGAGCTCAACCTTAAACATCTGTAAAGAGGAATCGGCTGTTATAGGAGCTCGTGTTCTCCTGCATAATCAAAATCTTGAACAAGAAGCGGAAGTGCTTGACTTAGGTCCCGAGGGAGAATTAATCGTCAGAACAGCCGATGGAACAATAACATCCATAGTTACAGGAGAGGTTTCCCTCAGAGTATTGCACTGATAAGGTAAGCTTAGAGATCTGTTGTTCTTGTGGGGATAGGATACAACTTGGAATTATGATTTGGAAATAATAGATATTGAATCGGAGGTAGTCTTAAAATGTATAACGTAGGAATCTTGGAAAGTTATCGACAAAAACGCTTCTCTTTCTTCCAATGGCAACGGCAGTCAAGCTTAACAGCAAAAATAGTTATGGCTTTCAGTATGGCTGCCGTCACAGGATTGCTGGCTCAGGTTAAATTCTATTTACCTTTTACACCAGTACCCATCGTAGCTACCCAACTAGGAGTGATTCTGGCGGCAGTTCTCCTAGGAAGAAATTGGGGCGGCCTAAGCATGATCATTTATGCTTTAGGAGGATTCGCTGGAATACCTTGGTTTGCTGACCTCAATGGAGGTTTAGCGGCACTAACCGGACCCACTACGGGTTATATTATAGGATTTATCCTAGCCGCATTTTTCATGGGTCATCTTTATGATACGCAAGTCGAAAAGCGTCGGACTTTATCGGTCACAGGAATAATAATCTTTGCTCAATTAGTACTGGTATATGTGCCAGGTCTGATTTACCTGGCCTTCTGGCTAAAGCTTGTAAGTGGTCAAACTATTTCCTTAGCCTCTGTCCTTTTGATGGGTTATGTACCTTTCATTTTCATAGATATCCTCAAATCTCTGGTTGGGGCAACAGTGGCAAAAGCTTTATTGCCAATGGAAGAATACTAGGTATTATCGTAAATGACATGAAGTGTGGGTATAAGGCACAGAAAATAGCAAGGGGTGTAACGAAAACCGAGTTTTTCGTTACACCCCCTATGTTTTTTTTGAAAGATATCATTAGATAATAATCATTTGTGAAATTAATCTTAATTTGAAAGTTATCTGATAGTAATATACAATTAAATCGATAAAAAGATATTTTTGAGAAATTAACGGAATTTATAGCACTATTTGTTGAATAATTAGGAAATTAGTTAAAGGGAAGATAAATATGGATAATAACCTTTCACTTTTAAATAAGGATTATTTGCAACTATCTCATGAAGATAACTGTAATTGTATATTTTGTCAGCAACAGATTCAAGGTGTCGAGAGGTTTCTTTGTTTAGCGACAGATATTTTTTGTTTAATCGACCTTAAAGGCAGGATACAGTGGATTAACGCTGCTATGGAGAAGTCATTGGGCTATAGTCCTGAAGAAATGAAGAACATGGATTTTTTTTCACTTATCCATCCGGATGATAGAGTAGATGCGCTTGGCGTAATAGATCAAGTTGCCAAAGACCATCTAAGTCTGCCAATAGAAGTACGATTATCCCTTAAGAACGAAATATACAGGTACTATGAATGGTATGTTTACCTTGATTCTCATAACCAACTTTATTATTCAGTTGCCAGGGATATTAGTACGAGTAAAGAATACGAAGAAAAACTATTGAGATTGAATACGATAGTTGAGTCTTCTTTGGATGCTATCTATGCTATAGATCAGGATGGACGCATCATGAGCTGGAACAATGCTGCAGAACAAATATTTGGCTATAGTAAAGAAGAGATTATCGGGCAATCCATTAATTTATTGGCCTTCCCTGAGCAGAAAGATGAGATGGACAATATCATTAGAATTATCCGTAATGGGGAGACATATAGCTACGAGAGCATAAGACATAGGAAAACAGGAGAGGTCGTAGTTGTCTTTATTACTTTGGCACCTATTAAAGATAGCGTGGGCAGAGTGATAGGGACTTCAGCGGTGGCTCGCGATATCACAGCGCATCAGAAATTTGAGAAAGAGATAGCTCATTTAGATAAACTTAATACTATAGCTGAACTTGCATCAGTTATCAGCCATGAAGTGAGAAACCCGATGACTACGGTCAAAGGTTTCCTGCAACTTCTATATAACAAGATAAACGATAAAACTTTTAAGGAATATTTTGAAATAATGATAGAAGAGATGGAGAGAGTGAACTCCATACTCCAGGAATTCAATAACATAGGTAAACATAAAGAAAGCCAGAGAACTCGGCATGATCTGAATCATATTATTAAGAGTATGACTCCCCTTTTAGAAGCTGACGCCATCCATCAAGGAAAGATGATCAAGTTCGACTTAAAAGAAGTGCCCAATCTAATTATCGATGCTAATGAAATCCGTCAACTAATCCTTAACCTGACACGCAATGCGCTGGAATCCATGGAGCAGAATGGACGGGTTATTGTTGGAACCTACTTTGATGATAAGAAGGCCATCTTATCTGTTCAAGATCAAGGTGAAGGAATTGCTTCTGAGAACCTTGAAAAGTTGGGGACGCCATTTTTTAGTACCAAGGAAGAGGGAACCGGCTTAGGACTATATGTATGTTTCGAAATAGCGCAACGTAACAATGCCAGAATTAATGTTGATACAAGTCACCAAGGGACTACTATCTCTGTAGAATTTGAAGATATCTTCCATGATTAAGATATCATTTTCTTCTAAACATGTTCTGTATTCTGTTCCAATACATTTTCAAAGCAAACGGAATTGCGACCATTGCTGCAATAATTGACTGTAAAATTAGACTTCCTGTACCAGGATCAAGATAACCATATGCTGGTTTCGAAACAAAAGTGATCAGAATAACTACTAAAGCAGACATGAACTTAAGGTGGTCTGATTTAAACATTTTAATAATCTCCTTAGTATTTAAAAATGTTTTTATTAAATTGTAAAGAAGGTTTACGACTTTTTTTATTTTAAGAATTAATGATTTTTATTAATAAAAACCGCAGTAACTATTGTTGATTTTGAATCATCTTTAAAGATTGTCCAGAATAATCCCTGTAATAATAAGGAGAATACAACAGCAAATGATATTGGTGCCAGCAGCTGATTTATAGTAAGTATTTCTATATTATGTGTGTATAAAAATATTATTGGATATACTGAGATGAAGCTAGTGATCAGTAGTGATAGCGGTTTCATGCAAACTCTATTTCCTTTCTTGGTTAGATAGCTTATTTAGGGAGTTGACTACTAGATGTAGTGTTGGTAATATAATATGATACTAAGTCTAGATATTTATGAAACAGAAAAGAAAGTTGGGGGATTTGATTGAGTAGTACTGGACAATTGCCGGAATCATGGCCAAAAGTGAATCTTATGCCTAATGCTCGCGTAGTCTTAGAGCGTAGATATTTGAAACAAGAAAATGGGCAAGTCATTGAAACACCGGAAGAGATGTTATTTAGAGTTGCAGCCGTTGTAGCAGGCATCGAAGAAAAGTATGGGAAAAACGAAGAGGAAATCTTAGAATTGGCCGAAGAATATTATAAAATCATGGCCAATCTGGAATTTATGCCGAATTCCCCAACATTAATGAATGCTGGCAGAGATTTGGGACAATTAAGTGCTTGCTTCGTGCTTCCGGTTGAAGATAGCATGGAAGATATCTTTGATGCGATTAAAAATGCGGCAATCATACATAAATCGGGTGGAGGAACAGGATTTAGTTTTTCCCGTTTGCGTCAGAAGAACAGCGCAGTTCGCACAACAGGAGGGGTAGCTTCCGGTCCGGTATCTTTTATGAAGGTATTTAATTCTGCTACAGAAGCAGTAAAACAGGGAGGAACCAGACGGGGAGCTAATATGGGGATTCTCCGAGTTGATCACCCTGACATCTTGGAGTTTATCAACTGCAAAGAGGATAATAAAGAAATTACCAACTTTAATATATCTGTTGCAGTAACAGATAAGTTCATGGCAGCTGTCTATGCTGATTTGAACTATGACTTGATTGATCCACATACAGAGAACCCGGTAGGACAGCTATCAGCCAGAGAAGTATTTGCCAAGATTGTTGACAATGCCTGGAGTAACGGTGAACCGGGAATCGTGTTTATAGACCGCTTAAATAGGGATAACCCCACCCCGAAAGTAGGGGAGATTGAAGCAACTAATCCCTGTGGGGAACAACCTTTATTACCAAATGAAGCCTGTAATCTTGGTTCAATCAATCTTAAAAAAATGGTAACTGAGAAAGATGGAAAGGCAACAATAAATTGGGAACGTTTAAGCTATCTAATAAAGCTATCCGTTCGCTTCCTAGATGATGTCATCGATGCCAATCAGTATCCGTTGAGAGTAATCGATCAAATGGTCAAAAGTAATCGCAAAATAGGCCTTGGCGTTATGGGCTTCGCTGATATGATGATCCTGCTCCAGACTTCCTATGCTTCAGATGAGGCTGTGGAATATGCTGAGAAAATAATGCGTTTTATTCAGACAGAAGCTCGTCTGGAGTCACAACGTTTAGCGAAAGAAAGAGGAGTCTTTCCAAACTATCAAGGTTCCATCTATGATGGCCAAATAGAACTACGAAATGCGACGCTGACCACGATTGCACCTACAGGAACCATATCCATGATCTGTAGCGCTTCCAGTGGAGTTGAACCGCTCTTTGCGGTTGCTTATACCAAAACAGTCATGGACGGGACTTCGTTGATTGAAGTGAATCCTCTCTTTGAGCAATATGCCAAGGAGTATGATTTTTATTCTCCTGAGCTAATGGCCCAAATAGCTCAGCAGGGAACTGTAATAGGAATAGCTGGGGTTCCAGATTGGGTACAATCCGTATTTGTTACCGCGCAAGAAATTGAGCCTGAATGGCATATCCGGATTCAGGCCGCTTTTCAAAAGTATACCGACAATGCAGTATCCAAGACCATTAATTTTGCTCATTCAGCCACAAGACAAGATGTAGCAAAAGTATATAATTTAGCCTACGAACTTGGATGTAAAGGGATTACAGTTTATAGAGATGGCAGCCGTGATGAACAAGTACTTTCTACCGGAACCCAAAGCTCGACCACAAATCCAGATGATGATAATGAAAAGAAATCATATATTCCAGAGGCCAATTCTATTATTCCTAGACCTAGGCCTGCTGTAACATTAGGAGTTACAGAGAAAATTAAAATTGGCTGTGGAAATCTTTACGTTAGTGTAAATGCGGACGACAAGAGTATCTGTGAGGTATTTACTAATACGGGAAGGGCTGGTGGATGTGCGTCTCAGTCTGAGGCTACTGCCAGGCTGATTTCTATCGCCATGCGCTCCGGTATCTCAGTAGATGCTATCCTAGAGCAGATTCGTGGAATACGCTGTCCAGCTTGTATCAGAAGAGAAGGAGTAAACGTTACTTCTTGTCCTGATGCCATAGCTAGAGTAATTAAAAAGTATCGAGAAGATGGTCTTAATGGAGTAAATGGAGGAAATGGAAATTCTACCGTTGGTCAGGAAAACGAATCTGTTTTATCAACTGGGTTAGGAAAAACAGAAAAAGCTGTAAGAAGAAAAGCACAGGTAGGAGTAGCGGTGGATAACGCCTGTCCTGAATGTGCAATGCCCATTAATCACGATAGTGGCTGTGTAGTCTGTGTGCACTGTGGATACTCTAAATGTGGGTAATTAGAAAATATTGTCAGCCATATTTAAATTTGTTACAATGATTTAAAAGTACAAGGAGGCAACAAGATGGAAAAAAGATTTTTTTATGTTAAAGATTATACGCAAAATGTTCCTGAAAAAGCTACCAAGAACGTCCTTCACCAAAACGATCAAACCAATTCAGTGATTTGGGTTATTCCTCCAGGTGAAGTGCTTCCAGCTCACTATCATCCTGAAACGGATGATATCTGGATAATCCTCCAAGGCAAAGGTGAATACTTCCTCGGGAGAGGTGAGACATTCCCGATAGAACCTGGAATGGTCATTCCAGCTGTTAAAGGCGAGATTCACGGTGCCAAAGCTGTAGGGAATGAGCCACTCGTCTTTGCAGCAGTATCTGCCCCCATGCCCGCTGTCATGATTAAAGAAGGAGAATAATTTACACATTATTATAATAAGAAATCGACCGCAGTAAGCACGGTAAGCTCGCAATGACGCGAAGCGCGGCACTTTCGCCGCTCCTTGCCATCCATGGCACCGCGGCATTAGGTCATCCGTGACCGTTGCGACAGGATGTTGCTAGTGCCGGAAAGGCTACTGCGGTCGATTTTATTGCTTTACTGAGGTCTGAGTTTACTCTAAGTCCACTGATAAATGCTTAACTGTATCTTGACAGTATTTAATCCTCTCCATATCTTCCTTAGTAAGGAGGGGAAACTTCTCATTGTTCGCTAATGCTTCATCTACAGGGATAACCTCATATACCAATCTGTTATTAATCCTTTTTTTATTGACCCAAGTAGGGATGGCTTCGGCATCAAGGATTCGAGGGCAATCGTCACAATAAACCCTGATAGTTACTTTAGCTATAATACCCTGCTCCGTATAAATATCGTCAACAGTCTCTTTACGTTGATCTGAGATGAAGTTTCCCTGGGAATAGAAAACAGGGACTGCTCCTCCGCCTCCATAAGAAGAAGGCAAGTAGACTGCAGGCTGAAGAACATGAGGATGCCCGCCAAAAATCATATCTACCCCTAGTTCAACAAGCTTTTCGGCCAATTCTTGCTGGAAGGGGTTAGGTGAGCGGTGATATTCATTTCCCCAATGCAGACAGACAACAATGACTTGAGCACCAGCACTCCTGGCTTCCTTTATTTTATTACCCATCATTTCCACAGTACTATCAAGATCTTCAGGATCGAACCCATCCATCAGATTAGCCATATCCTTAGGCAGGATTAAACCATTGATACTCAGACTTCCGTCCGCTAAAGAGCCACTATACCCAAAATTAAGGAAAGCAACTTTCACCCCTTTAATATCCTTAAGGACATAAGTTTTTTCCTCTTCTTTAGCCTTCACACCGATAATATCCAACCCTTTTTCTCTTGAGACCTCGATGGTGCGGTAAAAGCCGCTGATTCCTTTATCCATCCTATGGTTATTGGCAGCAGTTACGATATCCACACCAGCATCCTTGAGAGCATCCATGATAGAATCAGGCGTATTAAACTCGGGATAACCAGAGTATCCTCGATCTTGACCTGCCAAAGTTGTCTCAAGATTGGCGATTGTTATATCCGCATCTTCCAAATAGGGTTTTACATATTTAAACTGACTGCTGAAATCGTAGGAATTAGTTTGAGGATTAGAAGCTGCCATATAAACAGTGTTATGTATTAAGATATCCCCTACTGAAGCAATTGTAATATCTACATAATTTGGTTTAGTAGGCAAGGGTGGAGTAGTGGTATCGTTATTCGAGGGGGGAGAATCCTCTGTCACCTTATCTGTAATGAGAATATTTCTCGCATGCTGAATTAAGTCATCTATCTGAAATGATAAACCACCCAAGTTTAAGGCAATACTGATTAGAATTATTAGGAGTAGTCT
>Ga0209643_1001694_pt1 | contig 18651 bp, 18 predicted proteins | sample AutmiccBRH37_all_FD_187383 | JGI IMG/M metagenome (GOLD analysis project Ga0209643, IMG submission 187383) | Deep subsurface microbial communities from Mt. Terri, Switzerland - Autotrophic microbial communities BRH/37_all (SPAdes) (version 2) | ecosystem: Environmental > Aquatic > Deep... | reverse complement strand
GGTGTCGTAAAGCGACGTGCCGATCTTCTTCATCTCGGCTTCATTCTCGAAGGACACCAGTCCGATGCGGCCTTTGGGGCCGGCGCTGGTCGAGATGGAGCCGTCGCGCGTGATCGTCAGGCCGGTCTCGCCGGGCTGGATCGTGATCTCGTTTCCATCTGCGTCGAGGACAGCGTCCCCTTCACCCGTCACCAGCCGTCCCTCGGGATCGAGCATGAAGTGGCCGTTGCGGGTGTAGCGGGTTCCCTCCGAGGTCCCGATGGTAAAGAAACCCTGACCGACGATCGCGAGATCGAGGGGATTGCCGGTGGGCTCCGACCGGCCTTCGGTCAGATTGCGGATGGTGGCGACGTCACGCACGAAGGCGAGGCTGCGCGCGGGCCGCTCGGCGGAGTCCGTTTTCACGAGGTGCTGCTCGAACAGGACGGACTCCGATTTGAACGCGGTCGTGTTCATGTTCGCGATGTTGTTCGCAAGAATATCCATCTGGCGGCGCATGGCCAGCTGCTGCGACATGCCGATCAGGAGCAGGTTCTCCATCGGGTTCTCCGTATTGGGGTGCCACTGGCCCTTGCAGGCCGATGATCTCGCCAATGCGGTTGCATGCCACATGCCATGGTGAAAATCGCGCGATTGCGGGGTTTTTTTGTGCATGGATGTCACCCCATGGTGGTTCTCAGGCATGCGTTGCCCGGCAAATCCTGCCGCGCCCCAGACTTGAACGCGGTGTTAACCAGCCAGTTCGTAATTTATCGATTGCGTCTGCGCGCGATGTCGTGCGGCGGCGCTCGAGATTGCCGGCAAGCGAGGCGGATAGGTCATGGCTGGAGCGAAGAAGGAAAAGAAAAAGAAGGGCAAGGCGGAAGAAGCGCCCGAAGAAAAGCCCGAGGGCGAAAGTGGTGGCGAGGCCGCGCATGGAGAAGGCGACGAGGCCGGCGAAGGCGGTGCCAAGAAAAAGCTGTCTGGCAAGACGCTGGTTCTCTTCATCGCGCTGCCGGCTGTCGTGCTGATCGCGGGCGGCGTGGGGGCTGCGTTCTTTCTGGGCTTGTTCGGCGGAAAGAAAGATACCGCCGAGGGCGAGGGCGCCGATGGACATGGCGAGGCCGTGGCGGTTCACACCGTGTTCTTCGATATGCCGGAGCTGCTCGTCAATCTCTCGAGCGGCGATGACAAGACGGATCACTTCCTGAAGCTTTCGCTGTCGCTGGAGTTGCCGAACGCGGAAGCGACCAAGAGCGTCGAGGAGTCGATGCCGCGGATTATCGATACCGCGCAGGTGTTTTTGCGCGAATTGCGATTGGACGACCTTGAAGGATCGGCCGGGATGCTGCGGCTGCGTGAGGAGCTGCTGCGCCGCGTCGACGCGGCCGTCGCGCCGATCGAGGTCCACGACGTTCTGTTCAAGGAAATTATCATTCAGTAGCGCAGGTCCGTTGCGGCCGTGACGCGGGAGTTGGGTAGTGAGTATGGCAGACGAACCCGTTGATCAGGACGCCATGGCGGCCGCGTGGGGCGCCGAGGCAGGTGAGGAAAAATCCGCCGATCAGGCGCTCGCGGACGAATGGGCTGCGGCTGAAGACCAGCCCGATGGCGCGCCGGCAGCGGCGGCCGTCGGCTCCGAGCGCGTTCTGAACCAGGATGAGATCGACAGTCTTCTTGGCTTTGATATGGGCGACGGGGCGGGCGGCGACCAGAGCGGCATTCGTGCCATCATCAACTCCGCGCTCGTCTCTTACGAGCGTTTGCCGATGCTGGAAATCGTCTTCGACCGCCTGGTGCGGTTGATGACGGTTTCGCTGCGCAATTTTACGTCGGACAACGTCGAGGTCAGCCTCGACAACATCTCCTCGATCCGCTTCGGCGATTATCTCAACTCCATCCCGCTGCCTGCGATTCTTTCCGTGTTCCGGGCCAAGGAGCTCGACAATTACGGCCTCTTCACCATCGATTCCAACCTGATCTACTCGATCGTCGACGTGCTGCTCGGCGGGCGGCGCGGCACCACGGCGATGCGCATCGAAGGGCGTCCGTACACGACCATCGAGCGTTCGCTTGTGCAACGCATGGTCGAGGTCGTGATCGCCGATCTCAAGGCGGCATTCGAACCCTTGTGCAAGATCGATTTCACGCTGGATCGCCTCGAGACCAATCCGCGCTTTGCAGCGATTGCGCGCCCGGCGAACGCCGCGATCCTGGTCAAGTTGCGCATTGACATGGAAGACCGCGGCGGCCGCGTCGAGCTGCTGCTGCCCTACGCGACGCTCGAGCCGATCCGTACGCTGCTGCTGCAAATGTTCATGGGCGAGAAGTTCGGCCGCGATTCGATCTGGGAGAGCCATCTTGCGAGCGAACTGTGGTCCACCGAGGTCGCGATCGACGCGGTGCTCGACGAACAGGAAATGATGCTGCGCGAGGTGATGGATTTCAAGGTCGGCCAGACCGTCCTGCTCAACGCGCCGCCCGACGGACAGGTCGAGCTGCGCTGCGGCGGTATTGCCCTGTTGCGCGGCAAGATGGGGCGCGTGGGTCCGCATGTCGCAATCAAGGTCGATGATGCGCTGCCGCGCCGTCGCCCCTCGGAAATATAGCAAGAGAGGTCAACAATGGTCGGCTATGTGCTTGAAGGGTTGGTCGCGGTCCTGCTTCTGGTGACGGTTGGATATTGCTACGTCCTCGACCGGCAGCTGCGGGCACTTCGCTCGGGACAGGACGGACTGAAGGCGATCATCGAAGGCCTCGACGGCGCCACCGCTCGCGCGCAAGCCAGCATTACCGATCTGCGCACCGCCGCGTCGGGGATCGGCAACGATGTCAGCGAGCAGATCTCGCGGGGCCGCGCGCTCGCAGACGAACTCGCAATCATGGTGGACGCCGGAAACGCGCTGGCCGATCGACTGGAGGGCAATCGCGGAGCGAAGCCGCAGCGCACCGCGCCGCGCGTCGTCGCGCAGACGAAACCTGCGCCGGGCGACGAGCCGGCGGACGACGCCGAAAACTGGGAAGAATCTCTGCTCAAGGCGCTTCGTGAAGCGCGCTAGCGTCTGACGGGATGAAAAAGGATCGCGGTCATGGGTGAGTTGCGTATATTCCGTGTTGTGATGGTCGCCGGCTTTCTGCTGTTTGCGCTGAAAGCGGCGGATCTCGCGACCGGAGGGAACGCGTTCCTGCCGAAGGCGGAAGCCTCCAGCGCGCCCGCCAAGAGCGACGAGGGCGCGCATGGAGATGCCGCGGCCCCCGCGCCTGCCGAGAGCCATGGCGATTCCGCAAAGCCGGACGAACACGGCGCGCCTGCGGACGCCGAGCCTTCCGCCGATGTGCATGCGGCAAGCCCCGTCCAACCCGCCCCCGACGAGGCGCCGGAAGACCTCAGCCGCGCGGAAATCGATCTGCTCCAGAAGCTGAGCGCGCGGCGCGCCGAACTTGATACGCGCGCCCGCGAGCTCGACATGCGCGAAAAGCTGCTCGAGGCCGGAGAACAGCGCGTCAACGAGCGGATTTCCGAGCTCAAGGGCATCGAGGCGAATATCCAGTCCCTGCTCGGTACGCGCGATCAGGCCGAGGAGGAGAAGCTCGCCAGCCTTGTGAAAGTCTATGAATCGATGAAGCCGAAAGATGCGGCGCGGATCTTCGAGCAGCTCGACATGGAAGTTCTGCTGCCCGTGGCAAACCGTATGAAGGAAGGCAAGATCGCCGCCGTACTCGCGCAGATGGCTCCTGAAGCGGCGCAGCGGCTGACGGTCAACATGGCCCACCATGCCGATGCGGGCAAGGAGATGGCGCCGGCGACCGGCACGGCGGGCGACAAGTCGGGTTAACAAGGTCTTAACTCCCGCGCGCGTAAGTGAAGGAGGGGCGAGAGGTGTGCGGGTCGACGCGCAGCGCCGAGAGAGGATGGCGAGTGGAATGGGGCCGGTCGTTGCCGGAAAGGGTGGGGTGAGGTCATCGAGGCGCGGACTGCGTCTTCGGGTGTTGGCCTGCGCGTCCTTGCTCGCCATGAATGCCGCCGTCGCCGCGCCGGCGCTGGGCGACACCGCGAAAACCGAATTCCATGTCGACCTTTCGAAGGGCTTTGCGCGGATCGTGTTCGATCTGTCGCAGAATACGCAGGCCCAGAGCGAGTTTGCCTTTGGCGTGCTGGTCTTGCGGTTTCAGCAGAACGTCGCGCCAGACCTGGAAGCGTTGCGGGTTGCGCTGGGTCCCTATGTTTCCCTGGTCCGCGAAGATGCCGATGGACGGACATTGCGCTTTGCATTGCGCGGGCCGGTGCGTGTCGAGCAGAATGCGATCGGAAATCAGCTCGCCGTCGATCTGTTTCCGCCGACCTACGCGGGTAATCCGCCGCCCTTCAACGGGCTCACGGTGAGCGAGGCAGGAATCGTCGCCGCCGACATCACCCCGACGATCGTCGCGTCCGAAGCGCGCGACCGGCGCGCGATTGCAAGTTTTGCGCGCCCGGCCCCGTTGCCGATTATTCCGGTGCGCGCGGGCGAACTGAAATCTTTCACCCGCATCGTTTTCGACTGGCCGTTCGCCGTCGAATACGCGATCGAGCCCGGCATCGGCTCGTCGGTCGTGCGGTTCTCGCGGGCCGCGCAACTCGACCTGTCCGAGCTGCGCACCAATCCGCCGCGCTTCATCCATGGTGCGCATTCTGAAATTCTGGGCGGCAAAGTTTCGGCCGTGATCGAGATCGACCCTAATGTCGAGGTGCGCGATCTGCGCGACGGCAACAAGATCGTCCTTGATCTGTCGCAGCGCGCGCCGGATCCGGCCGCCGAGAGTGACCACGGGCCGCCGGGCGATGATGCGTCGGCGCTGGCGATGAACTACGAGCATTCACTGCCCGAGCATAGCGCGGCAGCTTCCGGCGCGGCTGCGCCGAGGAACGGGGCCCTCGACGATGCCGGTGCGGTGCTGACGGGAGCCGTCGATCACCGCCTGCCTCCCAAGGCGGAGGCCGCTCCGATCGTGCACGAGGAAACGCCACCGCCGCCGTCTCCCGTCGCCATGGCGCCCGCCGGAACGCTGAGCTATCTCCCCGACGGCGCGGATACGCTGATTGTCGCGCCCTTTGTCCACGAAACGAGCGGCGCCGTCTTTCGGCGCGGCGATACGCTCTGGATGGTGTTCGATACGCCGGAGGCGATCGACGCCGGCGTGCCAGGCCGTGACGTTCTGCACGATATCGGCGCGGTCTCGGCAAGCGTTGAGGATGGCGCACGTGTGCTGCGGGTGGAGCTCAAGAACGAGGCGCTCATCGACGTCTCGCAGGAGGGGCCGCGCTGGATGGTGCGTGTTGCCCACGGCCGCGTGGGATCTTCGGAATCGGTCGGCATAGCGCGCGAGGTCTCGTCCTCGGGCGAGGCACGTTTGCGGTTCTCCGCGCAGGCGGCAAAGCTGCACTGGCTCAAGGATCCATACCTTGGCGACGATGTGCTGGTGGCGACCTCGAAGCTGCCCAAGCGCGGGGTGACGGCGGATCAAAAATTCGTGCAGCTTGCGGTGATCGGGAGCGCCCATGGACTCGCGCTCAGTCCGTATTCGGACGATATCAGCGTGCGGCTTGAGCACGGCGATGTGGTCGTGGGCGATGCCGACGGGCTGGCTATCACCGCGTCGGAGTCGATCAATCGCGGGTCGATCCATTCGCCGGTCGAGCGCATCGACCACCCCGGCTTTCTCGACTTCGCGACGTGGCGCGGCAAAGAGGGCCTGGTGAATTTTGTTCCACAGCGGCAGGCTCTGACGCAGGCTCTAGCACACGCACCGGAAAGTCAGCGTGCCATGGCGCGCCTTGCGCTGGCCCGCTTCTATGCGGCCAACGGGTTCGGCGCGGAAGCCCTCGGTATGCTCGACTACATGCTGAATCAGGACCCGCGGATGGAGAACGCCCCGGCGTTCCATGCCCTGCGGGGCGCCGCGCTGTATATGATGGCGCGCTACCACGAGGCCCAGCGCGAGTTCGCCAACGGCAGCCTTGCCAATGATCACGACGTCGCGCCCTGGCGCGGCGCGCTCGCCACGAAACTGGAACGCTATTCGGCCGCAAGCGACGCGTTCGCCCAAGCCGGGGATATCATCGCCCGCTATCCGCCCGACTGGCAGGCGCGCTTTCGCTTTGCCCAAGCGCGCGCCGCTCTCGCCCGCAACGACGTTAAATCGGCTGCCGCGGCGATGAGTGCACTCCCTGCGGAGAGGCTCGATCCGCGGGCCAAGGTTGAGGCGGACCTCGTAGCCGGAAAAATCTTCGAAGCGCAGGGCAAGAACGACGACGCGCTGGCACATTACAATTTCGCCGCCAAGGGGCCGCGCGGAGAGGCGCAGGCTGAGGCGCGGCTGTCTGCCGCCGATCTGGCGGTTGCGTCAGGTGCGATGTCCGCGCACGATGCCACGCAGGCCCTCGAGGTGCTGCGCTACGATTGGCGCGGCGACAATCTGGAACTCGCGACACTGGCGCGGCTTGGCGAAATCTACGCGCAGGACCGGCGCTATCGCGACGGGCTTTCCACGCTGCGCTCCGCCGTGGCCTACTTCTCCGACAATCCGCGCACCCGCGAGATTTCGCAGACGATGAGCACGATCTTCCGCAAGCTGTATCTGGAAGGCGCCGCCGACGCGATGAAACCTGTCGAGGCGCTGGCGCTCTATTACGATTTCCGCGAACTCACGCCGGTGGGACGCGACGGCGACGACATGATCCGCCGCCTCGCCGAGCGCCTTGTGGTGGTCGACCTTCTGCCTCAGGCCGCCGAACTCCTGCAATACCAGGTGGACAACCGTCTCGACGGCGCGGCGCGCGCCCAGGTCGCGACCCGCCTTGCGATGATCTATCTGATGGATCACAAACCCGAAGTGGCGCTGCGTGCGATCCGCACGACCCGCCAGGTGCAGTTACCCGACTCGATCCAGCGTCAGCGCCGGCTGCTGGAGGCGCGTGCGTTGGCCGAGGTCAAGCAGTATGATGCCGCGCTCGAGGTGTTGCTCTATGACGAGGGGCCCGAGACGGAACGCATCCGCGCCGATGTGTATTGGAAAGCACAGAACTGGTCGGCCGCGGCGGAACACATCGAATCGCTGCTGGCCGACCGCTGGCGCGATGCTCGCCCGCTTGAGGACGAGGAGCGCTTCCAGATCATGCGCGCGGCGATCTCCTATCTCTTCGCGAACGATGATTTCGGATTGTCGAGCCTGAAGGATCGCTACGGCGTCGCGATGAAAGCGAGCAGCGACGGTGCGGCATTCACACTCGTCACGGAAAAGCCCGACACGACCAGTTCGGACTTCGGGGAGCTTGCGCGCAGGATCGCGTCCGTCGATACGTTGGACGCGTTCATGGCCTCGTTCGAGCGTGAGAGCGCGGACACGCCCCCTGCGACCAACTAGCAGACCGGACGCCGCACGGACCAGCCGCGCGGGGCGTTAGCGGGTGAAGCTTTGCACCAGGCTGCCGGCCACCAGATGCCAGCCGTCCACAAGCACGAAGAAGATCAGCTTGAAGGGCAGCGAGATAATTACCGGCGGCAGCATCATCATGCCCATCGACATCAGGACCGACGCAATCACCATGTCGATGACCAGGAACGGGACGAACAGCAGGAAGCCGATCTCGAACGCGCGCTTGAGTTCGCTGATCATGAAGGCCGGAATCAAGGTCGTCAGCGGGGTCTCCTGCGCGGTCTTCGGCCGCTCGCCGCCTGCCATGTCGACGAACAGCGCCAGATCCTTCTCGCGCACATGCTTCAGCATGAAAGCCTGAAACGGCCTGGTGGTCTCGCTGAACGCGTCCTCGAACGGCAGCTCCTGGCTGAGATACGGCGCGACGCCCTTTTCGTAGGCGGTTGTGAACGTCGGTGCCATGATGAACGCCGTCATGAACAGCGCGAGCGAGATCAGCACGGAATTCGGCGGGCTCTGTTGCAGGCCGAGTGCCGTGCGCAGCAGCGACAGGACGACCACGATCCGCACGAACGAGGTGACCATGATGAGGATCGACGGCGCGAGACTGAGGACCGTCATCAGTGCGACGAGCTGGACGATCCGCTCGGTCAGCCCCGAGCCTTCGCCCAGATCGATTGAAATGGTCTGCGCGGAAGCCGGCGCCGCGACGGCGAGGGCGATCCCAAACGCACAGAAGACGACGCTCGGCAGCTTCACGTGTTTGATCCCGGGTCGACCAGTCGAAGGGGAGGGGCCGCCGCATCTGCGCAGCGCGATTCAAGAACGGTTTCGTTGGTCAGACCGAGCAGGATGACGTGCTCGCGGGAGCCGTCGCGCAGGATCACCACCTGGCGGCGAGGATCGAGGCTGATGCGCTCAGTTACGCCGAGGCGCCTCGGCGGGCCCGCGGGCGCGCCGAAAGTCGCCAGCCGCCAGGCCGGTGCACGCCGCGCGGCCCACGCGGCCAGCACGATCAGCCCGAGAACGGCAACAAGCGCAAACGCGGCACGCAGATAAAGCGACATGTCCATTTCAAACATCCTGTCCGGCATTCTGCCGGCGTCGATGAGCGACTGTCGCGCGTTAAGCTTAAGGCGGTCTTAATCGCACATGGCGCGCGCCTTAAGAGAGCTTTAAGTCATCGCGGCCAAAATCATCTGCAATTTTAGCGAATGAATTTCCGTTTTGCCCATGTCGTCGAGGGCACGGTGATTTCAGATTTCGCGTGTCATGCCGCGTAAGGATTGGCGCCGCTTCCATGAATCTGTTTGAGATTCCGTTCTTCAATCTCGTGCGCCAGCAGATGAAATGGCTGGAGTCGCGCCAGGACACGATTGCCGAGAATATCGCCAATGCGGATACGCCCGACTACGGCGCGCAAGATCTGCAAGGACTCAATTTTGAGAAGCTTCTCAAGGGCGAGGGCACCGGCGGCACGGGCATGAAGGCGACGAATTCGCATCACCTGAGCGGCACGGTGAGCGGTGCCGATGGCTTCAAGAATATCGCCGCGCCTGATCGCGAATCCTCGCCAAACGGCAACTCGGTGATGCTCGAAGACCAGATGATGAAAATGGGCGAAACGCAGATGGATCACGAGGCGGCCGTCGGCCTCTATCGCAAGGCAATCGACCTGCTGCGCATCGCCGTGCGTGGCGGTTGATAGGAGAGGCGTCATGAATCTCTTGAAATCGATGATGATTGCGGCATCGGGGATGGCGGCGGAAGCCACCCGCATGCGGGTGATCGCCGAGAATCTGGCGAACGCCAACTCGACGGCGGAATCGCCGAGCGCCGATCCCTACCGGCGCAAGGTTCCTGTCTTCAAGAGCGAGTTTGATCGCGCGCTCAATGCCAGCATGGTCGAGGTTGAAAAGACGGTGACGGATAAATCGGCATTCGGGAAGCGGTTTGAGCCGGGACATCCTGCAGCCGACAAGGACGGCTACGTCAAGACACCGAACGTCAACGGGATCGTCGAGGTGATGGACATGCGCGACGCGCAGCGATCCTACGAAGCGAGCCTCAGTGTCATCGGTGCCGCGCGCGGCATGATGGCGCGCACCATCGCGCTGCTGCGCAGCTAGGGAGAACAAACATGGCAATCAACCCGGCGAGCGTTGCGAACGCCTATGCGAACGCCGCCAAGGCGGCCGCGAATTCGGCATCGGGCGCGCCTGGTGTTCCCGAATCCGGCCCCAGCTTTGCCGATCTTATCAAGGACGCGGTGGGCAACGTCGTGTCGACCGCCAAGACCGCCGAGACGCAGGCCGTCGCCGGCATCACGAAGCACGCCGAAATCACCGATGTTGTCGCGGCGGTGACGTCAGCCGAACTGACCCTGCAGACGGTCGTTGCGGTGCGCGACAAGGTGATCAACGCCTATCAGGAGATCATGAAAATGCCGATCTAGCGCGCCGCCCGGGTGGACCGGGCCGGACACGCGCTCACGTCGGCATCGGCGCGGCACGCATGAAGACGCAGCCAGAAACGCTGCGAGACGAATTCAAAATGAACGGCCTGCAAGCGGGGGCTTGGCGCCAGGTCGAGATCAAGGGGTGAGCATCAATGTCGGGCAGCGAAGTTCTCGATGTCGCGCGCGAGTCGATCTGGGTGATGCTGCAGCTTGCCGGTCCGCTGATGGGGATCGGGCTGGCGGTCGGTGTCGGCGTCTCGCTGCTTCAGGCATTGACGCAGGTGCAGGAGCAAACGCTCGTCTTCGTCCCGAAGATCGTGGCGATGTTCGTGGCGCTGGTGTTCTTTCTTCCGTTCACCGGCGCGGTGCTTTCAGGCTTCATGGAGCGGATGGCCGATCGCATCGCCAATCTGGGTTGATGCATGCTTGACGCGCCGCGCGAGATCTACATCTTCCTGGCGGCGTTCGCGCGCATCGGCACGATGCTGATGATGTTTCCGGTGTTCGGCGAGATCAGCGTGACGCCGCGGGTTCGGCTGTCGATCGCGCTGGCGATCACGATGGTTCTGCTGCCCACGGTCCATGATCTGTATCCACCGCTCCCGCAAAACGTTGCGGGCCTCATCAACGTGATTTTCGTTGAAGTGTTCGACGCGATCCTGCTTGCCGGCACGGTGCGGCTGTTCACCAGCGCATTGCAGGTCGCGGGCAATCTGCTGGGATTTCAGATCGGTCTCTCGTTCGCGCAGAGTTTCGATCCGACCCAGGGTGTCCAGGGCGCGCTGCTCGGCACGTTTCTCTCGCTCACCGGTGTGACGCTGATCGTGGCGACCGACCTTCATCTGCTTTTGCTGGAAGGCCTGCATGGCAGCTACAAGCTGTTCGTGCCGGGCGTTCTGCCGAATCTGGGCGATTCCTCCGCCTACGTGCTCAAGATCGTGGGAGAGTCCTTCACGCTCGGGGTTCAGATGTGTACGCCGTTCATGGTGTTCGGACTGGTGTTCTATCTGGGGATGGGCGTGCTCGCCAAGCTGATGCCGCAGCTTCAGGTGTTCTTCATCGCGATGCCCGCGAACATCCTGCTGGGCCTGTCGTTCTTCATGGTGCTGGTGGGCGCGATGATGAGCTGGTATCTGGCGGCGTTCGAGCAGCACGTCATGCCGTTCGCCGGCTGAGGATCACCGCGCGATGGCTGAAGACCAGGACAAGAGCCAAAAGACCGAGGACCCCTCCGCAAAACGGCTTGCGGACGCGCGTGAAAAGGGCGACGGGGTCAAGAGTCAGGAAGTCACCAACTGGCTTGCGCTGGGGACCGCGACGCTGGTTCTCGTGGCGTTCGGACCGGGCATGGCGACGCGCATCGGCCAGGACCTGAAGGTTTTTCTGGCCGAGCCCGACAGCTTCGATCTGAGCGGGGGCGGGGCGACGCTCGCGGGCCAGTTGCTGATCAAGATCGGCATGGCGATGGCGCTGCCGATATTGCTTCTGGTGGCGGGCGGGCTCGGCGGCAACCTGCTGCAGCAAAAGCCCACGTTCAATCCTTCCAAGCTCGCGATCAAGCTCGACAAGCTGTCGCCCGTCAACGGGCTGAAGCGCATGTTTGGCGCGACTGCGTGGGTGAACCTGATCAAGAGCATGATCAAGTTCGTGGTGATCGGCACGATCTGCTATGCGGTCCTGTGGCCCCAGCGCCATGCGCTCAGCCAGTTGATCCAGACCGATCTTGTCGGCACCTTGCCGATCACGCTCAAGCTGGCGATGAAGCTGATGATCGCGATCCTGGCCGCGCTCGCGCTGATGGCGGTGCTCGATTATGCGTTCCAGCATCACGAGTTCATGAAGCGCAACAAGATGACCAAGCAGGAGGTCAAGGACGAGCATCGCCAGATGGAAGGCGATCCGCTGATCAAGAACAAGATCCGCCAGATCCGCATGGAAAAGGCGCGCCAGCGCATGATGGCGAAAGTGCCCGAGGCCACCGTCATCATTGCCAACCCGACCCATTTTGCGATCGCGCTCAAATACGAAAGCGGCAAGATGCTCGCGCCCGTATGTCTGGCCAAGGGTGTCGATGCCGTCGCGCTGCGCATCCGCCAGCTGGCCGAGGAGCACAAGATTCCGGTGGTCGAAAATCCGCCCCTCGCGCGCGCGCTTTACGCGACCGTGGAGCTCGATCAGGAAGTGCCGCCCGAGCACTACAAGGCGGTCGCGGCCGTGATCGGCTACGTGATGCGCCTCAAGCGGTCCTACAGCTGGCAGTGACGCGCCTAAGGGCGCGGCATGCCCATATTGGTGATGTTCATCTTCATCCCGTTGCCCATCGTCATGTCGCCGGTCCAGGTGGGCCTGCCATGGTGCCTCGTGCCGGCGCCGCAGCCCTTGCCGAAGCTGTCGAAGGCGGTAGTCGGCGCCGCGTGGACGCACAATTTCGCCGCCAACCCTAGCAATGGGGCGCGCGCCGGGCCAAAATCACCGGAGCTCTCGAATCAGGAGGCGCCGTGGTTCCGTCCCCATCCGCACACTCAAGACATGACGTCCCGGGCCTCATTGCGACCGTTACCGGCGTGCTGGCCGCACTGATCGCGCTCGGCGCGGCGGCGCTGGTCGTGGCCCGCCCGGTCGATGGCGGGGTGGGCGGCGCGATCCTGCTGGGGGGCATCGCACTCGCGGGGCTGAGCTACCTTGTCTTCACGGCGATGGGTGCGCGCAGCCGCGCGCATGGGGAGGTCCGGCGCGGCGACGCGCTGATGCGGTTGGCCGACGGCACGGCGACCGCGATGGCACTGACCAGCGCGCAGGGCACGCTCATCTATGCCAATCACGCCTATCAACGCCAGTTCGGCGGGGGCCAGCCCAGTGTCGCGCTGGCGCGCACCGAGCGCGAAGCGTCGGCGCTCTACCGGCTGATCCGGCTCGCGCTCGCGGACGGCGCGGCGGAGGCGGACGTGCACATCTCGGCGGAGGGGGAGGCGCTGCGCGCGGCGCGCGTCGCGCTTGAGCACATCGTCACGCCGGAGGGCGCGATGCTGTTGTGGCGCGTCCACGCCCACGGCCCCCACCTGATCGCCGACGATGCGGCCCCGCTCGACCTCCTCCCGCAGCTCGGCCCGCATGGCGAAGTGCTGGCGGCGGGCGCGGTGGAGGGCACCGGCAGTGCCGCGCGGATTGTCGCCGATGCGCCGGTCGGCATCGCGCTGGTCGACGGGGAGGGGCAGATCGCGGAAGCCAACGCGATGTTCCGCGACATCGCCGGGCTCAAGGACGCGCCGCTCGGCCGCTTCGATGCGTTGCTCGATCCGGCCGGCGCGGCTGAGTTTGCGCAGCGGATCGATACTCCCCAAAGCGCGGGCGCGCCGTTGGAGCTGCGCTTTCCCGGTCCCCCGGAGCGCATGGTGCAGGTGTTCGTCAGCCCCGCGGGCGCGGGCGTGCCCGGCGGCGGCGCGCTGCTCTATGTGCTCGACACGACCGAGCAGAAGAGCCTTGAGCTGCAGTTCGCCCAGTCGCAGAAAATGCAGGCGGTCGGCCAGCTCGCCGGCGGCATCGCGCATGATTTCAACAACACGCTGCAGGCGATGATCGGGTTTTGCGATCTGCTGCTGATGCGCCACCCGCCCGGCGATCCCTCGTTCTCCGATATCGACCAGGTTCGCCAGAATGCCACCCGCGCCGCCGCGCTGGTGCGCCAGTTGCTGGCCTTTTCTCGCCAGCAGACCCTTTTGCCGCGCGTCTTGTGGCTGCCCGACGCGATCGCCGAGCTCAAGCCCTTGATCCTGCGCCTCGTGGGCGACCGGGTGCACCTTGAGATCAAGCACGAGCGCAATGTCGGGCAGGTGAAGGTCGACGAGACGCAGCTCGGGCAGGTGCTGATGAATCTGGCGGCCAATGCGCGCGACGCGATGCCGGGCGGCGGCACGCTCACCATCCGCACCGCCAATGTCTCGCGCGCGGAATCGGTCGCGCTCGGCCACGACCTCATGCCGCCCGCCGATTATGTCCTGCTGGAGGTCACCGACACCGGCGTCGGCATCCCCAAGGAATTGCTCGGCAAGATTTTCGAGCCGTTCTTCACCACCAAGGATGTGGGGCAGGGCACCGGGCTGGGGCTTTCATCCGTATACGGAATTGTCAAGCAGACCAACGGCTTCATCTTCCCCGAAAGCGTGGTCGGCAAGGGCACCGCCTTCCGCATCTATCTGCCGCGCCACGCGCAGGAGGAAAGCGCCGCCGAGGCGCCGCCCGCGCCCGCCGAAACGCCCGCGCGCGGGCAGGATCACACCGGGCGCGGCACCGTTCTCATCGTCGAGGACGAGGACGCGGTGCGCACCTTCGCGGTGCGCGCGCTGCGGCTGTGCGGTTACACCATTCTGGAAGCCTCGAACGGCGAGGTCGCGCTCGATGTGCTGCGCGCCCATGACGGGCCGATCGACGTGCTCATCAGCGACGTCATCATGCCGGGCATGGATGGGCCGACCCTGGTCAAGACCGTGCAGCACGAACGCCCCGACATGCGCATCATTTTGATTTCGGGCTACGCGGAGGACGCCTTCCGCCAGGAACTGGGGCGCGACAGCAAGTTCGCCTTCCTGCCCAAGCCGTTCTTGATGAAGCAGCTCGTCTCCAAGGTCAAAGAGGTGATGGGGGCGTAAGGGGGCGGCTGTGACCTATTGCAGTCATTGTCTAGATTTGAAATTCATGTCTTCGATTTCAGAACCGCGCCATTGCTCGTCAGCGAAAGGCACTGACAGGTGAGCGTGAGATTACGTTTATGCCGCATATTTCCTGAGATAGATTTTGTTCTCTAAGAGAGTTGAAAAGTGCTGCATTAGGGCGAGAGTCTCTCCAACCAAGTGATGTATATCATCCTCGTGGATGAACTCTTGTTGCCCGTGTGCGATGGCATTCCGGCGCCTTAGAAGGAGTTGATCTATGAGAGTGCGTTTCTCTTCGAAATGGGATGGATCAATCGAGCAGATTAGACATATTTCTTTCACAACGTCGGTACTCAAATTTGATTTTGTGTCGACGAGAGCCGGAGGAACATAGTGAAAGGTTCCATTTATCCCATCTAGGATTTCGTTGACGAGTCTGCATCGCGTCTCGATGTTTGCGCGGCTTTGGTAAAACGCGTCAAATCGAACCAAAAACGTGTTCACATATATCTGTCGTTCTAGCTCTGCGTACCGCTTCCTGCGAATGGTGAGATACTCGAAATATCGCTTTGCACACGATCGGACGTAGCCCTCCCAGTGCGCGTATATCATGGTAGTGATTGCGCGGAGCAATACAGATTTTGCAGCCAAATCTGCCGACTTTACCGCAGCCTTCATGTCGGAAAGCTCTCGCCGGCGCCAGATCATTTCCTCATCGAATAAATCTGAAAGGGCGAGATCCGTATATGGCTTGCTCATTCTGCAAACCAACTGGCACCGAAGGGGAGCGTACGCTGGATTCGCGCGGTTCCACGAAGTCCTGCCACAAAGAAATTGCCGATGTCAGGGCTTTGCCAAAATTCAGCTATTCTTTGACGAACAAAATTCAGTGGATCTGGCTTTGCTTGTATATGGGCAATGTTTTTGGCAACTCCGACCGCTATGCACTCATATGCGGCAAGCAATACGCGTCCGGTCGGCTGCCCATTAATAAATCGGCGAAGTGCATTGCTACCATATGCTTGGTCTAGCAAGTCGAATGTCTGATTATAGACGGCACTAGCTTGGTGCGTTTCGCCGATGGTAGCAAGGTCCACGATGCCTTTGTCAACGAACTCCTCCACATCTAACTTACCGTCGTAGTTGATAAACGTGTGCACTAGAAACCGCGACACGTATTCCATATCACGCTGCTTTTCTAGTTGGTCTTCGCTAGCCGAAAGAACCGTCAAAAATGATGGCCTATGTGCACATTCTCTCATAAATTGATGATAGGTTGGGTCCACCATGATGACGATAACATTGCGCAGCTCTTGTGCATTCGCTTGAGTGCCACCGGAGTTCAAGCGCTGGAACAAATCGTATTTTGTCTCGTTGGAGCTCGGGCGTTTCAGAATTTCTACGCTCAGGCGGCTGCGCCGAATGGCGAGTTGAAGGGGCGCTGGAAGCGGTATCTGGTCATCTTTCGGTACGTCCTGAAGAGCATCGGATTTTTCCCAAACGGCCTTGTCTAGAGATGGGAGGTACCTTGTGGCGACAAGCGCGGTGGGTCTCTCAGGCTGATTCGTTTCAGGATTTATTAGCAAGCCCATAAATTCGAGCAGAGTAGAGACTCGCTGTAGTCCGTCAATTAGCTCCCATTTGGCGTCGTCTTTTTCGAATACGAAAATTGAGGGCAGTGGAATCCCAAGGAGAAGTGACTCGATGAGCTTGGACTTCTGGCCAATCTCCCATCGGAACAAGCGCTGAAAATCGGGGTTAATAATTAACTCGTTGTCTTTATACATGTTTATGATCTCACCTACCGACATCTGGTAAGCGTCTGTTTTTACAAGACGTTTTGTGTCGTCAATCTCGTTCTCGAGCATTTTCCATTCCATTTTGACCGATCGTGGTAATACTGCGCCTATTTCCTGAGGTCGCGACTACTTGAACCGCTGATATGTAGTCTATCAGAGATGGCGTTGTTCGCGATTCTCAGAACTCGACCCTTTCGAGGACAAGATACTGATTGCGGTAGGAGAGCTTCAACACCTGATTCAGGTTTCGCTCAAACAGCCGTAGAATGTCTGATCTTGGTTCAAAGTGGATCGTTTAACGCGCGCCCCGCGCCAAGGCAATGGCTCGAAATTCGATCTGGCTACGCAGACAGGGTCTGACCGTGGCGTCCACTGCCGCATCAGAGTCCGCGCGCGAAGCGCTCTCTATTAATCAGTATGCAGAGCTATTGCGTGGCATTATGCTCACACCCCCACAATCCAGTCCTTCGCCGCTTTCGCTTCCGCCATCGAAAACACCTTTGCCTCGCCCGGAATGAGAAAGCGGAAAGCCTGCATGCCGTCGCGGATCCATCCGATATCGCTCACCACCGCGATGCGCTCCCAGCGCGTGAGGTGGCCGACGCCGACCTTGATATCCTCCCACACCGCGCGCGGATTGACGGCGGTGAAGTCGGGCGCGATCTCGTAATAGACGCGCACCTTGTCGTGGTGCTTCAGCGCCGCCTCGACGGCGGGAACGAGCACGTTTTTGTAGTCCTCGCCCGTCACCTGCCCGTGGCAGGCGACCGCGATGACGTTGTCTGGAAAACCCGCAAGGGCCTCGATCATCTCATCCTCCCTGATCCGGGGGCCGGATCGATTGTCGCCCGCGCAGGGTGGCGGGGAAAGCCGCCGATTTGATGGCGCGGCCGCCCGGTTAAAATCCTCCCCCGTTGGTGGGGGTCTGCCGGCGCGGCGAGCGGGGGACGGCGGCGTCCTGTTAGCGGATCGGGGGAACGTGGCGGCGCGGGCCGCAGCGCCGCCCCTGCGCCGGGGGCTGTTTCAGGGGGCGCCGCCGCGTGCGCCGGCGCGCGCCGGCCCGCCCGTTAACCGCCGGCCGCAGGGCTCCAAACAAAAAAATGTTCCCCTCTTGTTCACGAGAACAAACTGTGTACAATGGCGCTCATCGAATTGCAGTCCCCCAGCGGCTATGAAATAAGGAAGGTTCATTTCAATGTCCCAGACCGTCGTTCGCTTCACCGACAGAAGCCCCCAGGACAAGGCCCCCATGGACAAGCAAAAAGCCCTCGAAGCGGCCTTGAGCCAGATCGAACGCGCGTTCGGCAAAGGCTCGGTGATGAAGCTCGGCGCGGGCCAGAAACATGCTGAAATCGAAGCGATTTCAACGGGTTCTCTGGGGCTCGATATCGCGCTGGGGATCGGCGGGCTGCCCAAGGGCCGGGTGATCGAGGTCTATGGGCCGGAAAGCTCCGGCAAGACCACGCTCGCCCTGCACGTGATCGCCGAAGCGCAGAAAAAGGGCGGCGTGTGCGCGTTCGTGGATGCCGAGCATGCGCTCGATCCCGGCTATGCCCGCAAGCTTGGCGTCGATATCGAGGAGCTGCTGATCTCGCAACCCGATACGGGCGAGCAAGCCCTTGAAATCACGGACACTTTGGTGCGTTCCGGGGCGGTCGACGTGATCGTCGTCGACTCGGTCGCCGCCCTCACGCCGAAGGCGGAACTGGAAGGCGAGATGGGCGACCAGCTCCCCGGTCTTCAGGCGCGGCTGATGAGTCAGGCGCTGCGCAAGCTGACCGGCTCGATCTCGCGCTCGAACTGCATGGTCATCTTCATCAATCAGATCCGCATGAAAATCGGTGTCATGTTCGGCAGCCCGGAGACAACCACCGGCGGGAACGCGCTGAAATTCTACGCGTCCGTGCGCCTTGATATCCGCCGGATCGGCGCGCTGAAGGATCGCGAAGAGGTGGTCGGCAACCAGACCCGGGTCAAGGTCGTCAAGAACAAGGTCGCGCCGCCCTTCAAGGTCGTCGAGTTCGATGTCATGTACGGCCAGGGGATTTCCAAGACCGGCGAGTTGATCGATCTGGGGGTCAAGGCTGGAATCGTCGAGAAATCAGGCTCCTGGTTCTCCTATGAGGGCCAGCGGGTCGGTCAGGGGCGTGAAAACGCCAAGACGTTTCTCGCCGACAATCCGCAGATCGCCCAGGAAATCGAGCTGGCGATCCGCTCTAATGCCGGACTGATCGCCGATGCGATGATCGATGCGCCCGATGAGAGCGCGGCGGCCGAGGCGGAATGATCCGGTTTTGAAATTGCGAAATAAGGCGTCGAACGACAGGGGTTGAAATAAACCGCTGCACAC
>Ga0209643_1001693_pt1 | contig 18691 bp, 15 predicted proteins | sample AutmiccBRH37_all_FD_187383 | JGI IMG/M metagenome (GOLD analysis project Ga0209643, IMG submission 187383) | Deep subsurface microbial communities from Mt. Terri, Switzerland - Autotrophic microbial communities BRH/37_all (SPAdes) (version 2) | ecosystem: Environmental > Aquatic > Deep... | reverse complement strand
CAGTTCATCAAAGGGCGGACCCAAAAGGTCCGCCCTTTGTCCTTTGGTGACGCGGGATGGAGCAGCCCGGTAGCTCGTCAGGCTCATAACCTGAAGGTCGTAGGTTCAAATCCTACTCCCGCAACCACCGAAACCGACATTCCACAAAGCCCCGACGCCAAAGCGTTGGGGCTTTGTGCATTCTCGGTCAATCGACGCTGTTCGATCCACTCCAGGATCCTGCCAAACTCGCCGTAGAGCATGGCGTTGACCTCACCGCGCTTCGCGCCGGGCGTAAGCTCGATGCGCTCGATCAGCGCCCGCAACGCATCGGCGGCTTCCTGGCGCTCATCCGGCTGCGATAGTGCGTGCGTCAATCGCTCGACCTTGCGCCGATAAATCTCGGAGATGTTGGGATGGATGTCAGGCACGTCAGCAGGGGCCGCAGCCAAACGAGCGCGGATAGCATCCTCCTGCACTTCCAGCTCCAAAAGCTCATCGACAAGCGCGCGTGTGCCCTTGCCTGCCTTTGCGAGTGTCACGAGGCCCTTGATCGCCTTGAGGACTTTCTGCAGCTCGGTTCGATCAGCGATTTCTGACGCGCGGCGCTGGTGGTTGATCCGGTTGATCTCCTCGACATAGGTCCGAATGGCCTCTGCTGCGACCTCCGGGGTCATCATGCGATCGCGCAGACCATCAAGGACGCGCGCTTCGAGTTTGTCGCGAGTGATGCTATGCCCGTTCGCGCAGCTTTTCGTATCACCATGGTTCGAACAGGCAAACCGCCCCCGCCCGCGAAGGGAATAAGAACCGCCGCAGCAGCCGCAGTAGACCAGGCCGGAGAGAAGACTTTTTGGGCGATGCGTTCGATTAAGGGCTGTCTGAGCAGAGCGAGTTGCCGCAATGCCGTCGGCATATTGGATAGCGATATTCTCCTGCCTTGCCTTCACAGCCTGCCAGAGTTCTTCATCCACGATCCGCAGGTCAGGAACCTCGGTCACAATCCATTCGGATTTGGGATTGATGCGGGAGACGCGCTTGCCGGTTTGCGGGTTCTTCAAATAGCGCAGCCGGTTCCAGACAAGTTTGCCGATATAGAGTTCATTGTTGAGCAGGCCGGTGCCGCGCTTGGCGTGGCCGCGGATCGTGGTCGATGTCCATAGCTTGCCCGTTGGGGCTGAAATCCCGGCATCATTCAGACGACAGGCGATTGCGTGGGGGCTGAGCCCGTTGGCGAACTGTCGAAAAACCTGGCGAATGACTTCAGCTTCGGCGGCATTGATGCTCCGCTCACCGTGGACCGGTTCGCCCTCGCTGGAGAAGCGCCGCACGACATCATAGCCAAAGCAAAGCCCGCCCCCGGATTTGCCCTTCTCGACGCGGCCGCGCAGACCGCGATGGGTCTTCTTCGCAAGATCCTTGAGAAACAGCGCGTTCATCGTGCCCTTGAGGCCGACATGCAGTTCGGAAACTTCACCCTCGGCCAGGGTAACTATCTTCACGCCGGCGAACTGGAGATTCTTGTAGAGCGTGGCGACGTCGGCCTGGTCGCGCGACACCCGATCCAACGCCTCGGCTAGCAGAATGTCGAAGCGCCCCATCTGCGCATCGTGCAAAAGTGACTGGATGCCGGGACGCAGTATGACGCTCGCGCCGGAGATCGCTGCATCCTTATAATTGGCGACAATCCGCCAGCCTTCGCGCGCCGCTTGTTCACGGCATATCAAAAACTGGTCGTCGATCGATGCAGGGCTCTGCTTGTCGTCGGAATAGCGGGCATACAGCGCTACGCGGGGCATTCGGAGTCTCCAAAGGTGAGCTTTGGGGTCAGTCTACAGATTTGATCATCCTTGCCAATCTGAGGACGAAATCAAAATTGCAGCGCGCTATTATGCTGTTCGCGCGATCCCACCCGCTGGTTCGGGGGTCCTTAGGATCGTGATCGATCATTCCTCGCAGCGTGCTGCCCTCGGCTCTATTCGGTTAATCGTCGGAATATATTCATTTCGCGTGTGCCTTTCGTCTTCTGCTAATCCGGCGGGAGTCGACCAATGCGAGCCATTCCGCGGCGAGCGCATGAACGTCTGCTCCCGCCGGAATTGGTCATCCGCATGCGATTCAGCAATCCAATTACAGCATGCCCTGCGCCCACCGCTTGAGCGGCACATTCTCATGTTGCCATAGCGGTCGCAAAGTGGATAACGAGCCGCAAGGATCGATACTGCACACGTCCGTCAGGCAGGGGGATTATGGCGTTCAACGAGGATCGGGTGATCCTGAACCTGACCGACAGCGAGCTTGAGGACCTGTTGAAGAAGTGGCTCGCCCGGCTCGGGGGCCATTATTACGGTTTCGAGCGTCCAACCGCGTCCGCCGATATGGGCCGGGATGCCGTGGGGTTTCTGTCTGCGCAAAGATATGATGGCGCGTGGCACAATTATCAGTGCAAGCATCTGAAGGCTCCGCTCGGGTCTGGGGAATTCACGGTCGAGCTCGGGAAGATTTTTCATTATGCTTGCGCGGGCGAGTTCACTGTGCCGACGCGATATATCTTCGTGTCCCCGAATTCCGCCGTTCGCCCTGTCAAAAAGTTGATCGACAGGCCGTCGCTGATCGCGGATTTTCTGGTGAAGACTTGGAACGATTACTGCCTCAAGGGAATATCTACGACGGAATGCCCGCTCACGCCTGAGATCGAGGCGGCGATCAGGGACTATGACTTCAGCAACGTCGAGCTCTGGAAGGCCAGCGAGCTGGTCGAGCAGCCGCATATGCGCGCGGTTCTGCATGAGCACATCGATATCGATCCCGGCGAAGCTCCACGGTTGAGGGACTGCGATGTGCCCACCGAGCTTTCGGACGAAGAGCGGCCTTATGTCGGTCAGCTTGTCACCGTCTTCACCCAAGCGAGTGGGATCGCCTTTCCAGATCATGACCACGTCGCGGCCGACGCGAAATATGGTCCGCAGATGATCCTTGCACGACGGCGCTATCTCGAGCGCAACGGATTTCGCCGTCATTTTCGCGACAATCTTCCGGCGGCCCAGATCGATGCCGTCGATGAGGGTGTGCACGCGACGGTGATCGACCGCTATCACGCGATGGATGGGCTACCGCTGTACAGCCGGCTTACCGATGTGATGACCGTTGCGGCGACCGCTCCAATCACGGGGGCTCTGGGCCGCCACAATCGCGTCTCGGCAGCAGTCAGGCAGGGGGTTTGTCATCACCTTGCGAATATCGGCACGATGCCATGGGCATGATGGCGGTCGATGTCGGCCCGGCGCTGTTCAACACACCGCTCGAAGCAGGACTGCGCGCCGTCATCATACTGGAGGCGTTCGAGCCGGCGCAATTCGATATCGCGACTATTTCGCTGCTGGACTATTTTCTCGTCCACACCGCAGATGCCCGCGGCCCTGAGAGCATCCATCCGGACATCAGCGCTCGCGGTGGGGAATATTTCGTGCGCCGCCATCTCATCGAGCAGGGCGTTGCGCTGATGATGCGCTCGTCGCTCATCGAACAGATTCCAACGGCGTCCGGCATTCTATTCCATACCCACGAGACTGCGGCCGCCATGCTCGATCTGCTGAGCACCGACTATAATCGAAAACTGGTCGCCGCCGCCAATTGGCTCGCCACACAGGCACGCGACCGCGGGGAGGCGACCTTTCTGCGCGATCTCAGGTCCAAGATCGACCTATGGTCGCAGGAGATGATCGGAGGGAGCACGCGATGACCAGCGATCGCAAGCGCATCCGGATTGACGCGCTGATCTTCACCGGCCCCGAACGCAAGCCGACCGTGCTGCCGTTCCATGAGGGCATGAACATTATCTGGGGCGCTTCCAACAGCGGGAAGTCGTTCGTCCGCAAGTCGATCGACTATGTGCTCGGCGGGGACAAGCCGACACTGCCGCCCGAGGGCAAGGGATACGACAATTACCTGCTCTGGCTGACGCTGCCCGGTGCACAGAAGATATCCCTGCGCTGCTCGGCGCTCGGCGGCGACATCTATAAGGCTGAAGGTCACCAGCTCGATTTCGGTGCGAGCGCGGATGGGTTCGAGACGCTGTCGCGCAAGCATGTGAATGGACCCAATGTCTCGCGCATGCTGCTCGGTGAAGTCGGCTTCCGCGACGCGCAGTTACTCAAAAATGAGCGCGCCCAGAAAGGCCCGTTCTCGCTACGATTGCTGATGCGATATCTGCTCGTTGACGAGACGAGAATGATTGACGAGCGCAGCATTTTGCTCGCGCACAACACGACGATTACCTCCGAAGACAAAGGCCTGATCAAGTTTCTTTTGACCGGCGTCGATGGCGCCTCGATCGAGCCCGTCCGATCGGCCGATGAGCTCAAGGCGGCGCGGGACGGCAAGATCGAACTCCTGTCGCAAATGGCGGATGACCTGCGCCAGTCGATCGATGAGACCGTCGATAGCGAGCAGATCCGTTCTGACCTCGCGCTCGCGGAAGAAGAGAACGAGCAAGCGCTCACCATTCTGTCCGATCGCCAAGAGGAACTGGACGGCCTTTATGCGTCGCTCCGCGAAATGGATGGCGAGATCCAGACCCATAACAACCGCATTTCAGAGCTCAAGCTTCTCATCGTCCGGTTCGAGGAGCTCGGATCGATTTACGGGTCCGACATTGAACGGTTGCAGGGACTGGAGGAGGGCAGCTTCCTCCTCCAGCGCTTCGCCGGCGTAAATTGTCCGCTGTGCGGAGCCGAGCCGGAGCATCAGACCCACGATCATGGGCTTGCTCATGTTGAGGAGCAGCGCCGCGCGGTCGCTGCCGAAATCACGAAGATCAGCGCCGAAGCGCTCGAATTGGATGGAGCGATCGGCGCGGCCCAGCACGAGCTCACCGCCACACGAAATCTGCTCAATGGCGTGCTCGCCCTTCGCACGGAGAAGGCAGACGATCGTGACGACGCCCGACAGCGCGAACTGGATGCTCGTCAATCCATTACTGCCGCGAATGGACGGGTGCGCAGGCTCGAGGGCGATCTCGAGAACCGCAACAATCTCGCGGCGCTCGAAGTCCGGATTGGACTGCTACGTAGCCAATCCGTCCGCGTGCGCCAGCGGGCCGACGGCATCGACGTAAACCTCGACCTCACCCAGAGCGAGGCGCATGATCTCTCGAAATCGATCCAAAGCGTGCTGACGGCCTGGAATTACCCCGGCGGCGACGCCCTGCATTTTGCGAAGGATGATCAGGATATCGTTGTCGATGGCAAGCGGCGGCGCGACAATGGTGCCGGCGTGCGCGCGTTACTGCACGCCGCCTTTAAGGTCGGGGTGCTGGTCTATTGTCTGGAGCACCACCGCCCACACCCGGGTTTCGTGATCCTGGATTCACCCTTGGTCGCGTTCCGGCCGGCGGAAGAAGAATCGCCTTATGGCGCACTCGAGGATGATGAGATCGCCCTGCGCGGAGCAGACGTGGCGCGCCATTTTTACAAGCATCTCGACAGCCTCAAAGACCGCGCTCAGTTTATCATCATCGAAAATCACAAGTCCGATCAGGAAGTCGTTGCGCCTTACTGGAACTATCAATTCACGAGAAACCCAGCGCTCGGCCGCGTCGGCCTGTTTGAGCAGCCGCAATTTGACCTTTAAACAAAGGACAATGCTGAACTGGTATAAGCGATTGGCCGTTCATTTGGGGAGGTGGCTGGCTGCATGGTTAGTTATCGCTCCCGTCCGACTATTCTCGACGCGGCCAGAACCCGCGCGACCTAATTACAACAAGGGGAGAAACCCATGAGCGGAACGATTTCGGCAGATGCACTTGGGCGTCTGCGAGCCGCTAAGGCCGCAATGCAGAAGGACGGAGAAATTCGTGAGATTCTCGAATCTCGAGATAGCGTCGTCGACCGTTATGGCCCGCAGTTCCAGCCTGGCCAAATTGAGCAGATCGACGAGAAAGTTCTGCGCTCGTTTCTCCTGATCGAGAACAACAAGCACTGGTCTGGGCTTTTTCGACAGAACAACCGTATTTGCGCTGACATGGCCGCAACTCGCGCCGCTCTCGGCGCGCTGGTCGATGAAAGCCGGCCGATTGAGGAACGGACCCGGGCCGCGACCGAGATAAAGGGTCTAGGTAAGGGGATCATCACTGCGATCCTGATCGTGGCGTACCCGAACAAGTATGGCGTCTGGAATAACACCTCCGAGAGCGGACTAGTCGAACTCGACCTGATGCCTGATTGGCCGCGCGGAGCAAGCTTCGGCGTACGCTATGCCGCAATCAATGCCGTCCTAAATGAACTAGCCAGGGAGCTCGAGGTCGACCTTTGGACCCTCGACACGATTTGGTGGTATCTGTCAGACGACCAGGAGGAAATTGAAGTCCAGGACGAAACCTCGCCGATCGCTGATGTCCGAACCGCGCAAGTTGCAGCCCGCTTCGCGATCGAACGCCACCTGCACGACTACCTCTTCGACAACTGGCCTCGGCTCGAGCTGTCTAGGGACTGGGATTTGTTCGTTCGCGACGGGGAACCGGAGGCAGGATATGAGTTTCCGACCCCGGTCGGCAGAATCGACCTCTTGGCGAAACATAGACGTGAGGCCAGATGGCTCGTGATCGAGCTCAAGCGTGACAAGTCGTCCGACGCGGTCGTCGGGCAAATACTGCGTTATATCGGATGGATTAAGGCCCACCTTGCTCAGGAAGATGAGACTGTAGAGGGACTGATCATCGCCGCACGAGGGGAGGACAAGCTCCACTATGCGCTTAGCGCGGTGCCATCCGTTTCATTCAAAAGCTACGAGGTGGAGTTTCGACTGAATGACGGACCTTCGTTCGAAGAGTTCTCGCGCCCATGATCAAACTACCGACCATCAAGCGCATAGCTGCCGAACAACCAGATGAACATATATCTGAGCAAGCCGATTTGCAGAACGAGCTTATCGAGACGCGCTCAGAGACGAACGAGGTCACGGCGCTCAGGTCGATTCTCGATGAAGCGAAACAAGGCAAAGGCGAATTCCCAAGCGAGCGCCCCGAAGGTGTGGAGCCGCTCAAGGCCGAGGCGCGCGTACTTGACGGGCGGCAGGAACCCAAGCTGTTACCCGATCGGGCCTTCGCGGTGCTCGATGCCATCAGGGTCTTGAAGGACGCGGACTATGCCGATCGTACGATTATCGAGGATTACGTGTTCCGATCGCTGAAGGCTGGATGGCCGGCGAACGCCGATGGACTGACCGATGCTGTTCTCAGGGACCCCGACGGTTACGCGCACTTCTTCTATCGGCTGCCACTGGATCTGGCGGGCTACCCCCGTCTGACTAGCGCTATGACCGGACGACTGCTGTCGAACCCGTCCTACCGAGACCTGCCATTGGCTCGGCTCCTGCGGTTCGGCGATCATGATCTGCGCCTGCTGATCCATCAGGCAACCCGCAGTCCGCGAAGCGACGTCAGTCGGCTGATCCCGGACTTTCTCAAACAGTCGCGCGGCTCCGGGGAGTGGCGGCGCGTACAGTCCGCCTGCTTTTTCCGGGACGCAGACGACGAAGAAGAAGACGATCTCATCCAATTCCTCGACGGCTTGCCCATGCGATGGAGGAAGCGGCACCCCGACTTCGATCTCTTGGCAAGCACACCGGAGGTCCGTGCCGCATGGGTGGCCGATCTCGTCCGCCTCGCGGGCGAAGGGGATAACATGCGCTTCGCACTGCTCGAGGGCATCCTCTGGCACGGATCGGAACGGGTCGATGAGCTCGTCATGACCGCCGCCGCCGCGATCTGCGAGGCGTCCCTGGAACAGGAATCGAGCGTCCTGAACAGCCTGTCGGTACACCCTTCTTCGCTGGTGCGTCTCCGGGCAGCCGCGCTCCGGCGTATGGGAGCAGAAGAGCCAATCGAGCCTGATCGCCCTCTCCCGACCGGAATCCTGGATTCCGGCCGGCGGCTGGCCAAACTCGCCGAGCGTCATCGCGCGAGCCCGATGACCTGGTTAGGCGACAGGCGGGTGGAGTTGGCGATCGAGAGTGCGGTGGAACAAGCGGCCGCGACCTTCACGGGTTCCTATGAGGGACATTGGCGCGAGGATGAGGAGCCGCTGACGGTCAAGCTGCTTGGTGACGTCAGGGCGGCGCTCGGAGTCGTCGAGGCGGATATCGCCGCCGTGGCGGGAAGGCGACCGGGTGGGCGCCACATCTCTTTCAGTCTCCACGACCGGATGGTCTCCAAGCACGAGGAGGGACAACCGGGTACCGATCCGACCGCATCCTTCTCGACCGACGTATGCGTGATCATGGCGGCTCGGAGGGACGGAAAGGTGTTGGCGCACCGCGCGACGCTGATCCAGGTCAAGAAGCTCAAGAAGGGGCCGGATGCTCGCTGGAAGAATAGCTTCGAGATCGTAAGGCAGCAGCTCACAGACCTCTCGAAGAATACGGATGCGGCGTTCTACAGGCTGATGGGGCCAGAATCCGCTGGCCGGACGATCGAGATGATACCGGCTAGGCTCGTCGCCGAGCATCTGCCGAGCCGTGGAAAGACCGTGGGACTGCGTCGCGAGTTCGTGGCGCTCGCATCCCGTAGCCTAGCTAGGTGGCTAACCTACGACGTCGTCGGTCTATGGACGGGCGATCCAAAGGTGCAGGTAGTACGAAAGGCTGCCGGCGCGGATGGCCGCCGGCCGTATCTGCTGGTGGAGCTTGAGGTGTCGATCTCGTCGGATCCCGTGGACTGAGCAGGGACGCCTGGCCTGCCCGGGCCGGCCCCAAACGGTCGGAAGCGCCCATTGTGGGTCTCTTCTCATCGTGCGGCCACATTAACGAACCGTTTGGACGCACGATAGCGGCCCGAGCGCAATCGGCTAGCTTCGGGAATGCCGGCTCACGCGAAAACCGGTCACTGTTGATTTCCACTGAGAAGTGACCCGGGTTTTCCATCGAGAAGTGACCCGTCTGCGGATTATGTTTCGGGTGTCATGGGTGGGTCAACCCGTGGTTTTCTCCTTTGGGTTCTGGCCTGCTTGGCAGAGCTGTTTTTGAAGCGGAAGCTATCGTTGCCGGTCTCCAGGATGTGGCAGTGATGGGTAAGCCGATCGAGAAGCGCCGTGGTCATTTTGGCGTCGCCGAACACGGTGGCCCATTCGCTGAAGCTCAGGTTTGTGGTGATGATGACGCTGGTGCGCTCGTAGAGTTTGCTCAGCAGATGGAAGAGCAGCGCGCCACCTGAAGCACTGAACGGCAGATATCCAAGCTCATCCAGGATAACGAGATCGGAGTGCAGGAGGCGATTGGCGATCTGACCGGCCTTGCCCTGTGCTTTTTCCTGCTCGAGCGCATTGACCAGTTCGACCGTCGAGAAGAAGCGGACGCGCTTTCGATGATGTTCGATGGCCTGGATGCCCAGCGCGGTTGCCACATGGCTCTTGCCGGTGCCAGGACCGCCGACCAGCACGATATTGTCGGCGATGTCGATGAAGTCGCAGCGATGCAACTGACGCACCAGAGCTTCATTGACCTCGCTACTGGTAAAGTCGAAGCCGGCCAGATCGCGATAGACAGGGAAGCGCGCGATCTTGAGCTGATAGGCCACAGACCGAACCTCCCGTTCTGCTGTCTCGGCTTTGAGCAACTGGGAGAGGATCGGGATGGCGGCTTCGAAGGCTGGAGATCCCTGTTCCATGAGATCGGTGACGGCCTGCGCCATGCCATGCATCTTGAGGCTGCGGAGCATGACAACGATGGCGCCGCTGGCAGGGTCATGACGCATGACGCTTCTCCTTGCGCAGATCATCATAGCGTTCGACATTGGCCATCGGCTCGCTGACCAGCTTGAGCGCCTGGGGCGCCGTCACCGGCGGCGTGGAGATCGGTTTTCCGTCGACCAGCCTATAGAGCAGATTGAGGATATGGGTCTTGGTCGGAACGCCAGCCTCCAGCGCCATGGTGACCGCCGTCAGCACCAGTTGCTCATCATGATGAAGAACCAGCGCCAGTATTTCGACCATTTCCCTGTCGCCGCCAGGATTGCGCAACAGATGTCGCTGCAGACGCTGGAACGCATCGGGTAGCTCAAGGAAGGGCGCTCCGTTGCGCAGGGCGCCGGGTTTGCGCTGCACGACCGCCAGATAATGACGCCAGTCATAAACCGTATGACCTGGACCGTCGTGAGAGCGGTTGATGATGCGCTGATGCGCGCAGATTGGCTGCCCCTCGGCGACGACCTGGAAGCGATCAGGATAGACGCGCAGGCTGACAGTGCGATTGGCGAAAGAGGCCGGTACGCTGTAGCGATTGCGCTCAAAGTGGATGAGGCACGTCGGCGATACCCGTTTGCGATATTCCACAAAACCATCGAAGGGCCTGCCCGCAACCATCAGACACTCAGATTCATCGGCCCAGGCATTGGCAACCGACCCGGGTTCGATCCCGTGAGAGATGTCCTCCCATAACGCCTTGCAGCGCTCCTCCAGCCACAGGTTCAGCGCATCAAGGCTCTCGGCCTGCGGCGTGGGTTGCCACAGACGGTGCCGCGCATCCTGGACATTCTTCTCGACCTGCCCCTTTTCCCATCCCGCAGCCGGGTTACAGAACTCGGCTTCGAACAGATAGTGGCTGACCATCGTCAGGAAGCGTGCGTTGACGGTGCGTTCCTTACCACGCCCGACCTTGTCGACCGCCGTGCGCATATTGTCATAGATACCCCGGCGCGGCACGCCGCCCAGCACGCGGAAGGCGTGATTATGGGCGTCGAACAGCATCTCATGGGTTTGCAGAAGGTAGGCGCGCACGATGAATGCCCGGCTGTAACTGAGCTTGAAATGCGCGACCTGCAGCTTGGTCCGAACCCCGGCAATGATTGCCCAGTCCTCGCTCCAATCAAACTGGAAAGCTTCCCCCGGCGCGAACGACAGGGGCACGAATGTCCCACGCCCGCCAATCTGTTGCTGGCGCCGATAATCTTCGCGCCAGTCCCGAGCAAAAGCGGCAACCCGGTTGTAGGATCCTTCATAACCCAGGCTCACCAGATCGGCGTGAAACTGCTTGATCGTGCGCTTCTGCTTGCGCGATCGGCCCATCTCCCGCCGCAGCCAGGCCGCCAGATGCTCAGCAAATGGATCCAGTTTGCTTGGTCGATCAGGCACCTTGAATCGCGGATCGATCGTCTCGGACCGCAAATATTTGCGGATCGTGTTGCGTGATAGTCCGGTGCGCCGCGCTATCTCTCGGATCGGTAGATGATCGCGAAAATGCCAGCGCCGGATAACGCTCAATAACGCCATGTCCAACACTCCATATACCCTCGCTTGCCAAAGCCAGGGACGAGTTCAACATGGGTCAATTCTCAGTGGAAATTTACGCCCTACCCGGGTCACTTCTCAGTGGAAATCAACAGATAGGCTTTGAATCCTTTTGCGCATAGGCTGCTTCAGGCTGAAGGAAGGCAATCAGTGCAGCCGCACTGATCCCGCCTAACCATTTTGCTACGTTCCCATTCCAAACACGCGATCTGCCGCAAATCTGCGTTGGCCATTTGGAAGGCTTTGGCTCGCTCACAAATGGAGGGATCGCCAATCCGGAATGTCTATGCGAAACTGACATAAGCCTCCTTCATCCTGCGCGCATCGCTGCACGCCGGGTTTCGTTATGCGGTTTGGGCTGGGAGCACTGTTCAAGGGCTGTGCTCGCCGTCACCGTGTTGTTCGGATGGATGAAGGATGAAAGGTCAGAGCAAGCCGCGCAATGGGCAGGGTACTGAGATGCCGATTCGGCACTTCAGTACCGAAATCGGCACTTCAGTGCCGATTTCTTCGCTTTTTTGGGGTCATTTGCCCGTCTCTATTCATCGGGACGCTGCCGCGACGGGCGTTGGCAGGCTGCGAATCATGCAGGGAGAGCGTGCATGAGGACATCGAGGACTTACAAACTCCAGTTATCGGAGAAGGGTGTCGATCAATTTCTCGCCTGCCATTGCAGGCTTGCCAGAATGACGCGCGAGTTTATTTCCTATGGAACGACTCTCCATGTCGCGATGAGCATTCTGGATGGCTGCGACCCTGCCGAGATTGTCGCAGAACTCGAATCGCCGCTTTGCGGTGCGTTGGGCGGTCCTTCATTTCGCTTTGTTGGTACGACATCGCGATTGACCAACATCGTCGATCGCATCGCGAGCCGCCTGATCGAGAGCGGGGAATGTGGAGGTGGGGTGGCGACATGGCGACTTTATAATGTGGCGCTGATCATGTTCCAGGCGTCCGAAGATCGGGAGCTGCAAAGCGCCTATCGAAAGGCAGCGCTGATCACCTCGCAACGATAGGTAATAAGGCGTCTATCCCTGCGACATGGGGCGTTTCCCAATGCTTTCACTATGAAAGCGTAAAAATTTGACCTTTGGTGCGACTAACAACATTTTTGACCCGTGGGCTGTGCACGGGAGCTTTGAGCCATTGGCAGGGAGACCTTGTCATGCCGCTACAGGCAATTCCCAATGCACGCGATCCCTCGGTCCTTGAGATGATCAAGCTGATGTCCGGGAGGCGCATCGAAATGAAGAGACGGGTCGAACGGATAACGCAGGAAGATTTCGCGGCGAACATAGGGATCGGCACGCGCTGGCTTCGCGAAATCGAGGCCGGCAACCCCAAGTCCCGTCTCGACGATCATTTCCGCTGTGCGCATGCGCTGGGTCTCTCGACTGGACATCTCGTCATACCCCTGCTTTTCATGGAACACCGGCGGGTATTTCCGCGCGGGCTACTGGAAGGGGATCTCTCGAAACTGGAAACCGTCTGCATCGATGCCATCGCACAACATAATCTCGAAACGCTTTCGCGCCAGCTCTTCACGCCTGATGCAGATGCCAATCCTGATAAAAAGCTGGACGAGTGACTTCACATGTCACCGGGAACGCGCCATGCTGAACAAGTCTATCTAGACCTCAAAAAAGCACTGCTTTCGGGGCGTTACGTCGGCTCTACCGATCTGTCTATTGCCGCTCTCGCCTCGGAATTCGGGACCAGTCCCTCGCCTATTCGAGACGTACTGCACCGCATGTATGGCGAACGCTTGCTTCGGGCCGGACAGCATCATGGGTTCCGCATTATCGACTGGACTCCAGAAGGATTATGCGACTGCTATACATGGCATGGTCAACTCATTCGCATGGCGCTCAAGAGCCGCGCACGCCAAAATATGCAACGCCCTATAGCCCCGGATGGTTGGGTCACTGACTACACGTCCTCAGCCGCGATCGTAGGCACGGCCGAGCGGATGTTTCTCACACTTGCAGCTGCATCCCAATCAGCAGAAATTGTCGCGGCGATTGCCAATGCCGGAGAACGGCTACGTTCCGTCCGACTCCGGGAGCTGGACCGTTGGCCAGACTGCGCCGACGAACTTCGTCGTGCCAATATATTGGCAGCTTCCGGGACAGGAAGAGCACTTCTGGAGATGCTCTGGAATTATCATCGCCGCCGGATCAGGGCAGCGCCGATGCTGTGTGAATGACAGGCAAATAATTCATAACAAGACAAAATATTCAGAGCGTGAATATCATGATTCCATGATTGCAATATTCGCGTATAATGCTTTCACAATGAAAGCATATATTGGCGAATATATCCTTCCATCGACATAGCCTTTCTGTCGCCACGAACCGCGTGGTCAATCAGAAGGAGGCAAATATGGAACGCACATATGGCAAATCCGACGAAGCCGTCGTTGAACTGGGTGTCGCCAGCAAGGTGACAAACGGCCAGGGGCAGCGCCTCACCGACAGTCCGCAGGGGCAGTCGGCCGCGGGCATTCTCGACGACTGACAACCAAAAGTCTGGTCCGGCCGCCATGCCGGACCAGACAAGGTTTAAGGGGCCAGCGATGAATGCCGTCATCTTGAAACCGCGTGTTGGATATTGCGATATTGGCGATCGCCTGGTTTTCCTGGACGTCGATCGCGATCGCTACCTCATGATAGCGCCCGAACTGGAGATGGCCGTTCGCGAGCTGGTGGCTGGCCGTGTCGTTGATGCCAAAGGACTGGAGGCCCTGGCTGCAACCGGCTTGTTCATATCTTCACACGCTGCAGCGGGTTCATCCCATCCTTTTTCGGGGATCAGACCTACCCGCGCATTGTGCGATAGAGCTGAAGGGACTTCGGACAAGCTTGCCTTCGGCGCCCATTACGTCGCTGCGTTTCTTTGTCTGGCATTCTTCCATCTTGTGGCGCGATACTGCCCGTTGAGGATGAGGATCTTCTTAACGACATCCCTTGCGCGATCAGGGGAAAAGGCGTTATTGCTATCGAAAATTCCTGTGCTTCTTGCGGCCTTTCATAGCGCGACCCTGCTTTTCCCCCGCAAAGATCGCTGTCTTCCCGATGCGCTCGCGTTGCACGCCTATCTTGCCCTGTGCAAGTTGCGCACGACACTCGTCTTTGGCGTCCAGTTGGAGCCTTTCCAGGCGCATTGCTGGGTCCAGCATGAAGATGTGGTTTTGGGTCAGGATATTGAGACTGTCCGGGCATTTCTTCCAGTACTTGCCCTGCCATGAACACGCGCTATTCGATAATCCTCCGCCGCGGCGGACCCATGTCGTTGGAGGATATCGGGGCAGCGGAAGAAGTGGGCATCGCGTGCAGCGCGGACCTTGAAGTCCAGCGTTTCCATCATGATAGCGTCATTCTCCTGGGCGACTGTTTCTCCGAAACGGGCGGACCGCGCGGTCTTGAGATTGCCTGGAACGATGACCCGGTGCTGCTCGTCCGGAATTTTGTGCAGGCGCATTGGGGACGCTTCGTCATGATCGTCCAGAGCCCTGTTACAAATCATACAGTCATCTATCGCGATCCGTCGGGCATGATACCCTGCTATTATGCCTGTGATGAGCATCGTGTCGCAATTGGGACGGAGGCTGCGCCGATCCTGCAGGCCTTGGGCATCACGCCGCATATCGACTGGAAAAGCATCGCCAATGGCCTGATGGCGCCGGATCTGCGCAGGCATCAAACCTGTCTGCAGCACGTAACCGAGGTTCTGCCCGGGGAGATGGTGATCCTTGACCAGGATGGAAGCCATCATCATCTGCTCTGGAATCCTGCCGCTTATGTGAATAATAATCTGCAATGTGATTTCGAACAGGCGAGTTGCCTGTTGAAAGATGCGTTGTGCAGGGTGATGTCCACATGGACCCAGCGCTATCCCAATCCCCTCATTTCCGTGTCTGGCGGATTTGATTCATCGGTACTTGCTGCACTGTCCGCACAATATGGTCCGGTCGGCCTCATCCATTTTTATACAGCCTCGCCACTGGCTGATGAACGTATTTATGCTGCCGCGCTTGCGGACCATCTGGAATATTCCATCAGCCCCACATTAATGTCGCCTCAGGATATGGACGTCGCCATCAATCTCTCCGTCCACCGGCCGCGCCCATCGGCCCGCACTTTCACACAGATTTTCGATCTTGCATCGGCGCAACGGGCTGCAACACGGGATCATGGTGCGCATTTTAATGGTGGTGGCGGCGATAATGTGTTCGGGAAGTTGCATTCGGCCTATCCGTTGGCTGACCGCTACAGCCATACAGCTTTCTCTCGCGCACTGGCGTCAACGGCCAGGGATATCTGCGCCGTAACCGGGACGTCCCTGCCAATGGTCTTGCGGCAGGCTTTCAAAGCCTGCGTCAGGCAAGATATGCTCGTTCCCTGGCCGATCATGGCGGATCTGCTGACACCCCTTGCTCTTTCCATGCAGGACACCGACGTTCACCCTTGGCTCAAGGCGGTCCACGGGGCCCCTCCCGGGGCCAGGCAGCATGTCAGGAGTATCGCGCGGGCGACGGCCTCGACCGATCATCTCAACATTTCCGACGATCGGCCCACTATCTATCCGTTGCTGTCCCAGCCGATTCTGGAGCTCTGCCTGTCTTTCCCGACCTGGTTCTGGTTCACAGGAGGGCGCGACCGTGCCTTGGCCCGCGCGGCGATGGAGCCCTTTCTGCCGCCCTTGCTGACAGGTCGTGCCGGAAAGGGTGCATTTGATGGACTATTGCACCAGATCTGGATCCTGCATCGGGATACTATCATCGACGATCTGCAAAATGGCTGCCTGGCCGACCATGGCCTTGTTGATCGGGACGCGATCGGGATGCTCGGAACGGATCGGGGCGTAGCGCTTGCGACGCCCACGCGCATTCTTCACCTGCACGAGATGGAGATCTGGTGCCGGGCATGGTCGTGAAAAGCTGGAATATTCATAGCGTCAGCCGCCAGGGGTCGCGGGTAGCGGATTGAGCTGCTCCTCAAGCCATTGTATGTTGCGATCGTAGATGGCCGCGCGATGCGCCGAGTGCAGTTTGACATGCCCTTCATCGGGATAAATATACATTTCGATCGGCCAACCCCGCCGCCGCAGGTCGCGATAGGTCGCCAGGCCCATTCGAAATTCGCTGGACGCCGCCTGAATGAGAAGAGGGACCGGTCTGGCGTCAGGCGCGTCTACAAGCGAGGCTACGCGCCAGAATGACTCTCCGGAAGCTCGCGTGGCCGGATAGCCCATGCCAATATAGAAATTGTCCAGCGCTTCGCCCGATATTTCGAGTCCGGATTCGCTTTCGCAGCATGTGCTAAGGATCGCTGCGGAAAAGAGCGTTGAATTGGCAAGCGCGAAGGTGGCGGTCACGGCGCCATCGCTCTGCCCGGTGATAGCGACGCGCAGAGGGTCGATCAGTCCTTCCAGATCCAGCTGCCTGATAACCTGTCTGAGTGAGGAGAGGACATCACGACGATCGGCAAAACCATGCATGCTTTGCCGTAGATATTCTTTCTCATTCAGTGGCGCATCTGTAGCTGGCCGCCATTGTGGGCGATTGAAGCTGAGAACGGCAAAGCCCCGTGCCGCCAGCGCCTGGATCGGATATTCATCGCCCGTGCCGCCGCGCAGGAAGCCGCGCGACTGATATTGGACGATGACCAGCGGCAATCGGTGACCGGACGTGTAGCGGGGCGGCAGGACGAGGTCACCGAACGCTGCGACGCCCGCATCATTTCTCCATTCTAGTCGCCGAACGGCTCCCGGCTCCAGTGCGGCATATTCAGGATTGGGATCGAGCAAGAGGCGTCGGGCTCCATCCCGGGTAGAAATCGCGACCAGAAGCCTGGGGGTGTTCGATGCTTCCTGCGCGCAGATGATCTCGTCGCCAGCATATTGGCAGCCAAACAGGGCGTCAGTGGTGCTGAGCAACCTGCGCGGCACATTGCGCCCGGGAACCCATGCGAAAAACTCTGTCCGGCTATTACCGATGCCCGTGCGCCGCTGAAAATATAGCGTATTGCCATCATCCGACCACCATAGGGAGTTGACCCCGCTGCACGAGGCTGTGCGACAAGGTAGCCGCCTGTTGCCCATGCGAATCTGTAACCGGGACGGAGTATCGATTCCCTCATCGGCAGGCGCGCTCCAGGCCGTGCGAGAACCGCGTTGGGCATAGGTGACGCTCGCCGATGGCCATTGAACTGCTGGATGCAACGCGCGCTTGTCGGATGGCCGAAAGGGCTGGGTCTTCCCGGTCATGGCATCGAGCGACTGATCGATGAGCGGAACATCGGCCGAGGGGAGGGGCATGTCACTTGAAAGCGGCCAGAAGCGACCATCGTAGTGAAATCCGGTTTTTCCTTCTGCAACGATCGCGTCCCGCGCCGCCGGTAAATCCCGACGGCTTGCATAGAGCAACCGCTCACCATCATCCGACCATGACAGTGCTTCAACATCGACCGGGCTGCTCGACAGCCGCCTGGACTCAAGACCGACAAGATCATGGATCCAGATTTCCGAACGGTCGGGAAAGGATTTCGTATAGGCAAGCAGTCTGCCGGCCGGGTTCCAGGCGATCAGGGCAGGCTTGGGCGTGCCGAGCGGAAGGTCCGTCACGCCATAACGGGTGGAGGTGGACGCAATAATCAGACCCCCGTCATCGATGATATATGGCTTGCCCCCGCCTCTGACGGGTATGAGTACCAGCGCGGTGCAATAACTGTCGGTAGCCGGGTCGGCTTGGCGCATTTGCAGCGCCGCAAATCGCCTGTCTGGCGAGAGCGCGAACGGTGCAGGCGCGTTGCCAAGGCCAGGCCCACCAAAGTCCCTCAACCGTATCAGGTCGTTGGTACCAATGGCCCTTCGTTCTCCGACCGTATGAAGGTCGGGCAGGTGGCACTGGCGTGTTTCCGCACTCGCTTGGGCAATCCCCAGAAGGGACAGGAAGACCAAGCCGCCAGTTGAACGCCAATTGCGCGAAAGCCCTCTCTTTGTAATTGCGACATGGTGCGGCCGCTGCCTCGTAGCTGGCATCGTCGACACCCTCACCAGTCTTTGGAGATGGTGAGGCTGACAAAGCGCCCGACCGGCGAGAAATTTGTTGAATCGTAATTCACATAATAGCTGTAGCCCCCGCTCGGCCTTGCATAGGGAGGGCGTTTGTTGAAGACGTTCTGTGCACTCAATTGCAGCGTCAATCCGCCAAGAACAGGCTGACTATCGGGAAGTGCGAAGCGGGCGGAAAGATCGAGTGTCGTTTGTGAAGCTATTTTCAGCGACGGTGTGCTCCGGTTATCTTCAAGACCGCCGACGTGATTGTCAAACGGCGTTCAAAAGGGACCCCCGATCGGCGTCGAAGAGGGACCCCCTTTTCAGATAATATGATGCTGGTTTGTTGAAGATGGCCTTGCGCTGCGTGCGGCGGA
>Ga0209643_1001692_pt1 | contig 18707 bp, 19 predicted proteins | sample AutmiccBRH37_all_FD_187383 | JGI IMG/M metagenome (GOLD analysis project Ga0209643, IMG submission 187383) | Deep subsurface microbial communities from Mt. Terri, Switzerland - Autotrophic microbial communities BRH/37_all (SPAdes) (version 2) | ecosystem: Environmental > Aquatic > Deep... | reverse complement strand
TCGGGAAGTAAGGTGCTTTGACCTCGGTGTTCACCCTGGATAAACCGTTTCATGGGCATCCCTTGCGATGAGACTCTTGGAAATTATAGCAAGGGTTTACCGGGGGCGTTTTTACACACTCTGGGCCGATAGCTGCCCGTCATCAGCGTACCGGCCATTAGCAGCCGTGCATGAAGTGACGCAACCAACCGAAATCAGACATCGTCTGGATTGTTACGACTATACGCCCTCCGCTCGTTGCTTGAGTTTCAGGCAGACGTTTTCCTCCCCCACCTCAACTGATAGTTCATCGCCCAGAGTCCATCCGAGTTGCTCAAGTAACTCGGATGGAAGCTCAACGATGACGTCTCCGCTGCCATCCCCAGGGTCTTGGCATACAACTCGCCAACTCTCAGGTGCAGTAGTCATAGATTCGCCCTCACACAGTGGGCACAGTATGGCAGCTTTATCTCGGACAGATCCGCTTCGTACGGTGGGGGCGGCATTTTGCCGGTGGCGGCCCTTCACGACAGGCTACTATCCAGCATGCAGCCAGTCACACGTCGCAGCTTTTATCGTCATGTGACCGGCCGGTCATCAAATTATGGTTTTTCGCATAAAGTTGCATAATCCGATTTTCCTTACCGCTCTGCTGGCATTTATTGGAACACTGGAAATTAATAGCGAAATTTACCGCTATCTCCAAATTTAATGTCGCGACCTATCGTTCCGATTGTGAGAAAAGGGGACAGCTTTATTTAATGCGCTCGCAACGTCCGCTTTGGTCGATAACAGTCACCCAAAAACGCAGCGCACCTCCGGCGCTAGCCTCACCGCACAACCATCAACTCATCCCACCTCGTCGTATACCGCTGACTCATCATCTCGCGCCTCATCGACCACTCCGCGGTGGCCGGGATTCGCCCGAGGCGGACCGTTCCCCTGCCCTCGCGCGCGTTGATCTGATCTACCACGGCCATCAGCCGATCGGCACCAGGTCGAGGTGCATCGGAGAACAGGTCGCCGGTGAATTCCCCTCGTTGCCGTAGATCCATCAGCAGGACCTCCGCCTTGCTGTAGGCGTAGCCCGGTCGGTAGATGGCCTCAAGCCCACGCACGGCTGCAGCGACCAGAACGCGAGTATCGTCGGTCGGGTACGGCAGCGGACAGCTGATGGCGTTGGCGTAGCGCGGCTGGTTGGGATTGTGCATGCCGGTGCGGATGGCCACCTGCAGCGCGCCGGCCAGGCTCTGCTGCGAACGGAGTTTCTCGGCTGCCTTGGTGACGTAGGCTACAACCGCCTCGCGGATTGGGGCGACTTCCCGCAGACGGCTGCCGAACATTTTCGATGAGCAGATCATCTGCCGTGGCGGTACCGCCTCCTCCAGCTCGAGGCAGGAGATTCCGCGCAGCTCGCGTGCGGTCTTCTCCAGCACCACGCTGAACTGCCGGCGCAGCGATGCGGAATCGTACTGCGCCAGGTCCCAGGCGGTCTGGATGCCCAGCGGGCGCAGTCGGGTAGTCAGGCGCCGGCCGACGCCCCACACTTCGCTCACCTCGGTCATCTTCAGCAGCCGGTCGCGTCGCTCCGGGTCGCTTAGGTCGATCACACCGCCGGATTTGCGCCAGGTCTTGGCTGCCCAGTTGGCGAGCTTCGCCAAGGTCTTCGTTGGCCCGATGCCCACGCCAACCGGTATGCCGGTCCACCGCAGCACACGCTCACGCGCCTCATATCCTAGCGGCACCAGGTCGCCGGTTATCCCCGTCAGGTCGGCAAACGCCTCGTCGATGCTGTACACCTCGATTCGCGGGAACATTCCCTCGAGCGTGGTCATCACCCTGGCGCTCATCTGTCCGTAGAGTTCGTAGTTGCTGGAGAAGCACACCACGCTCCACTCGCGCATCTGATCGCGCCACTGGAAGTACGGCGCGCCCATGGGGACGCCCAGGCGCTTGGCTTCACGGGTACGAGCGATTACGCAGCCGTCATTGTTGCTCAGCACCACCACCGGCACGCTGTCGAGCCAGGGCCGGTAGACGCGCTCGCACGAGCAGTAGAACGAGTTGCAGTCGATCAGCGCGAACATAGTTGGTGGAGATTGTGCGTGGCCACACCCCACACATGCAGGGACTCGGTGACAGGAATAGCGCGGTAGTCCGGATTTTCAGGCTGCAACCAGACTCCGGCCGGCGTGATCTGCAGCCGCTTGACCGTCATCCCACCATCGACATATGCAACCACGATATGCCCGGAGCGCGCCTCCAGCGCTTTGTTGACCACCAGCACGTCACCATCGTAGATCCCGGCGCCGATCATGCTCGGGCCTTCGACCCGTACCAGGTAGACGTGCGGAGTGCGGAGATCGATCAGCTCATCGATGGATAGCGTGACCTCCTCATAGTCGGCCGCTGGCGAGGGGAAGCCCGCGGGCACGCGGGTATCGATGTACTGCAAGAAAGTAGGAGACGGGCCGATCTGGCCCAAGACGGTGGCGCGCATGATACTGCTCTGCGATTACTGTATATATAAACAGTAAACAACGAGCACCGCATGCGGTCAATGTAGAGAGGCAGCCATCCGATAGCAGGCTGGAGGGGATATGTGTGGTCGATTCACGCAGTACCGAACAGCAGTCGAGTACCTGGATGCGCTGCGCTATGACAAGCCCATCGAGGGCGGGATCGACCCTGAGCCGATCAACCGCTACAACATCGCGCCGCGTTCACGCGTGATGATCTTCTACGAGACGGATACAGGCCTGCGCATGGCCCGCTTGCCTTGGGGATACCAGCCGTTCTGGGCAGCGGGTAAACGCCCGCCCGCGATCAATGCGCGAGTGGAGACGGCAGCGACCAGCCGGTTCTTCCGTGATATCTGGGCCACGGGCCGAACGCTGGTTGCGGCCGATGGCTGGTACGAGTGGGTCAAGGACCCATCGGACCCGAAGAAAAAGCAGCCCTACTACATCCGCCGCAAGGACGGCGAACCACTTTGGTTTGCCGCATTGGCACAGATGGACCGCACCGGTACGACCGATCGCGAAGGGGATGGCTTCGTGATTATCACAGCGGACAGCGATCAGGGCATGGTGGACATCCATGACCGCCGGCCTGTCGTGCTTGAAGCGGATCTGGCAAGAGAATGGATTGAGCCGGACCTGCCGCTTGAGCGAGCCGAAGAGATCGTGAGACTCCTAGCTTTACCGGTGGAAGTGTTCGAATGGTTTCCGGTCAACCGTGCCGTGGGCAACGTCCGCAACGAAGGCCGCTCGCTAATAGAGCCAGCCAGCTAAATTCATCGCCATTCCGTCAGCAGCTCCTCTCGAAGAACCTGGACCCCGTCCGGCGCCTCGATGACCAACCTGAAGCTGCTCCCAGTAGAGTCCTCGAACACGCGACGAATGTCGGGCTAGCCACGATAGCGCTTGGTGCGTTTTTGAGGCTTTGAGCACCCGGTATAGCCACCACCCACCTGAAAAACTCACAGCGACGTTCTGGCGCCTTCTCAGGGCGATAGATCTCAGCCACAGACAGGGACCTGCAACCTCTGCTGCTCAAACGTGATGCGATTCATAAGGCAATGCTCAACCGGATAGCCTTGGATGTACCGCTCGGGCGGTTGAGCCGAGCCCACGAAATAGCAAGTACCCAGCTTGAACCTCATCCCGCCTGAGGAGTACTTCTTGCTCAACAGGCAAGCCTCATTTCCCTGGATGGCGTAGCCGCAAATATCACCCCAGCTAAAACTCACTCCGCCGCATTCAAGGCCAACGTCTGTGACTTGCAGGATTTCCTGTATCCGGAGGCCGCCAATCGCAAGCGCGAAAAATCTCCCGTTCGGAATAATCGGGGGGAAGAACCGTCCTGGGCCAATTTCTCGAAAATTCATCTCGCTCTCGCTTCTGACGCATCCAGGACGATCAGCCAATACCGTTACGCCCGAACCGCGCGGCGGTTGCGAACAGGCCCCATTCAGCAGGCCACCACAACGGCACAGCGATCATTCAGTTCGAGCACTCGCTTCACCAACATCCGCTACGCGACACAAACGCCCAACTTTTTGTGAAAATCTCATCTCGTAATAGATTTATACGGAACGAGGTCCACTTTTTTTTCGTTGTTTAGAACGGCCGAGTATTAGAACGCGAAGCTTAGAACAGGGCTCAAACCCGCATGGTTGCTGGGTTCTGCCCGTTCTAAGCTTCGCGGAAATCAGGTCCGCGTTCTAAGCTTCGCGCCGCCCGTTCTAAACAACCCGTTCTAACTCTCGCCGGGAAGCTTAGAACGGGGTTCAAACCCGCATGATTGCTGGATTCTGCCGTTCTAAGCTTCGCTAAAAACAGGTCTACGTTCTAAGTTTCGCGCCGCCCGTTCTAAACAACCCGTTCAAACACTCGCTGGGAAGCTTAGAACGGGCTTAAAACCCGCATGGTTGCTGGGCTCTGCCGTTCTAAGCTTCGCGAAAAACAGGTCTGCGTTCTAAGCTTCGCGCCGCCCGTTCTAAACAACCCGTTCTAACACTCGCCGGGAAGCTTAGAACGGGGATCAAACCCGCATGGTTGCTGGCTTCTGCCGTTCTAAGCTTCGCGAAAAACAGGTCTGCGTTCTAAGCTTCGCGCCGCCCGCTCTAAACAACCCGTTCTAACACTTGCCGCGATGCATGGAACCGTCTCAAACCCGCATCGCCAATCATCGCGCTCACACGAAGCCGACGATGTCGCCACAGCGAAAACTCACACCCCCGCCTATCAACCCAGCGTCGGTAACCTCAAAAATCTCCTGGACCGCGCTCGCTCTAAGCGCCTGCGCAGAGAACCTGCCATTCGGAAGAATCGTGGCCAGAACTCGCCGGGCCGCATCTCTTTGACTTCCAAGTATCCCTCACCTGGCGAGCGCCCAGACCGCCATCATCGCCGCGTACCGACACCCACGAGCACGCTCGGGAGACAGAGCCGCGATCCCAAACTGCCCAATTCGTCCCTGGCATCGCCAACAACCGCTACGCGACACAGATACCCACACACCTCTCACTCCATCCGCTCGTAATAGATTTATACGGCATGAGCCCCTGATTTTCATCGTAGGTGGAAAGTGAAAATGACACGTTTCACGAGGGTGGAAAGTCGCTGGAGGCCCCGCCGCTGCTGGCTTTAACAGTTTCCACACTCGCAGAAACAGGCGCTCACTTTCCACCCTCAGCAATGAATGTGGAAAGTGCGGCTTTCCACTGTGGAAAGTCAGAGTGGAAAGTCGCTGTAAGCCTCGTCGTTGCTGGCTTTCGTAGTTTCCAGCCACGTAGAAACTGGTGCTCTCTTTCCACCCTCGGCGATGAATGTGGAAAGTGAGGCTTTCCACTGTGGTAATTGAGAGTGGAAAGTCGCTGTAAGCCGCGTCGTTGCTGGCTTTCGTAGTTTCCAGCCACGTAGAAACTAGTGCTTTCTTTCCACCCTCGGCGATGAATGGGAAAGTGAGGCTTTCCATTGTGGAAATTGAGAGTGGAAAGTCGCTGTGAGCCGCGTCGTTGCTGGCTTTCATAGTTTCCAGCTCCGTAGAAACTGGTGCTCACTATCCACCCTCGCCCCGAGCGGTGAAAGTCAGTCCTTTCCACAGTGGAAAGAGAAGAGGAAAGTAGAGTTTTCTACGGTGGAAATTGAAGGTAGCAGTGGCTGCCGTTGCGGGGCTGTTGCCGGTTCGCGTCCACTGCGGCAACAACACCTGTTCTGTTTTTTAGTGGATGGCTTCTGTTGTCGTTAGACCTCCGCTATGGCAACGCGGCTATTTTCCACCGCATGGGGTGTTTCGTCGTCGGAATGGCCGCTTCGCTGACCTCAGAGTGGATATGAGGTGGTAGCTAGGGTTTTCCGTATCCGGGGCTATCGTGCCGACATCGAACAACCGAAAAGGATCGAAGCATGGAAACGACTTCAACCTTGCTAAAGGCAATTGCCGTTGTGCTTTTTTGCGTAACGGTCACGGCTCTAGTTGGCTTGCGGTTGGCGCGATATTTAGACAACAAGCGCCTGTCGTCCCGCCCTAGAAAGAGGAGTGAGTAACTGGCAGCGGAGCCCCACTCCGACCATGCGAAAACAAAGGGCGCCAAACGTCCTTGGCTGGGTATCAGTTTACGAACCAGCGGCCAAATTTATAGGTCGCCACGACTGACCCGATCACTCCAATCCACTGCACGATCGCTGACCCGCCCATATAGCTAGCCAACTCATTGGAAGCACCAAAGAGCAAGGTAAACATGATCAGGGTCAGCGGAATACTGAGCACCTTCATCAGAACGCTGCCACGCAGTGGGCTTGGCTCAACTACTACATCCCAATGTTCTGATAAGCAGAAGGGACAACAGCTGGAGATTGGCTTTCCCCCGCCAATTCGCCATCCCCAGCCACCGGCAATGCTTCGGCTCAATATTACTCGTGGAACCATCATCCGCTTGCAGCGGTTACACAGAACGCGGGACATAGGCAGGTCTCCTTGTACTTGATGGAGAAATGCTATCAAGCACCGAACCGAACCCAAGTCCCTATGCGGGGTTATCCAACATTGCGTCTAGATAGGCTGCCCATTTGCCTAGGTCCTCGCGCTTTTCTTTCAGATAGCTGTAACGGTCATAGTGCTTTGCTTGAACTCCGCTCCGGCCATGAGAAAGCAGCCATGCCCTTCGTTGCTCATCAACACCAAGCATCGCCAAATGAGTCTCGATGGTCGCTCGCATCGTGCGCCAAGTGAAAGTGCGAGTCAGGCCCTGTGCTGACAACACAGAGCCAAGCTCGGAAAATATCTTTTGCACTGTATGCGCGGATACTTTCCGCACACCGTCAAGCGAAAACGGACCCGCGCCAGTCCGAGGCGTTAGCAACGGCGCTAGTACCTCTTCGACCCTTCCAGATATAGGCAAAAGATGATCCCTAGGAGGCGTTCCTTTGCCTCCCTTGTAATCGACCAAGCGGAGAACCGTGCCGTGCTCAGGATCTTCTGACAGGTCAGCCCAAGTTGCGCGCAATAACATCTGCACACGTTGCCCTGCCAGATAAATCATCGCGTTAGCTATTGGCTGACGGCGCCCTGGCAGCGCAGCGACAGCACGAAGCACTTGTCTCAGTTCGTCGCCGTTCAACGCCTCCGTGTTTGCACGCTCCGCACCCTCAATCGTAGGGAGATCGGCAACTGGGTTGTATCTGAGCCCGAATAGGACCGCATCGCCTGCTCTCAAGGGATTCAGATCGTGCTTCAAGCCAAACGAAAACGCAGCACGCAAATAAGCCCGAAGACGATTAGCGGCGGTTAGCTTGCCATTCGTTGCGCTCGCCTGTGTTTTTCGTCGCCCACGCCCTTTGGATGCGGGCTTCCGGTTAATGCAATGGCGCAGGATCTGCGAAATATCTTCTGGCTGGATCTCTTTCGCCTTGGTGCCGGCTAGATCCGGGAATGCATTGATTACATCAAGCTCTAGGGCACCCTTTACTCCTCGGGCGCTTGTCTTCCCACGTCGCTCCATGTCCGCTACGTAAGCCAGCAAAAGCTGCTCAAAAGACCCTTGGCGGGCGGCTTGGCTTTCGATCCGTTGCTGATCGGCCTTCAACCGCTGAACATGATTCTCGTAGGCATCAAGCGTGGGGTAATCACGAGCTGCGGCAGCAACTCGTTCTGCCTCCTGGCGCCAGTAGGCTAGGCGCCGAACCTGACCATCGGTAGACAGCTTTCCAAACTGACCGAGTTTCTTGCGCTCTTGCCTGCCACCCCGGCGTACCGCCAGATAAACCTCAATTTCCCCGCTGGGGCGCCGCTCCAGAAGCATCGAACCGGACCCGCGCGCACCGAGCTGTTCGGAGACGGTGCGTGTAGGAGTGGCCACCCCATCCTTTAAGATCACACCCGTAGTTGCCCATCTTTTTGTCTGAGCATCGGTTAGTTTGTGCCCCACGAAAGTGCGCTCCTGTTCCATTCAGGTCAACACTTTGCTCAACACTTCGATGCAAATCAATGAAATTATCGGAACGTTCCCGAAAGGCAAAATCATCCTAACTTATTGATTTATATAGAGTGTGAAACTTCATGAAAACCCCTGAAATTTCAAAATCAAGGACTTGTAATCAGTAGGTCCCGGGTTCGACTCCTGGTGCCGGCACCACGATTTGAAGGCTCGCAGAAATGCGGGCCTTTTTCGTTTTCGGCTGAGTTCGCCATGCTCCGGCGACCAAATCAGCCAATTGCGAGGTGGTATCGCAGATGCGCGCAGCGACGCGCATCTCCTGGCATGCCGAGCTCGGTGACGGTCAAGGTGCTGCAGCTCGACGAACAAGGCGCGCCGCCAGTGCGCCTATGGATGCCAGGGTCGCCAGCACGACCACGCCATTCCAGCCCCATTGCCCAAGCGCCAGGCTGCCCAGTCCCGCGCCGGTCGCCATCCCTACGAAAACACCTGTGAACAGCACGGCATTCAAGCGACTGCGCGCCGGCGGGTCGATGCCGTAGACGATGGTCTGATGAGCGACCAAGGTCGCCTGGATGCCGAAATCAAAGCCGATGGCGGCCACCACGATCACGCCCAGCTGGATCTCCGGCGGCACCACTCCGACCAAGCCGAGGGCAGCGAAGGATGCGGCAGTCAGGGCCGCGCCCAGGCGTGTCACACGCTCCGGTCCGCGGCGATCGGCCAGGCGACCGGCCAAGGGTGCGGCGAGTGCGCCAGCGGCACCTGCCAGGCCAAACGCACCGGCCGCGGCGCTACCGAGTCCGAAATCCGCATGCAGCATAACGGCGAGCGTCGACCAGAATGCACTGAAGGCAACGGACAACAGGCCTTGGGAAACGGCCGCGCGGCGCAGGGACGGATGTAGCGACCAGAGTTTGAGCATGGAGCCGAGCAAGGCGCCGTAGCCCAGCGACGTGGTCGGGGAGAACCGTGGCAACCCGCGCCAGGCGGCGAGCCCGATCAAGCCAATCGAGCCAGCCGCGAGCGCATAAACGGCACGCCAGCCGAATTGCTCGGCGATCAGGCCGCTCATGACCCGCGAGAGCAGAATGCCCAGCAGCAGGCCGGTCATGACCGTGCCCACGACCCTGCCGCGTTGCGATTCGGGCGCCAGGGTCGCGGCCGCTGGAACGATGTCCTGTGCCAGGGTCGCGGCAAGGCCGATCACCAGGCTCGCAGCGAGCAATGTACCGACGCCCGGCGCGATGCTGCCGAGCAGCAGAGCCAGCATGAGCAGCACCGCCTTCGCCAGAATGATCCCGCGCCGGTCATGACGGTCACCCAGCGGCGCCAGGAGCAGAATGCCGAGCGCATAACCAAGCTGCGTCAGCATCGGAACCATGCCGACAGCGCCTTCGCTGGCCTGGATCTCCGCACCGAGCACACCGAGGATCGGCTGGCTGTAATAGAGCGTCGCGACGCTGAAGCCGGCGCCTGATGCCAGGAGCAGAACAAGCCCAGGCGAGAGCAGAACCGAGCTGTTGGCGAGCGCCGGGGATGAATATGAGGAAGTCATGAGAAGGGTCCGGTCCGAACAGTGTCTGGTCATTCTCCATGTGCATGATCGACTGCTGTAGTAGGCTCATCTGCAGATCCGTTATGCGAGACACGTATGAACGACTACTCGACGGCTGGCATCGATCGCATCGATCTCTTGCGAACGTTCATCAGAATCGTCGATGCCGGCAGTCTCTCGGCGGCGGCGGCGCAACTGGGCACCACCCAACCCACGGTCAGTCGCCGGCTGCAGGCGCTGGAGCGGTCGCTCGGCCTGCAACTGCTCAATCGCTCGACCCACCGCATGCAGCTCACCGGTGATGGTGAGCGTTGCTACGGTTTCGCCCGACAGGTCCTTGAAAGCTGGAGCGAGATGGAAGCCGAGCTGCTCGGCGCGCGTGACGACCCGCGCGGCACGCTTCGGGTGCAGGTCCCGCACGCCTTCGGCCAGGACCAGTTGATCGCTCCGCTCGGCAAGTACCTGTCGCGCTACCCGAACGTCAGCGTCGAATGGGTATTGCATGATCGCTCGCCCAACTTCACGGCCGAGGGAATCGATTGCGCCATCCAGGTGGGCGTCATCGAGGACCCGTCCGTCGTTGCCATCCGCCTCGGCGAAGTCCCGCGCATTGTGGTGACCCATCCGTCGCTGGCTGGCGACGGCCCGCTGCCGAGCACCACCGAGCAACTCCAGCGTCTGCCCTGGTTGGCCCTGCGGACCTACTACACCGACGAGGTCGTACTGACCTGCCAGGCGGACGGGCGCTCGCATCGCTTCGCGATCCAGCCACGCATGAGCACGGACAGCCTCTACGCCCTGCGCAGTGCGGCGCTGGCAGGGCTTGGCGCGTGCGTCAGCTCCGCCTGGGTGGTTGCGCAGGACATCGAAGAAGGCCGGCTGATCCAGCTCGTGCCGCAGTGGCGAGCCGCTCCCCTGCCCGTCTACCTCATCTACCCGCACGCGCGCAGCTATCCCGCCAAGCTGCGCCTGTTCGCCGAAATCATCCGTACGGACATGCCCAACCTCGTCGGCATGACCTCACCGGGCATCGACGCGCTGCAACCGGCTGGCGTCGGCGCACGGACGGCTGCCCCCTGAGTTTCTACCACCGGCATTGCCTGGTTGGACCGAGCGTGTAGAATCCCGCGCCCCGAAATTCAGGAGACAGTACGGTGGTGATTCACTATTCCGCGCCCAATGGGAATGTCGCATGCGGGCGCACCGGCTCAAGCCTCAACAGTTCCGGCGATGCCGCTCAGGTTTCCTGCAAGCTGTGCCTGCGCAGCGTGGAAAAGGCTGTGAGCGAGCCTGTACGCAAGACACCGAGCCTCGCCGAACTGAGGGCTGCCGCGAAGGCGGCGAAGACCACGGCGGGTGCACCTGCAGCCGTGGCGAAGACGGCAACGACGGCCCCCACAGCGGCAGCGAAAACTGCAGCGAGTGCGCCCGCAGCGCCGGTAAAGACCGCCCCGACTGCGCCCGCAACGACAGCGAAGCCGACTTCAGTCCTGTCTGCACGCGCCGAATGGCAGAAGCGCCTGGAGCAGCTGCCGGGGCGCAATCGCCTGCCCCGTGGCGTAGCGCGGCAGGCGTTCATCTAGCCCGCAGAACGGCGCTGCCGGTCAGTCCTGCCGAATGCGCAGGCCTGGCCAGGTTTCAGACCAGCCCTTCGCGGCCAGGCGCTCCAGATAGACCTGTCGCTTGCCGGCACGAAAGGCCGCCGTGGGTCGGACGATCAGATCGAACAGATCGTCCAGCCCCAGCGGGGCCGCCACCTCGATCTCTTCCAGCGCTCCCAGCCTCACCCCGACTGCAGTGGCCGTTTCGGGCCAGTGGGTCATCGCGTCCACTGCCGACCGGTAGGGCTGATCCGCGTTGTGCAGGTGCATGCGGGCCTGGTTCTTCACCGACCAGTTGAGCGAGCCGTCCGAGCGCCGCAGTGCCGCCTCGAGCCCGGTATCCAGCGCCTTGTCGGGCCGGTCGGGGTCGAACCAGATGACATCGATATCCGCAGGCAGCGGGCTGCTGTCACGTCCATGCAGGTGATCCCACACCGCACTGCGCACGAAACCTGCAGCCACCCAGCAATCCGGCAGGGCGAGCGCCTTCACAAGATCGAGCACCCGCATGCGCAGCGGGTCGGCCGTGATGATGGCGCGCAATCGGGCGTGCGTGTGCATGAGGTGCTCCACGAGGGCTGGCCGCACAGGCTATCAGCCTGCACGCCGCCAGTGCGCGACTCGGCGAACCGCCCCGGCCGACGCCCCTCTAAACCTGCGTCACGTCAGAGGAGGCACGCATGGACAACTACCACATCAACGCCACCGATAACGGTTGGGAACTGCGCAAGCAGGGGGCGACCCGCGCTTCGAAGACCGCTGCGACCAAGGATGAAATGCTGCAGGTGACCGCAACCTTCCTCGAAGGCAAAACGGCCTCGGTGAAGATTTACAAGCAGGACGGCACCATCCAGAAGGAGCGCACCTACCCGCGCAGTGCCGATCCTCTTGAGAGTAAGGGCTGAAGCCGCCCACCCCATCCTCTACAGCTTGACGATCGACACTTTGGTGGATTTGACGAAGGCGATCACCTCGCTGCCGGCCTGCAGCTCCAGCTCGCGCACCGAGCGGGTGGTGATCACCGAGGTGACGATGCCGGCGGCGCCTCGCTCAGCGGTTAGGTTGCGGGGTCAGGCGCAGGTACGGCTTGACCGCGCGATAGCCCTTGGGAAAGCGCTGCTTGATCTCCTCCTCGTCCTTGAGCGAGGGCACGATCACCACCTCGTCGCCGTCCTGCCAGTTGGCCGGGGTCGCGACCTTGTGGTTGTCGGTGAGCTGCAACGAATCGATCACCCGCAGGATCTCGTGGAAGTTGCGCCCGGTGCTCGCCGGGTAGGTGATGGTCAGCCGCACCTTCTTGTTCGGGTCGATGACGAACAACGAGCGCACCGTCAGGGTGTCGTTGGCATTGGGATGAATCAGGTCGTACAGCTCGGAGACCTTGCGGTCGGCGTCAGCCAGGATCGGGAAGTTGACGCGGGTGTTCTGCGTCTCGTTGATATCGTCGATCCACTTGATGTGCGAATCCACCGGGTCCACGGACAGGGCGATGGCCTTGACGTTGCGCTTGGCGAACTCGTCCTTCAGCTTGGCGGTGAAGCCCAGTTCGGTGGTGCACACGGGGGTGAAGTCGGCCGGGTGCGAGAACAGTACGCCCCAGCTATCGCCGAGCCATTCGTGGAAACGAATGCGGCCTTCGCTGGAATCCTGTTCGAAATCGGGGGCGATGTCGCCGAGGCGGATGCTCATCTTCGTTCTCCTTTCTTGCGTGGGTTGCGGCATTGGTTGATAGCGATTCAGGCGCGCCGTTGCGCCTGTCGCTCGATCCGGCTCTGCAAGCGGTACAGGCTGGCGAAGCCCTGCTCCCAGCGCCGATGCCCGGAGGCCACGTTGATATGCCCGGCGCCGGCCAGGATCGTGGTCTCGCTGCCCCAGGCGTGGCCCATCTCGACGGCACGCGCGGCACTGGCGGCAGTGTCGTTGTCCGAGCCGATCAGCAGGCTGGCGAATGGCAAGGGCTGGCGAGGGATCGGGGCGAAGTTGCGCAAGGGTTCCGGGCAGCCGCTGCGCTCGACATCCGCGGGGGCCACCAGCAGGGCGCCGCGCACCCGTTGCAGCAGCGGCGCAGGCGCCTGAGCCGCCCAGTGCGCAACCGTGATGCAGCCCAGGCTGTGCGCCACCAGAATGACCGGTTCGGTATGGGCGGCAATGCTGCGCTGCAGCTCGGCAACCCAGTCTTCGCGACGCGGAAGGAGCCAGTCCTGCTGCTCCACTCGGGCGCTGCCCGGCAGGGTGCGTTGCCAATGGCTCTGCCAGTGCTCATCGGGCGAGCCGTGCCAGCCCGGCACGACCAGATAACGGACGCTGCGCATATCGGCGCCTCCTGTGATTCATGGCGGCCAGTCTAGACAGCAGAACAACTCACTTAAAAAGAATAAAGAATTCTTTATTTATTCTTTTTCAGTCTATCTGGCCGCCTGATAAAGAGTCGCCTTGTTATTCCATATCGATCTATAAATGTTCTTAAACAATATTTTTAAGAATATTTCGCCCACACCTATGATCCGCTCCACGCCTTGCTGGCTACGGCCGTTCCGGTCGTCGAAAGGCTTTCACAGAGAACAGCAATGACCGCGACCATTCGCGACCTCGAGGGGCAGGACGAAGCCAGCATCCTGCGCGAGATCCACAGTGCCCTGAGCGGCCTCAAGTTCGGCTCGGTTGAAATCACCGTGCACAACGGCCAGGTCGTGCAGATCGAGCGCAAGGAGAAGTTCCGCCTGCAGCCGACCGGCAAGCACGCCTGACCCCACTACCCCATCCATCAGCCCGACTGGACCACCGGAGGGCGTGACCATGAGAAGAGCCACAGCATGAACACGCACCGGTACTGCAGCTGTCGTCCGCGAATGCGGAGCTAATCGAGTCACTGAAAACCACCTGACACAGCTAGAACAGGTTGCAACCGCCAGGCTGCTTCTGCCTCGCCCTGCCTGTCTTCCAGCGTGATTTCAGCGACCGCCCCTGATACGCCAACACATACAAATTAGTTTTTTCAGGAGCTGCACCATGTCCATTCGTCGCTTCGCCCTCGCCGCCCTGGCGAGCGCGCTGTTCGCCGGCCCCGCACTGGCCGCCGACCCCCTGCTGAACGTGTCCTACGATCCGACGCGCGAGCTCTATGTGGAATTCAACAACGCCTTCAACAAGCATTGGCAGGCCCAGGGCCATGAGCCGATCAAGGTCCAGCAGTCCCATGGCGGCTCCGGCAAGCAGGCCCGTGCCGTCATCGATGGTCTGCGCGCCGATGTGGTGACGCTGGCCCTGGCTGGCGATATCGATGAGCTGCATCGCCTCGGCAAGCTGATCCCCGAGGATTGGCAGACCCGTTTGCCGGACGCCAGCACGCCCTATACCTCGACCATTGTTTTCCTGGTGCGCAAGGGCAACCCGAAAGGCATCAAGGACTGGGACGACCTGGTCAAGCCGGGCGTCGAGGTGATCACGCCGAACCCGAAGACCTCCGGCGGCGCACGCTGGAACTTCCTTGCCGCCTGGGCCTACGCGCAGCAGAAGTTCGGCACTGAGGAACAAGCACAGGAATTCGTCGGGACGCTGTACAAGAACGTGCCCGTACTGGACACCGGCGCCCGCGGCTCGACCGTCACCTTCGTCAACAATGGCATCGGCGACGTGCTGCTGGCCTGGGAGAACGAGGCCTTTTTGGCCCTGAAGGAACAGGGCGGTGAAGACTTCGAGATCATCGCGCCGTCGCTGTCGATCCTCGCCGAGCCGCCGGTGGCCGTGGTGGACAAGAACGTCGAGCGCAAGGGCACCCGTGAAGTCGCCGAGGCCTACCTGAACTACCTGTACAGCGAGGAAGGCCAGCGCATCGCTGCGAAGAACTTCTACCGGCCACGCAATGAGGCCGTGGCGGTCGAATTCAAGGATCAGTTCCCAGCGCTAAAGCTGGTCACCATCGACGGGGATTTTGGTGGCTGGAAGGCCGCGCAGCCGAAGTTCTTCAATGATGGCGGCATCTTCGACCAGATCTATCAGACGCAGTAAGCCGTGGCTTCGTAGGGTGGATCGCGCTTCACCGATCCACCATCTCCCCCGGAGAGGGCCGCCGGTGGAAGTGAAAAGCGACTTCCACCCTACACGCTTCGCTTCAGCTGACACCTTGCTCGGCAGTTCGTAGGGCGGATCGCGCTTCACCGATCCACCATCGCTCCCACCCGGAGGGCGATGGTGGAGTGAAACGCGACTTGCACCCTACAGGCTGCGCTCGTCACGCCAGTCGCTCGAATAAAGGCAACGTCCATGTCCCGATCTACCTCCGTCATACCCGGCTTCGGGCTGACGCTGGGCTACACCCTGGTGTACCTCAGCCTGTTGGTGCTGATTCCCCTGGGTGCGCTGTTTCTCAAGACCACCGAACTCTCATGGGCGCAGTTCATCGCCATCGTCAGCGCGCCGCGCGTGCTGGCGGCGCTCAAGCTGAGCTTTGGCACCGCCTTCGCGGCCGCCGTGCTCAATGGCGTGATCGGCACGCTGCTGGCCTGGGTGCTGGTGCGCTATCGCTTCCCCGGCCGCAAGATCATCGAGGCGATGATCGACCTGCCCTTCGCCCTGCCGACCGCGGTGGCAGGCATTGCCCTCACCGCGCTGTACGCGCCGAACGGACCGATCGGCCAGTTCGCCACGCAGATGGGCTTCAAGATCGCCTACAGTCCGCTGGGCATCACCCTGGCACTGACCTTCGTGACCCTGCCCTTCATGGTGCGCACCCTCCAGCCGGTGCTCGCCGATATCCCGCGTGAAGTGGAAGAAGCCGCGGCTTGCCTCGGCGCGCGTCCGCTGCAGGTGGTTCGCCATGTGCTGCTGCCAGCGCTGCTGCCCGCCTGGCTGACCGGCTTCGCCCTGGCCTTTGCCCGCGGCGTCGGCGAGTACGGCTCGGTGATCTTCATCGCCGGCAACATGCCGATGAAGACCGAGATCCTGCCGCTGCTGATCATGGTCAAGCTGGACCAGTACGACTACGCCGGCGCCACGGCCATCGGCGTGCTGATGCTGGTGGTGTCTTTCATCCTGCTGCTGGCGATCAACCTGCTGCAGCGCCGCATTGCCCACGGCTGAGGAGGCTAGCATGACTACCGCTTCCCTGCCCGTGTCGGCGAATGCCCTCGCCACCACTACCCGTCGCGGCAAGCAAACGGCCCGCCGCCTGTTGATCGGCGCGGCCTGGCTGACCTTCGCGCTGTTCCTTCTGCTGCCGCTGTTGATCGTCCTCGGCGAGGCCTTCAAGCAAGGGGGCGGCACCTTCTTCACGGCGATCCTCGAGCCCGATGCCCTGGCCGCGCTCAAGCTCACCCTGCTTGCCGTGGGCATCTCGGTGCCGCTCAATCTGGTGTTCGGCGTCGCCGCCGCCTGGTGCGTGAGCAAGTACGAGTTCCGCGGCAAGAGCCTGCTGGTCACCTTGGTCGACCTGCCATTTTCGGTATCGCCGGTGATTGCCGGCCTGATCTACGTGCTCTTGTTCGGTGCCCAGGGCTATCTCGGCGAGTGGCTGAGTGATCGTGATATCCAGATCGTCTTCGCCGTGCCGGGCATCGTCCTGGCGACGCTGTTCGTCACCGTGCCCTTTGTCGCCCGCGAGCTGATCCCGCTGATGCAGGAACAGGGCAGCACCGAAGAGGAAGCCGCGCGGCTGCTCGGCGCCAGCGGCTGGCAGATGTTCTGGCACATCACCCTGCCGAACATCAAATGGGGCCTGATCTACGGCGTGGTGCTCTGCACTGCGCGGGCGATGGGTGAGTTCGGCGCGGTGTCGGTGGTCTCCGGGCATATCCGCGGGCTGACCAACACCCTGCCGCTGCACGTCGAGATTCTCTACAACGAATACAACCACGTCGCCGCGTTCAGCGTGGCCAGCCTGCTGCTGGGCCTGGCGCTGGTGATCCTGCTGCTCAAGCAGTGGAGCGAATCGCGTATCGCCCGCCTGCACGCCAACGCCGAGGAATGACCATGTCGATCGAAATCAGCCACATCAACAAGCGCTTCGGCCAGTTCCAGGCATTGAACGCCATCAACCTGCATATCCAGAGCGGCGAGCTGGTCGCCCTGCTCGGCCCGTCCGGCTGCGGCAAGACCAGCCTGCTGCGCATCATCGCCGGGCTGGAAACGCCGGACAGCGGCAGCATCGTGTTCCATAGCGAAGACGTCTCCAGCCGTGACGTGCGCGACCGCAATGTCGGCTTCGTCTTCCAGCACTACGCGCTGTTCCGCCACATGACGGTATTCGACAACGTCGCCTTCGGCCTGCGCATGAAGCCGAAAAAGCAGCGGCCGAGCGATGCGGTAGTCGCCGAGAAGGTGCACGAACTGCTCGGCCTGGTGCAGCTCGACTGGCTCGCCGACCGCTATCCCGAGCAGCTCTCCGGCGGCCAGCGCCAGCGCATCGCCCTGGCCCGCGCGCTGGCGGTCGAGCCCAAGGTGCTGCTGCTCGACGAACCCTTCGGTGCGCTGGATGCCAAGGTGCGCAAGGAGCTGCGCCGCTGGCTGGCCCGCCTGCACGAGGACGTGCACCTGACCAGCGTGTTCGTCACCCATGATCAGGAAGAGGCGATGGAAGTCGCCGACCGCATCGTGGTGATGAACAAGGGCGTGATCGAGCAGATCGGCACGCCGGCGGAGGTCTACGCCAACCCCGCCAGCGAGTTCGTCTACCACTTCCTCGGCGACGCCAATCGCCTGCAGCTGGATGAACAGCGCAGCGTGCTGTTCCGCCCGCATGAGGTTTCCCTGAGCCGCGAAGCGGTGGCCGAGCACCTAGCCGGCGAGGTGCGCGACATCCGTCCGCTTGGTGCGCTTACCCGGGTCACGCTGAAGGTCGCTGGGCAAGACGAGCCGATCGAAGCGGAGGTCGGCAATGACCACGCCAGCTTGGTGGGCGTGCAACGCGGCAGCACGCTGTACTTTCAGCCCAAGGGGCAGGCGCTGCGCGCGGGCTGATGCGCGCCGCCGCGCCAACTCGCGGTCATATCGGGCGACAGAAGCGACTTGGCCGCGGCGGGCAACTGTCGCACCCTGTCGGCAGTCGCCCCTTATCGCGAGGCTCACATGCGCATCACCCTGTTCAGCAGCAAACCCTACGATCGCGACAGCTTCCAGGCCGCCAATCAGGCACATGGCTTCGAGCTGCAATTCCTCGAGTCGCGCCTCGATCCCGATACCGTGGCGCTAGCCGCCGGCGCCGAGGTGGTCTGCCCGTTCGTCAATGACGTGCTGTCGGCGCCGGTGCTGGAAAAGCTCGCCGCTGGCGGCACACGGCTAATCGCGCTGCGTTCGGCCGGTTACAACCATGTCGATCTGCCCTGTGCCCAGCGTCTCGGCCTGCCGGTAGTGCGGGTGCCGGCCTATTCGCCGCACGCGGTGGCCGAACACACCGTGGCGCTGATTCTGGCACTCAACCGGCGCCTGCCACGGGCCTACAACCGTACCCGCGAGGGCAATTTCTCGCTGCAGGGGCTGACCGGCTTCGATCTGGTCGGCAAGCGGGTCGGCGTGGTCGGCAGCGGGCAGATCGGCGCTGTGTTCGCGCGGATCATGCTCGGTTTCGGCTGCGAGGTGCAGCTCTACGACCCCTTCCCCAACCCGGAGCTGGAGCGCCTCGGCATGCGTTATG
>Ga0209643_1001691_pt1 | contig 18739 bp, 16 predicted proteins | sample AutmiccBRH37_all_FD_187383 | JGI IMG/M metagenome (GOLD analysis project Ga0209643, IMG submission 187383) | Deep subsurface microbial communities from Mt. Terri, Switzerland - Autotrophic microbial communities BRH/37_all (SPAdes) (version 2) | ecosystem: Environmental > Aquatic > Deep... | reverse complement strand
AGGCCCTTCGGGTTGTGCTGGGTCTCCGCGCTAAGGTCGCAGACCGAATGCTGCCCGACGAACGGACAGGCGATCTCGTCCGGTTCGTGTTCGTCTGGCGCGGAAAACTGATGAGCGGACGCCATCTGTTTGGTGCGCCATTGAAGCGGGTGTGTGCCGCCACGGGCTTGGTCGACGCCCGAGGCAGGCCAACCGTGACCATGCACCGATTCCGCCACACGCTCGGAACCGAACTCGCAGAACGCGGTGCAAAGCTTCACACCATCATGAGCGTCCTCGGCCACGAAAGCCCTCAGATGACGATGGTATATGCGCGGATCAGCGACGCAGAGGTGCTGCGCGACTACCAGTCCGTTCTGGAACCAGGCGCCATGATTGCGGGTGCAGGAGCGGAAGTGATCCGATCCGGAAATCTTGGCGAAAGCGCGGTCGACTGGCTTCGCAGCCACTTCTTCAAGACTGCGCTGGAACTGGGACATTGTCTGAGGTTGCCCTCGGAAGGTCCTTGCGAATGCGACCTTTACCTGAGCTGTTCTCGCTTTGTGACGACGCCGTGCTACGCGCCGCGGCTGCGCGAACGCCGTCGATTGGAACTGTCTCTCGCCGAAGACGCGCGCGCCCGCTCTTGGTCGCGTGAAGTCGAACGTCATTGCGCCGTCGCAAGAAGAGTCGAACAACTCCTGACCGACCTCGGCGAGGAATTGGAATGAAATGCGGTCCTGCACACGGAACAGGCCGACCACCGCCAGCTTTTTGGGGAGCGCGGCGGTCGGCCTGTTCCTACCCAAGACCCCTGCGCCTTTACGCTTGCCTGTCCATGTAACGGCCATGAAGATACCTTCGGCATGATGCCGCAGCGCCCGGTACCGAAAATCGGCCGTGATCTCCTTGCTGGCGTCGAACCAGGTGTGCAGCGCCATGTAGTCGTCGACCGAGCCGCCCCATTTCTTCACCGAGGACAGGGCGTGGTGATAGGGATGTGCCATCGCTGTCCCCTTCAGACGTCGTGGGTGTAAAGTTCGGACGAGGTGAAGCGCTCGTTGAACTCAAGGTGGATGCAGCGGGCCCCGGCGTCGAAGCAGAACTCGCCCCAAGCGCCGTCGTTGTTTTCCCAACCGCCATGAGTGTCCGAGAGGAAGTCATAGGCGAGCTGCTCGACGACATCCTCAAGCGACAGGCAGCGCATCTCGACTTCGGGGGCGTCCCAGGTCAGCGCCGCGTATTCGATCTCGGTCGTGGGGAAATCAACGGCGGCCTCGCCGGACCAGGCGCCGATGCTTTCGATCTGGCCGCTGTCACCGGCACCGTCGAAGGTCACGGTGACGTGGGTGATGCCGGCGGCCATGAGGCCGTCGAAGAGGCGGTCCTTGTTGCCGGGACGCAAGGCTTCGATCCGGGTCGCGCGTTTGGCATACGCGGCAAAGATCGACGCAATATCAACGGTGGAGGGCGCCATCGGGGGCGCGAGGGTGGGTTCAGTCAGGGTCATCGGAAATCTCCGGTAAGGGGAAAGGGTCGGAGCCAAACCGGGTGATGTCTCTCCCCCGGAAAAGCTCCAAATCCCCCTGCCCTTCTCTGTCTCTCGGGCCTCACGCTGCGATCTGCAGCGCCCGGGCGGCGAAGGCCCGCCAGAGCGGATCGACGAGCCGCGCATCCAGAAGATCGGCGCGGTGGCGCAGCCGCTGCGCCAGATCGGGCTCGCCCCAGGCGGATGCGCGGCCCGCCTGCGCGCGCAGCTGGCTCGCTTCGGTCACAACGGCACGCGCCTCAACCGCGCTGGTCACCGGGTGACACCAAGCGACGGCCCCATCGCTGGCGGTCCCGGCCAACACAAGGCGTTCGTCGCGGTCGAAGATGGCCAGAAGCTGGGGCGCAGAGTCAGGGGCCATTCCCTCGGCATGGTCGATTGCGCCCTGCATGGCCTCGGCCAGCGTCGCGAAGCGGGCGAGCACCAGCGGGGCGGCCCGGCCCGACATCAGATCCGCAGGCGTGCGGCGCGACAGGGTCAGGGCGAAGGGATGGTTGGGATCGACGTCATTTATCGAGGTGCCCGGCACGAAGTGCGCCGGGCCAGCGGTTGGGTGGATGGGCAGGGACAAGTCGAACATGGTGAAAATCTCCAACGGCGCAGGAAGCCGCTCTCCCCGCCTCATCCGTCAAAGACCGGACCGCCGCCCTCTTCCTCGAAGGGGCGACGGTCATGGATGCGGCCAAGACGTCAGTCAGAGCTTGCCCAAACCCCGCAGGCTCAGCTCCGTCCCGGCACCGACGATGATGTGATCATGCAGCGTCAGGCCGAGATACTTGCACCCCTTCTGGATCTCCTTGGTCATGCTGAGGTCAGCTTCGGACGGCGTCGGATCGCCTGACGGGTGGTTGTGCATCAGGATCAGGGCGCTGGCGTTCAGCATCAGCGCCCGCTTGATCACCTCGCGCGGGTAAACGGGGACGTGGTCGACCGTTCCCGTCGAGAGAAGCTCATCGGAGATGATGCGGTTCTTGCGGTCGAGGTAGAGGACGTGAAAGCGCTCGATCGGCCCTCGGACGGTGAGCGCGCAATAGTCCATCAGTGCTTGCCAGCTGCCAATGACCGGGTTCTGGCTGAGGTAGCGGCCGAGAATGTCGCGCGCCTCGAGGATGACGGTTTCTTCCTGGGGAGTCATGGGGGTCTCGCTGAAGTGCGCGCGCCGAAGCCACCTGCTCTCTGGGGCGGGGGAAGAGGCGTGCGTTTGGAGGGAAAGAGGCGCGACCGCCGCGCATGCGGGCGGTCGCGTCGTGGGGGAGCGGCGCGTCAGCCGACCCGGTCGAGGAGCTTCTTGGCGCGCCCTTCCATGTCGAGACGCGCATCCTGCTGTGTCTTGTCGCGCGCAAGCCGCGTGATGCCTTGCACGAAGTCGAAGATGCTCTCGGGCGGACGGCCCTCTTCCATCAGCACCTTCTCGATGATCTTGCCGGACTCGGGCCTAGAGAAGCCGCGCTTCCGCAGGAAGTCATCCCGATCCTCATCCGTCCGCGCGACGATTTGCTGCCGCGCCGCCTTGATTCCGTTCACGAAGCCCTGCGGCGAGGAATTGGCAAACCGCGTCAGCGCCGGGGCAGCCTCATGGGCAAAGCGGGAGGCCGCGTATTTCGAGTGGCGGATCTTGATCTCCTGGAAATCCTCGACGCCCCAGAGGTTACGGTTCTGGCACACTGCCCGCAGGTAAAAACTCGCCATGCCGAGGGTCTTCGCCCCCACCTCGGAATTCCAGCAGTAGAAGCCCCGGAAGTAGAGATCGGGGGAGCCGTCGGGCAACTTGCCCGCCTCGATCGGGTTGTGATCGTCGACGAGGAACAGGAAGACATCGCGGTCCGAGGCATAGAGCGTGGTCGTGTCGCGGCTGATCTCGACATCGGGGTTGTAGACCCCGGTCGACCAGTCGAGCACCCCCGGGACCTTCCAGCGCGTGTCGCCCGTGCCATTGCCCGCGATGCGCTGCACCGCCTCGACCAATTCGTGGTCGTGGATGCGGCCATAGTCCGGGCCGGTCACCGCGCGCAGTTCGGTGCGGCCATCCTCGGTCTCGAAGGTCTTCACCTGCTCGGCGCGGTGGTTGGAGAGGCCGTACTGCAGGTTGATCCCCGCCAGCGGCGCAGGCAACTGCCGCAGGTAGGACGCCGGTGCGCCAACGATGCTGGCAAGCTGGCCGAAGGCCCAATGCGTGGGCGCGACCGGTTCATGCGCTTTCGGCAGCAACAGGTGCAAGCGTTCGGCGCTGTCGCGCGCGGCCTCGACGCGGATGTCAGCCGTCTGCACCACCCGGCTGCAGCTGCGCTCGGACCGGCCCTTCACATTGGCCCAAAGATCGTCGAGCGAGAGATACCGCTCGTCATCGGGCCGATTGAACCATTCGGACGACACCCGCCCGTTCCGCTCACCCCGGCCTACATCAACTTTCCAGCCACCAGCCTGCGCCGGCTGACCCGGATCCAGAACTTCCACAACGCCCATCGGCTATCTCCCGCGACGGGCGCCGGGAGCCACTCTCCCAGCCCTTAACCCGTCACCGGGAAAACCGGCACTTCTCAAACTCTAGGCATTCAGGCCTGTTACGCGTGGAAACCGGACACAAGTCAGGGACAATCAGGTTCATAAAGGACCGACCGCTTGGGACTGCATCACCAGAAGCGCCGATGCGTGGCTGGCGCAGACCGCGCCGAAGCCGGGATCGTGGTGGCCGGACTGGCCGGATTGGCTGGTGGCGGGCGGCAGCGCGGTGACGCCTCCCGCGATGGGCGCCCCGGACAAGGGCCTTGCGCCGCGGGACGCCGCCCCCGGCGACTATGTGTTGCAGCCTTGAGCTGAGAACCCCGCCGGGCCCCGGGGCGGCTTGACAGATGCCGCACCCCCGCCTGACCCTGCAGGTTCGTGCCGGGTGCCCGTCCGGGGGGCTGCGATGGCCTGCTGCAAGCCGCAGCCCGGCGGCCAGCTGATCCAAGTCAAGGCGCGTGCGGCGGCGAGAGACGTAACTGACCTTGGGTTGCCGTGTGCACCAGATCTGCATGGGAGACACCGGATGGCACACAAGAAGACGCAGTGGCTGGCGGTCGCCGCGGTGGTGGTGGTCGCGCTTGGCGCCTATCTCGGCTGGGCGCAGCTGCAGGACGCCGGGCTGCCCGAAGGCATCGCCGCTGGCAACGGCCGGATCGAGGCGACCGAGATTGATATCTCGGCGCTGTCTGCCGGCCGGATCAGCGAGATCCTTGTGGAAGAAGGCGATTTCGTCGACGCCGGAGATATTCTGGTGCAGATGGATGTGGTGCAGCTGAACGCGCAGAAGCGTCAGGCCGAGGCGCAGTTGCGCCGCGCCCGCATCGGCGTCGAGACGGCCGGCAGCCTGGTGACGCAGGCCGAGGCAGAGCGGGCCGCGGCCATCGCGGTTGTCGCCCAGAACGAGGCGATGGCCGAGGCGGCGGCAACGCGGCTGGCCCGGTCCGAGCAGTTGGTGCTGTCGAGCGCGCTGTCGCAGCAGACGCTTGACGACCACAGGGCCAGCGCGCGTCAGGCGGATGCGGGCCTTGCCGCGGCGCAGGCCTCGGTCGCGGCGGCAGAGGCCGGCATCGGCGCGGCAAAGGCGCAGGTGGTCGATGCCGAAGCGGCAATCGACGCGGCGCAAGCCTCGATCGACGCCATCAGCGCCTCGATCGCCGACAGTACGCTGCGGTCGCCGAGGGCGGGCCGGGTGCATTATCGCATCGCGCAAGAGGGCGAAGTCGTCTCCCCCGGTGGGCGGATCCTGAATCTGGTCGATCTGGGGGACGTTTACATGACGTTCTTCTTGCCCACCTCGCAGGCGGGCCGAGTGCAGATCGGCACGGAGGTGCGGCTGGTGCTGGATGCGGCGCCCCATTACGTGATCCCTGCAAGCGTCAGCTATGTGGCCGACGTGGCGCAATTCACGCCCAAGACCGTCGAGACCGCGGACGAGCGGGAAAAGCTGATGTTCCGCGTCCGGGCACAGATCGACCCGGACCTGCTGGCGAAATACATCCTCTACGTCAAGACCGGCCTGCCGGGCATGGCCTATCTGCGCCTGAGCGACGACGTGCAGTGGCCCGCATGGCTGGGCCAGATCGCGCAATGACCGGGGGCATGCCCGTCGCCCGCATCACTGGGGTCAGCCTGCGCCATGGCAAGACCGAGGCGTTGCGCAACGTGACGCTGGATCTTCCGGCGGGCTGCATGGTCGGGCTGATCGGCCCAGACGGCGTGGGGAAATCCAGCCTCCTGTCGCTGCTGGCGGGCGCGCGGGCGATCCAGTCCGGCCGGGTCGAGGTTCTGGGCGGCGACATGGCCAGCGCACGGCACCGCGGCACCGTCTGCCCGCGCATCGCCTATATGCCGCAAGGTCTGGGCAGGAACCTCTACCCGACGCTGTCGGTGCGCGAGAACCTCGAATTCTTCGGCCGCCTCTTTGGCCACGGCAAGGCGGAGCGTGATCGCCGGATCGGCGAGTTGCTGGCAAGTACCGGCATGTCAGACTTTGTGGACCGCCCGGCGGGCAAGCTATCGGGCGGGATGAAGCAGAAGCTGGGCCTGTGCTGCGCCCTGATCCACGACCCGGACTTCCTGATCCTGGACGAGCCGACCACTGGCGTCGATCCGCTGTCGCGCCGGCAGTTCTGGGACCTGATCGACAGCATCCGCAGCGCGCGCCCGCAGATGAGCGTGATCGTGGCAACCGCCTACATGGAAGAGGCCGCGGGCTTTGACTGGCTGGTGGCGCTGAACGCCGGCGCGGTGCTGGCGACCGGCACGACGGCCGAGCTGCTGCACAGCACCGGCGCCGCCACGCTGGACGAGGCGTTCATCGCCCTGCTGCCGCCCGCCGTCCGCGATGGCCACCGCCGCGTCACGATCCCGCCCCGCGCGGCCCAAGAGGACGAGGAGATCGCCATCGAGGCCGATCATCTGACCATGCGTTTCGGGGATTTCACCGCGGTGGAGGATGTCAGCTTCCGGATTCCCAAGGGCGAGATCTTCGGCTTTCTCGGCTCGAACGGCTGCGGCAAGACCACGACGATGAAGATGCTGACCGGCCTGCTGGACCCCAGCGAGGGACGGGCGCGACTGTTCGGCGCCGCGGTCGATCCGGGGGATATGGCGGTAAGGCGCCGCGTAGGGTTCATGTCGCAGGCCTTCTCGCTTTATGCCGAACTGACGGTGCGCCAGAACCTCGACCTGCATGCCCACCTGTTTGGTATGGATGCCGCGGCGATCCCCGCCCGGATCGACGAGATGGCTGCCAGGTTCGGTCTGGACGCGGTGATGGAGGCGCTGCCGGACGCGCTGCCGCTTGGCATCCGGCAGCGGCTGTCGCTGGCCGTGGCGATGATCCACGCGCCGGAGATCCTGATCCTGGACGAGCCGACCTCGGGCGTCGATCCGGTTGCGCGGGATGCGTTCTGGCAGATCCTGTCCGACCTGTCGCGCAAGGACGGCGTGACGATCTTCGTCTCGACCCACTTCATGAATGAGGCAGAGCTGTGCGACCGCATCTCGCTGATGCACGCCGGCAAGGTGCTGGTGTCGGACACAGCCGCGGCGATCACCGCGAACAAGGGCGCGCCCAACCTTGAAGAGGCCTTCGTGGCCTATCTGCAAGAGGCCATCGGCGAGGCAGCCCCGGCCGCGCCGGAGGGTGCCGCCCCGCAGGCGCCAGCGGTGACGCAGCCGGCGGCGCCCCGCCGCGCGTTCGATCTGCGCCGGATGTTCAGCTTCAGCCGGCTGGAGGCGATGCAACTGCGCCGCGACCCGATCCGCGCGGCGCTGGCGCTGCTCGGCAGCGTGATCCTGATGTTCGTGATCAGCTACGGGATCAACATGGATGTCGAGAACCTGTCATTCGCGGTGCTTGACCGGGACCAGACCAGCACCAGCCGCGACTATGTCGGGGATATTGCCGGTTCGCGCTATTTCACCCCCTCCGAACCGCTGACCAGCTACGAGGATATGGACGCGCGGATGCGGGCCGGCACTCTGAGCCTTGCCATCGAGATCCCGCCCGGTTTCGCCCGTGCGGTGGCGCGCGGCGACAGGGCCGAGATCGGCGCCTGGGTGGACGGCGCCAACCCCACGCGCGCCGAAACCGCGCTTGGCTACGTGCAGGGAATGCACGCGGCATGGCTGACGACGCAGGCGCGGGCCGCCTATGGCGACGCCGCCACGGTGGGGGAATTCGAGCTGCGCAGCCGCTATCGCTACAACCCCGATGTGAAGACCATCATCTCCATCGTTCCGGCGGTGATCCCGCTCTTGCTGCTGATCATCCCGGCCATGCTGACGGCGCTGTCGGTGGTGCGCGAAAAGGAGATGGGGTCGATCGTCAACCTCTACGTCACGCCGGTGACGCGGCTGGAATTCCTGATCGGCAAGCAGCTGCCCTATGTCGCGCTGGCGATGGCCAACTTCGTCACGCTGACGGCCTGCGCCATCGTGCTGTTCCGCGTGCCGCTGACCGGCAGCGTCATGGCGCTTTCACTGGGGGCGCTGGTCTATGTGATGGCGACGACGGCTCTGGGGCTGCTGATCTCGACCTTCATCTCCAGCCAGATCGCGGCGATCTTCGGCACCGCGCTGCTGACGATGATCCCGGGGGTGCAGTATTCTGGCCTGATCGACCCGGTGTCCTCGTTGCAGGGGGCGGGGCGGATCATTGGCGAGATCTATCCGACCAGCCATTTCATCACCATCTCGCGCGGGACGTTTTCCAAGGCGCTGGATTTTCAGGACCTTGGCGCGGCCTTCGTGCCGCTGCTGATCGCGGTGCCGGTGATCCTGGGCCTGTGCGCGGCGCTTCTGAAAAAACAGGCAAGGTGAGGTTGGCCATGCAGCTGCGCAACATCCTGCACCTCGGCCTCAAGGAGCTGCGCGGCCTGCTGCGCGACCCGTTCATGTTGGCGCTGATCATCTTTTCCTTCACGGTCTCGGTCTACACCTCCTCCCGCTCCATGCCCGAGTCGCTGAGCAGCGCCGCCATCGCCATCATTGACGAGGATCGCTCTCCCCTCTCCTCGCAGATCGGGTCTGCCTTCTACCCGCCCTACTTCATGCCCCCGGTGATGATCACCACGGCGGAAATGGACGCGCGGATGGATGCCGGGCTTGATACCTTCGCGCTGACCATCCCGCCCGATTTTCAGCGCGACGTGCTGGCAGGCAAGGTGCCGGCGATCCAGCTGAACATTGACGCGACCCGGATGAGCCAGGCGTTTGTCGGCAATGGCTATATCGGGCAGATCGTGTCCAGCGAGGTGTCGGAGTATGTGCGCCATTACCGCGCGGACACGGTGGCGCCCGTCGATCTGGTGCTGCGCGCGCGCTACAATCCCGAACTGGACGGCGGCTGGTTCGGCGCGATCAACGATATCGTCAACTCCATCACCATGCTGTCGATCATCCTGACCGGCGCCGCACTGATCCGCGAAAAGGAGCATGGCACGGTCGAGCATATTCTGGTGATGCCCGTCACCGCGACCGAGATCATGGTGTCCAAGGTCTGGTCGATGGGGCTGGTGGTGCTGCTGGCCTCGTCCTTTGCGATGACGGTCGTGGTGCAGGGCGTGCTGGGGGTGCCTGTGCAGGGCTCACTGCTGCTGTTCCTGACCGGGGCCGCGCTGATGCTGTTCGCCACGACCTCGCTTGGCATCTTTCTGGCGACGATCGCGGGAACCATGCCGCAGTTCGGTCTGCTGCTGATGCTGGTGCTGCTGCCGCTGCAGATGCTGTCGGGGGGGATGACCCCGCGGGAGAGCATGCCCGAGGTCCTCCAGACCATCATGCTTGCCGCCCCCGGCACCCACTTCGTGATCCTGTCGCAGGCAATCTTGTTTCGCGGCGCCGGGATCGGTGTGGTCTGGCCCCAATTGCTGGCGCTGCTGGTGATCGGAACCGCGCTGTTCTGCCTGGCGCTGGCGCGGTTCCGGACCTTCCTGCGATAGGGCGCAGCGGGCCGCAACCGCGCGGCCCGACCTTCCCTCACGGCCCTCGAAGAAGAACCGGACCATTTCGGCGCTGGCGTCGGGTCCCTTCGCGTCGGTGTAGAGGCTGGCCGGTTGGCCGCCGGACCAGGCGTGACCCATCCCTCCACGATCCAGTGTTCGACCGCCTCGACGCCATCTGCGCAAGGGGTCGTGCAGCGGCGGAAGGACCGGCCGCCTGCCTGGCCATGATGCTCGACCTGCAGGCTCTGGCGGAGACCGCGGTCAAGCGCGTGCCGGACGATGCCCTCGCCATTCGACGGATGGACCGTGGCATCGGCGCTGCCGTGGAAGATGATCGTGCGCATCGCCGGCCCCGCGGAGGTGCGGACGGGGGCGCCGGCGCCCTGCCCGGCCATCGCGGCAAAGGCCGAGGGAACATCCTTCGCGGACCCCGCCGGCAGGCCGGAATGGGCACCGACGGCGCTGAAGACATCGGGATAAGTCTCTCCCAGGATTACCGCCATCGCGACCACCGCCGAAAGCCCGGCGACGAAGACCCGGCCCTCTGGCACATGCGGCTAAACCAGCTCCAGCAGGACTGGGCGTTGTTGCCGCGCGACTGGTGCGGATAGGCGACGATGAAGCGGTGCTGCTCGGCCAGCTTGTCGTGCCGGGTGGCACTGCGTCGCCAGTCCTTGCGACCTGCCAATGCGCCAGGGACCCAGAAATCCAACGCATCGATTGCAGAGCCAAGGGTGATCAAGAACTCACGCCCGAACCTGCTCCGCCGCCGGGTGTCCACGCAGCCCAGGCCGAGTTTGCCTATTCCCCGTCAGTGCCGCCTTCGCGAAGCGCCCCGGGGGCAGGCCGGTATGTCGACTGAAGGCGGTGCTGAACGTGCTCGCCGAGCCGTAGCCGACCCGCTCTGCCACCTCGTCCAATGCGGTGCCGCCCCGGCGCAGCAGATCGCGGGCCACCGCCATCCGCCAAGTTGTCAGGTATTCCATCGGTCGCGCCCCGACCATCCGCGTGAAGCGCTCGAAGAAGGCTGAGCGCGACATCCCGGCCGCATCCGCAAGTTCGGGAACCGTCCAGACGCGGGCGATGTCGTCATGCAGGCTGCGCAGGGCGCTGGCGATGCGCGGATCGGCCAGCCCGCGCAACAGGCCCGGCTGCTCTGCCCGGGCTGGTGCTGCGCGCAGCGCCTCGATCAAGAGGATCTCGACCAGCCGCGCCAGGATCAGATCGCGGCCCACATCCTCGCGCGCGGCTTCCTCACCCAGCATATGCACCAGTTGGGCCAGCCGGGGTACGCCGCGAATATGGATCATCCGGGGCAGCAGCCTTACCAGCAGATCCGCATCCGGTGCGCCAAAGGTGAACCAGCCGCCAAACTGGCGCATGTCGGGCGGACCATCCTGCCGGCCATGGCGGACCTCGTCCTTCGGCGGATCGGTGCGTGCATCGATGCTGCGCATCGGGGCCGGTTCGAGGCTGGACATGCCAAAGCGAGGCGTGGCGGGCAGCAGCACGAAATCACCGGCCTCCACCACCACCGGCGCCTCGCCTGTCACGGTCAGCCGACAGCTGCCTTGCGTCATCGCGGCAAAAGCCGGACGTCCGAATTCGGTATATTCCACGGCCCATGACCCGGCAGCGGTGATCCCTTTCGAGAACACCGCCGCCGGGCGCAGAAGTTCGATGACCTGAGCAAGAGGGTCGGACATTCAGGACTTTCGAGAACAGATTGCGGACTTCGTATTGATGATCGTCTTGATCATTCGGGTTACATCCCTCCTGTCAACCGCAAACACAGGAGATCACCATGAACACCGTCCTCATAACGGGCGCCTCGTCGGGCTATGGGCTTGCAACGGCCCGCCACTTCCACGCTCAGGGCTGGCGGGTCATCGCCACCATGCGCAACCCGCGCGAGGGGCTGCTGCCCGAAGGCGTGCGCGTCCTGCCGCTGGATGTCACCGATCCAGGCAGCATCTCGGCCGCCCTCAACGCCGCCGGCCCCATCGATGTGCTGGTGAACAACGCCGGCATCGGCTTGGTCGGCGCCTTCGAAGCCGCCCCGATGGATTACGTGCGCAAGTTGTTCGACACCAACACCTTCGGCACGATGGCGATGGTGCAGGCGGTACTGCCGCAGATGCGGGCGCGGCGCTCGGGCGTCATCGTGAACGTCACCTCCAGCGTGACTCTGGCGCCGATGCCGCTGGCCGCCGCCTATACCGCCAGCAAGCAGGCGATCGAGGGCTTCACCGGATCGCTGGCGCATGAGCTGTCGCCCTTCGGCGTGCGGGCAAAGCTGGTCGAGCCCGGCTATGCGCCGACCACGCGCTTTTCGCAGAATATCGACTTCGCCATCGAGGACATGATCCCTCCGGCCTATGCCGATTTCGCCGCGCCGATTTTTGCCACCTTCGCCAATCCGCCGCTGACCACGAAGGAAAGCGATGTGGCCCAGGCGGTGTTCCTGGCCGCGACGGACGGGTCCGACCGGCTACGCTATCCGGCTGGGCCGGATGCCGTGGCGCTGGCGGCTGCGTGACGGAGCGCTGACAGGCGGTAAATCGCGCCCAAGGGGTATGTGCCGTCGGATACGGCGTCAAACTACCACCCGTCCGCGAATTCCGGCGCGGCACGTCGAGCGGCAGCCTTGGAGGGCGGCGTCACGCGGAGTCAAACATGATACGTCGGCTGCTACGGGCCGAGATCGACCCCACCCGGCGGGTTGCCCCGCCGGGCCCGAGGGGGAGAACCATGCAGACGAGAACGCGTCAGCGCCGCGAGGACAGACTCGTCCGCCGACACCGGATCTATTAGAATGGAGCGACCCGCCACAGACTGCGGATAACTCGCCATCTTCTGATTCTGTATTTGAGATCAACGCGTTCTACTGACGCTGCGGTCAATGAATAGACAGCAACAATCGGCCAGCATCTAACCTTTAGCTGCCGGTTCAAAAGCACCGGGGTCCATGTCTTCCCAGAAGGCGCGGATGGCCGCGGCGTTCAGCGCGCTCATCCAGCCGTGCCTTTCGAAGTCATCCCGCTGCACGCCTTCGAGCCGGGACAGGAACAGCCGCTTGTCCGCATCGCGCTGTGTCGGGGAGCGCGCCGCTACCAAGGCCTGGATGCGCCCCAGCTGCTCTGCCCGCGCATGGGTCGCCGGGCTGACCGGAGCGGCGGCCTGCGGCTTCGGTGCCCCCTCGCGCGTCAGCACCGCAGATAGATAGCCGACCGGGTTCTTCACATCCCCCTGCCCCGCCACATAGTCCAGCCGCGCCCGCAGCGGCTCTTCGCCATGCTCCGCAATCCATTGCCGCGCCAACCGATCCGAGGCACCCAGCTTGCGCAGCCGCTCATATACCGGCGATCTGCGGGCCCCTTCGCCATCATCCAGATCCAGGATGGAAAGCTGCGGGTTATCGCGGATGAGGAATCGGATGTCCGTCACGGCCCGGCCCATCTTGCGGGTCTCGGGAGTGACGATGATGTTGGAGCTGCGGTTCACCTCTTCCACCGCCGGTTTGATGATCTTGGCGTTCAGGTGCTTGAACGTCTCGTAATAGGCGCTGTCGCTGACCCCCATGAGACGACGGAACAGATCTATCGGCCACCAGCCTGTGCTGCCGGTGCGCACAAAACGGTAGCAGTTCTCATAGAGCGCAAGCGCATGCCCGCTGGTGAACCGCCGTTGGATGTTGACGTTGATCAGCGCAAAGACCTTGGGGTCATGCAGCTTCTGCGCAAGGGCGGGGGAGTAGGCGTATTCGCAGATCCCGCCCTTCAGCTTGGCATAGGACAGCAGGCTGGAGACCCCCCACTCCTGCCGCCCATCTTCATCCAGCATGTCCCATTCTGCCACCGTCTCGGCCAGACCGCGCAGGGACTGCTTCAGCGTTTCCATGTCATGGCTGTTGTAGCCGATCATCAAGCAAAGCGTGCGCGCATCGATCCGGTGCACCGCCTGCGTAGTCAGCGTGTCATAGGCGTTCAGCAGCAGCACATTGGACAAGCGCCTCTGCAGCAGGGTCAGCTTGCCCGAGACATGGATCGCGGCAACATGCTTCTTGACGGCGGCCCTACGCAAGGCACCCGTCAACTGATCGCGTGGAATGTCCTCCATCGCTGCCCTCTTTGCTCGTGCCTCCGGGCCTCTGACGGGCCCTGTGCCCCTGATCATAGCGCCAAAGGTACCCGCTGGCAATTCTCGCGGCGGTGCCTTGAGGCCGTCCCGTATACGGGTGCCTCACGCTTGGCGGTGAATTCTAAAGGTACCTGTTTACGGGAGAGCCGTTCCTCCCCCCTGCCCTACCGAGGCCAAAATGACCGCTATCGCTGCACATTTCGCGAATCAGGGCCATGAATCCTGCGAATCGGCGCGTGTCGTCCTGCAAACGGGTGCCCTTGCGCCTGCATGTGGGTGCCGCTCCGCCCGCAAACGGGTACCATATCGCCAATAAACCCTTGGCCTGACTTACTTATATACCGGCAAAGTCTTCAAAGATCCGTAAATAAAGCAAAGCAGGGGTGCCCCTGCTCCTACAAGATGCTGTAGGGTAAGGAGGATCGCCCCCAATCCGATTCCATTCGGCCCGCAGATGTGCGATGTATCATCACATATCACGGCAAATAGCGGATGTGTGGTACTCAGCATGACAAACAAAAGCGACCTCCCCCCCTATTTCGGTCTGGATCCCGAGGCTGCAGCCGCCGCCCTTGGCGCGCCAATCGAGACGGCACGATTCGCAAAGGCTGCTGCTTTCGCCGCGCGTGGCCGGGATGACCTGGCACGCCGCGGCTATGCCCCCGACGGTCAGAAGCGCTTGCGCCGGTTCTCCACCTGGGAGGTGTGCCGCTACCTGATCCCCGTAAACGCCGCGCATCTGCGCCGCGTTCTCAAGGCCAATCCCGAGCTGCCCCAGGGAACCGGCGAAAGCGGTGCCAAATGGTTCACGCTCGAGGAGATCATGGTGCTTCGCGATCACTTCGCGACCGAAGGTGCTGGCTGGCGGGAGTACAAGGCGTGGCGCCCCGAGGGCCTTCCGGCGAAGGTTATTGCGGTAGCGAATTTCAAGGGCGGCGTCGGCAAGACCTCGACCTGCGCACATCTTGCGATGTCGGCCGCCCTCGATGGCTACCGCGTGCTGGTAATCGACCTCGACAGCCAAGGCTCGATGACCTCGATCATGGGCGGCAAGGTCGCGGACGAATGGCAGACCGTCTTTCCCCTGCTCGCCCGGGACTATGCCCGCCACGTCATGGCCGAGAACAAGGTCCGCGCCGCGGCCGGCCACTCCGCCATACCGCTTGACGAAACCCTGACCGAGGCGCTGGAGGTTTCGCCGCGAAACCTCATCCAGAAAACCCACTGGCCTAACATCGATCTGATCGGCGCCCAGTTGAACCTCTACTGGGCCGAATTCCAGGTGCCGGTCTGGCGCATGGCCGTGCGAAACTGGCCGCTGTGGGACAGCTTGGGCAACGCGCTTTCGGAAGCGGGGATCCTCGATGACTACGACATCATCCTGCTCGATACGCCGCCGGCGCTTGGCTACTTGACCATCAATGCGCTCTCCGCCTCGGACATCTTGCTGGTGCCGCTCGGCGCCTCGTTCCTCGAGTTCGATTCGACCGGGCGATTCTTCGACATGATCTACTCCACCTTCGCTTCCATTGAAGAGGGTGAGAACACCGCCCGCCGAGCGCAGGGTCTGCCCGAGATGCGCTTTGAATGGGATGCGGTTCGCGCCTTGATCACCCGCTTCGATGCCAGCCAGCAGACCGATCTGGCCAATGTCATCCAGGCCTATTTCGGCGATTTCATGACGACCTACCGACAGGAAATGACCGCCATGGTCGGCCAGGCCGGCGAACAGGTTTCCGGGATCTACGAGATCGACTACCGCGACTTCAACCGCGATACCTACGTCCGGGGGCGCGAGACGTTCGATCACACCTGGGCCGAGGTGAAGCAGGTTCTGCTCGGGGCGTGGTGGCGCGACATGAAACTGGCCGAGGCGGGGCCAGACAAGGCGGAGGGATAGGACGATGGCAAAACGCAAGATCCTGGTGGCACCGTCAATCGAAGACATCGCTCGGTTGGAGGACGAGTTTCGCCGCGAAACCTCCCCTCGCCCGCCGCTGGCCGCGCCGATCAGCCATGTCGCCGCCGAGGCCGCCGCGGCCCATGACCCGCGCAGCGCCGATGACCGCGCCACCGCCGCCCGCGACCACGCCGACGCCACGCGCCTTCGCGAGGCCGAGGGCAAGGGCCTGGTGCTGCTGGAGCTGCCGCTGGACCAGATCGACGCCGATGCCATGGTGCGCGACCGGATGGCGCTGGACCCCGGCGCCATGACCGAGCTGCAGGCTTCGATCGCGGCCCATGGCCTGCGGCTTCCGATCGAGGTTTTTCTTCTGACTGATGTCCAGGATGGCGCCCCGCGCTATGGGCTTCTGTCCGGCTATCGCCGTCTGCGCGCAGTGCAGAACCTGCGGGGCGTTTCAGCGCAGGGCAAGTACGACACGATCAAGGCGGTTCTGCGCGACCCCGACGTCCTGGGCGGCGCCTTCGCCGCGATGGTCGAAGAGAATGAGATCCGCGCCAGCCTGTCGCATTTTGAGCGCGGTCGCATCGCGGTGATTGCGGCGCAGCAGGGTGTGTTCGCTTCTGTCGAGGCAGCGGTCGATGCGCTCTTCCCGCAAGCGTCGAAAGCCAAGCGCTCCAAGGTTCGCTCCTTCGCTCTGATCTTCGAGGAGCTCGGCGACATGCTGGCTTTCCCGGAGGAGTTGAAGGAACGCGAGGGGCTTCGCTTGGCAACTGCTCTGCGTGACGGGGCCGAGGGGCAGCTGCGCGAGGCGCTGGCGGAATCGGTATCACGGGATGCCGCGGAGGAATGGGCCCGACTCGAAACGGCCCTGTCGGGGCTCGAGCCCGCGACCCGCAAGCCAGAGCGTGGGGGGCGTCCCGCCGGTGCGGGTCGGGGCAGGGTGGCCGATCTCTCGGCCGGCGTGCGTCTCACGTCTGAACCTGATGGCGACGGCTGGGTGATCCGCATCGCGGGCAAGCGCGTTGATGGCCCGATGGTCGACAAGCTGATGCGCGAGCTGGAGCGGCTGCTGGGGTCGGGCTGACCCTGCGAGGGTTTCGCCGCGAAACCCTCGCGGCCGGCGTTGCGGGCTTCGAGCAACTCTCTTGGCCGCGCAGCTAGAACCTAGGTTTCTGCAGCAAACGGACCAGCATATGCCGCTGGTGATCCTGCCCGCCAAAGAAGATGGCCAGCACCCGCACCTCCCGCGAGGCCTCGTCCGCCACGAACCAGTAGATGGCTCCGTCGAGCGACAGGTATCTGAGGCCGGGAAGCAGATCATCTCGCGCCTGCCCGCGGAAGGGCGCGGACGCAAGTCGCTCGGCGGTAACAAGGATAGCTTCGATACGCGTGGAGGCGTGGATGGCAGCCCCTCTCGGGCTTTCGCCAAAGCTCCGATAGGCCTTCAGAAGATGCGCCTCGATGAGGTCAAGATCCTTTCCTGCAGCAGCTGAGAAAACCACCGTCCAAGGGGCAGGGGTCATTCTGACGAAGCGGCCCTGTTCTCAGCCCGCTGTGCCCGCAACGTATCAGCCGACACAAAGGGCCCGCGCGCACGCTCTGCCAGCAAGGCCACAAGCGCGGCACGATCCGCCGCGGCATCGGCATCCTGCTGCCGCAGGAGGTCGAGTCCCTGCTGCACTACAGCGCTTACCGACGGGAAGCGCCCGCCTTCCACGAGGGTCTTTGCGAAGGCATGCTGATCATCGCGAAGCGAAATGGAGGATTTGACGGTCATGGTAGCACTCCTTTCGGAAAGTATGACTGGGTAGTACCCCTAAGGCAAGTGGAATGGCCTTGATGGCCGGATCAAGTCCGAGTGCATCTGACGATCTTTTTGCCGACAGGGCAGGGGACTCTAAAGCCCCGCGGCCTTGGTCAGGTTCACGCGGAACCTGTCCCTGCGGCGCTGATAGCGACGGGTCATCTCGGCGCTGGCATGGCCGAGGTGTTTTTGCACATGGCGTTCCTCGACCTCGGCACTGCTGGCGAGGCCGGCGCGCAGGGAGTGGCCGGAGTAGAGCCGCAGCCGCTCCGCCTCGGGCAGGTCGGGGCGCAGGCCGGCGACCAGTACGCAATGCTTGATCAGCCGGGCGACGTGCTTGTCGCTGAGCCGCGCGTCTGTCGCCCGCTTGCCATCGCGCGAGACGGCGGTGAACAGCGGGCCGAAACCGATGCGGGAGAAGTGCAGCCACTGGGTCAAGGCGTGGACCGGGCAGGTCTGGTCGCTGGAGCCGCGCGCCACCTCCACCTCACGCCAGCCGGTCTTGCCGCGCAGCGTGATCAGCGCGCCGCCGTCGAGGATCTGCACCCAGCCGCCGCTGTCCGGGGTGTCGTCCTTGCCGCGGTCGAGGCTGACGATCTCCGATCGCCGCAGGCCGCCGGCAAAGCCGATCAGCAGCATCGCCCGGTCGCGCAGCCCGCGCAGGTCATGGGGCAGGGCGGCGATCATCGCCAGGATGTCTTCGGGCAGGATCGCCTCCTTCTGCAGCGGCGGTCGCGCGTGCCTGCGGCGGATCCCGGCGAGGACGCTGGCGATGTGCCGGTCCTTGCGGTCGAGCGTCAACCCCCGCTGCGCATAGCCCCAGCCGAGGCCCGACAGCCGGCGTTCGATGCTGGCGACCGAAAGGGCAGGGGCCTTGCCCTGCGGCGCCGCCAGATCGGCGATGTAGAGGCCTATGAGTTGCGGCGAGGGCGGCAGCGGATCGGCGCCGCACCCCCGGCACCAGCGCGCGAACTGCGCCCAGTCACCGGCATAGGCGCGCAGGGTGCTGTCCGAGGCGGCTTGGCGGGCATAGTCCCGGGCGGTGTCCGCCAGCCGGTCCAGCGCGCCGGAGCCGGCGACATGCGCGGGCAGGGCGCTGGCACCGGCGTCCTGCCCGGTACCCTCATGAGGTTCGAGGCTGTCGGGCGCGTCTGAGGGCGGTTTGCCGGGCGGTTTGTCCATGCTGCCGAGCATACTCCCTGTAGGTCCGATAATGCAAGATTATCGGACATCATGGCAAAAGATAGAGCGAGGCGTTTTCTGTGCTATTTTCTGGAGAAAAGCGCCGCGATGGTTTAGGCTTCAGTCATGACATTTGCCCGACCGGAACACTCCATCGACACAGACACTCTACCCCGGATGCCCGCATGGGTCACCTCGGCACGTCCTGAAGCCTTTGAAGATGT
>Ga0209643_1001685_pt1 | contig 18803 bp, 19 predicted proteins | sample AutmiccBRH37_all_FD_187383 | JGI IMG/M metagenome (GOLD analysis project Ga0209643, IMG submission 187383) | Deep subsurface microbial communities from Mt. Terri, Switzerland - Autotrophic microbial communities BRH/37_all (SPAdes) (version 2) | ecosystem: Environmental > Aquatic > Deep... | reverse complement strand
GAGGGAGATCAACAAGCTGCTGACTACCGCTGCCAAGTATGGCTGCCTATTACGAAAAAATCATAATACCATGTAATAACTGACACTCACCTGTCACCACCCTCCGCCAAGATTAACTTATGCAGTGTTATACTGTTTAATCTTGGCGGAGGTGTTTTTTTCAGGAAGACCTTCTAGTGGAGATTGCCGAAGCGGGTGAAGGGAACTTATACTATATAGCCAGCCCTGGCAATCTGCCTGAGATATTTAGACAGGAGTTTCAGGGTTTATTGGGAAGCCAAAAGGATAAGCTCATCAATATGTATGTTATGACTCAAGATCCTGAAATAATGAAGGAGATTGGGGAGTTGGAGTTGAATTATCAGTACATGGCAGAGGAATCCTTTAGTTCCGCTAACAGGAAGAACATGAGTTTAATCTTGTTATGACCAATAAACTTTATTCTGCTAGTGAATATTAGCGTTACTGCTAAATAAAAAGGAGCCTACCTATGAAACTTATGCACATCTCCGATCTACATATCGGGAAACGCGTAAACGAATTCAGCATGCTGGAGGATCAGAAGTACATATTTAAAGATATCCTGCGCCTAGTAGATGAGGTTAAGCCCGCAGGCATCCTCATGGCAGGGGATATCTATGATAAAAGCGTCCCTGCAGGAGAGGCTGTGGAAGTCCTCGATGAATTTTTAACCGAACTTGAAGCTCGTCAGGTACAATTGTTCATGGTCAGCGGCAACCATGATTCTCCTGAACGCCTGAGCTTTGGCAGTCGCATTATGGAAAAGAACGGCGTCCATATTGCAGGGACGTTTGATGGGAAGCTGAAGTATATCTCAATTCAGGATGAATTTGGTCCAGTCCATATTTATCTTTTACCTTTTATTAAACCCGCTATGGTCAGTCCCTATTATGCGGATCAGGAGATTCTGTCCTATGAGGATGGGGTCAAGGCAGTGATTAATGATACTCGGATTGACACCAAGGAACGGAACATCTTGGTAGCCCATCAGTTTATTACTAGTGGTACTAAACAACCCGAACGTTCCGATTCCGAAACCATTGCGATTGGTGGTTTAGATAACATCGACGCTTCCGTGTTCGAACCTTTTGATTATGTCGCACTCGGCCACTTACACGGTCCGCAGTCCATGGGCAGGGAAACCATTCGTTATGCGGGTTCACCGCTTAAATATTCATTTTCCGAGGTTCGTCAGCATAAATCAGTGACCTTATTGGAATTTGCCCAAAAAGGCACATTGGATATTCAGACTCTTCCCCTAACGGCATTGCGTGATATGCGGGAGATCAAGGGACCGCTGACAGAATTGGTGCGGGTGGGAGCCTCTCAGGAGAGTGTTTGCCTAGATTATATCCGGGCGATCTTAACCGATGAGGACGAGGTCTATGATGCGATCGGGCAGCTGCGCCAAGTGTACCCCAATGTGATGCGCATTGACTTTGAAAACAGCCGCAGCAGGCAGGATACGGACTCCAAGTCGTCTGCATCCGGGGATGTTGCCCGTAAAAGCCCGCTGGAATTATTTGAAGAATTTTATATCAAGCAAAACAACATAGAGATGACGGAAGAACAACGCCTTATCATACAGGAAGTATTAGAGCAGGTGGGGGGTGCAGGCAAATGAAACCTCTTAAAGTGGTGATGAGTGCCTTTGGTCCTTACGCTGGTAAGGTTGAACTTCCTCTATATCAAATCGGGAGCGAAGGTTTATTCCTGATCACCGGAGATACGGGAGCCGGCAAGACAACCATATTTGATGCGATTGCTTTTGCTCTTTTTGACGGTGCCAGCGGTTCAGTAAGGACTGTGGATACTCTCAGAAGTGATTTTGCCAGCCTTGATACCAAAACTTATGTTGAGCTGGAATTTTCACATAAGGGACAAACATACAAAATCACCCGTAATCCTAAGTATGAGCGTCCCAAGAAAAATGGGACAGGCTTCACCAATGAAAATGCAGATGGAACGCTTATTTTGCCCACCGGCGAGGTCGTTACTGGAAACAATAAGGTGACCGATAAAATCGTCGAACTGCTTGGTATCGATTTTAAGCAGTTCAAACAAATTGCCATGATTGCCCAAGGGGAGTTTCTGAAACTGCTCCTAGCTGAAAGCAGTGAGCGGGCCGGCATTTTCCGCAAGGTATTTAATACCGATATTTATTTGACCATTCAGGATGTAATGAAAAGAAGAGAGAAAGACTTAAAAACGCAGTGTGATGAGAGTATCCGCAGCATTTTGCAATACTTGGACGGCATTCAATGTGCTGAAGATCATGGAGCCTATCAGCAGATCACCGAAATGCTCTCTAAACGCAGTATTCATGGAACGGAACAAGTCATGGTTTTATTGCAAGCCTTGATTGCCGAAGATAAATCGATTCAGGAGCAGGACAAACAACAAGCCGGGAAATTGGCAGATTCAATCCTAGCCAAGGCTTCCGAACTGAAAGATGCTGAATATGTGAATAAATCCTTTGCCGATCTGGAAACTGCCCGGAAAATGCTCGAAGAACTAATGCTCAAGGCAGATGAAATGGAACAGAAGGAAAAGGCCGCCTCGTTAGCTGAAAAAGCACTATATGGGGTAAAACCGCTTGAAGATATCTATTTACGCGAAAAAAGAGGCTACGATGAACTCCTGAACACTATGCAAAATTTAAGAGAGACCATTACCACTCAAACTCCCAAGGTGGAAGAACTTCATGCCGCCTGGCACACTGAACAGAAAAAAGAACCCATTAGGGAGAAGCTGGCCGGTGATATATTAAGACTTAACCATGCTTTACCCCAATATGGCAGGGTGGAGACTCTCCGGCAGGAAAAGGATAAGCAGGAGATAGATTTACAAACCCTAGTAGATTCCCTGACATCTCTGAAAATGCAAAAGGAGAAGCTGACAGACAGCAAAGATAAGCTAAGCAAGGAATACGATGAGTTAAGCGATGTGGAAACACGTCTCCTGGAGTGTAAAAATTCTCTGATTCAATTGGGGACTCTTGAAACCGATTTAAACGGTCTTGTCTCAGGTATCTCCTCAGTTCAGAAGATGCAGGTGGAATACACCGAACTACAAAATGCTTACCTTACTGCGGAGAAAACATATAACTCTGCCAATGAAGAATACATCAAAAAAGAAAATGCCTTCTTCCGCGAGCAGGCTGGTATTTTGGCTGAAAGTCTGGAAGATGGCCTTCCTTGTCCTGTCTGCGGTTCTATAGAACATCCGCACAAGACCAAGCCCACGGCTGATGCACCAAGCGAGGCGGAAATTCAGAAATTAAAAGTAGAAAGAGATTGGAAACAGCAGCTCATGCATCAGGCTGGCGAAAGTACCGGACGGAAGAGAACACAAATTGAGACCTCCGAAAACCATTTATATGAAACCGCCAAAGATGTGTTCGACCAAGGTATCCCGGGTGCTCTTCTCGAATTGGAGTCGATTGTACAAAACGAACTGAAGAAGACGGCAGTGAATAAGCAGGAGCTAACAGCAGTAAAACTTAATCTGGAAACTAAGAGTACCCGAAGAAAAGAATGTCTAGAGCAGCTACGTCAAACAGAAGAGAAGATAAAGCAGACCGATGAGGCTTACACTCTGCAAGCGGACCAGAAAGGGACTCTTGAGGTTTCACTTAGCTCAATCCGGAGTGAAATCACTACACTTCAAGCAGGATTGGAATATCCGTCAATTGAAAAGGCCAAGCAAACTATTGAAGACACGACAGAAAAATTGGCAGAATTAAAGCTTGTTCTGCAAAGAACAGAACAAGCCTATCTGGAAAACAAGCAGCTGCTGGACAGCAACAAAGCCCTGCTGAATGATCAGGAACAGAGAGAGGAAAATGTTAGCGCAGCCGTGCAACAAGCCTTGACGGAGTATACGGCAAAGTATAAGGAAGCGGGCTTTGGCGACGAAGATTCCTATCAGGCCTCATTGCTGTCGGAACAAGCACTGGCAGAGCTCAAAGATCGTATTCGTGATTATCATGATGCCTGTAAGAGCACAAATGCAGAGATAGCGAGGCTCAGTGTTGAGACAAAAGATAAACAACCGAAGGATACTGCTAAAGTTTTAGAAGAGCAAGGTGGGTTACAGCTTGATAAAGAAAAATTAGATAATAAAATACAGGAAGTCGTGGCCAGACTTCAGAATAACGAAACAATTGCCAGAGCAATAATCAAGGAGGATAAAGAACGCCGCCAATTGGAAAAAGACTTTTTGGTTGTATCGAGCCTATCCAAAACCGCCAATGGTGAACTTGCAGGAAAGCAAAAACTTGCTTTTGAACAATTTGTGCAGGCATCCTATTTTAATCAGATTATCACCGAAGCAAATAAAAGGCTCTCAACCATGACCAACCAGCGTTATAAACTTCTCCGTAAAGAAAATGCCACGGATCACCGGTCACAATCGGGGCTGGAACTTGATGTGCTGGACAACTATACAGGAAAAATCCGCACCGTAAAATCATTGTCTGGTGGGGAGTCGTTCAAGGCGTCCCTTGCCCTGGCCTTAGGTCTTTCTGATGTTATCCAAAGCTTCGCTGGGGGAGTGGAGATCGACACCATGTTTATCGATGAGGGCTTTGGTGCTCTGGATTCCGAATCCTTGGAACAGGCGATTATAACGCTCAATAGTTTAACATCAGGGAACAGACTTGTGGGCATCATTTCTCACGTCAGTGAATTGAAAGACCGGATCGATAAAAAGGTTGTTATTAAGAAAGATATTGCCGGGAGTACGATCCAACTTATGAAATAGTTACTATAGCCCGGTCTATTTTATATTTTACTTTATTTGGCATAGAAAAGCATTTAAAGTTTGCAAGAAAATACTGACATCGTTAAAACGGTGTCAGTACGGATTGTTCATATAACAATGATTAAAATATTACTCCCAAGGCGATCAAAATCAGCACTGCAATCGCGATAATTCCGGCACCAACCCCGCTTCCGCCATAGCCATAACTGCCGCCATATGCGTACATAAGATCACTCCTTTCCAATAGATTTTTTACAAAACAATTAAAAAACGATACCCATAGCAATCAGAAGAAGAATAATAACTACTACGATTGCAATACCGCATAAACAATTTCCTCTATAGCCGCCTAATCCGGCTCCGCCTAATCCGTCAAAAGCCATCTGAAAATTCCTCCTTTCTAATAATCAAAATTTAAAAAATTACCCCAAGGGCGATAAGGATTAAAATAGCTATCGAGATTATACCTACTCCAACTCCCCATCCGGAACCGTGAACTCTGGTAGTGGTATAGGTCCCCCCACAACATCCGCAGCCGTAATATCCTCTTGTGGTTGTTACCCAGGGGCGCAGGGTACCAACTCCACCGGGTCCAAGTACTTGCCCTAAACCTACTCTGGTTGTATAACTCGAGTTCCCGTACATCCGCTTACTCACCTCCAAAACAAATTCTAATGGTTGTCAATGTAATATATGTACCTATGTCCAGCTATGTTAATATATGGAAAAAAAGGACAAGCAAGCTGAGGGAATTATTTTTAATGAAAATTGTCTCAAAAGGATTCCTTCGAGATAGCTTATTAATTTTAATTGAGGGTAGTAAAAGCTCGGCAATTAATATAAAATAAGAAATTATTAAGAAGAAAATTTAGATTATTCAGATTTCATGGTACTCAGGTGTTATACAGAATTCAAGTACTGATCGAAGAGGAGGGTTTATAGTTGAGAGTAGATGAAACAAAATGTGTAGGGTGCGGTAACTGTGTTCTTGTTTGTACCATGGGTGCAATATATATCGAGAACGGCCACTCTAAAGTTAACGAGGATGAATGTGTGGAATGCGGAAGTTGTAAACGGTTTCTGGAAGTGGAAGGACGAAATCCAACCCTGGTGCGGGGACTGAGAAAAGTATTGAAGAAGGTTAGCCTGCAATACGATGCCCCTGTAGGCGTCTGTGTTGCCGGAGCATTGTATCAGCCGACACTAGAATGGCCGAGAAGTGTCCGCAGGGATTTTAGTGATCCTGCCGCTGTCCATGCCTCTACCGGTATTCCAGGAAGAGGAACAGAAGAGATTAAAACTAATGATGTCAGCGGCTGGCTCCAGGAAGGAGAGGCTCTCCTGCTGATAGAAGTAGGGCGCCCGGGACTCGGAGCCCGTCTCAGAGATTTAGAAAAGATCACTACTGCCCTGGCAACATTAGGAGTGGATTTCAAGCCTGAGAATCCTATAACCCTTCTTATGCCAGATGCTAAGACAGGTCAGCTTAATCCTGAAATCCTTAATGAAAAAGTATTATCAGCTATTATAGAGATCAAGATCGATCTGGATAAAGTCCCTGTTTATCTAGAGAAAATAAAAGAGACTGTAAAGGATTTCCCAACAGTATGTAGCCTGGTTGTAGCTGGACGCTGCAACAAACATGGCGACATACCTTATATTGATGCTGTCGGGACTGCTGGTCTGGCCCTTTCTACCGGAGGAAAAACAAATCTGGGATTGGGAAGAGGAGGTAATGAATAATGACGAATTCACTTCATAGAAGAGGTTCAGTTGAGGATTTAAAAGGCGATTTTATTATTTTTGCTAAGACTGATAGATTAAATGTCAAAGGTTCCAAGCCGCGTCTGCAAAAATTCTTCCAGATGTCCTTAAAATATAATCCTGTCAATGTTGGAGTTAATCATGATTATGGATCAGAGAATCCTTCAATCGACCAGAAATACTCAGCTATTGAAGACGGTTCGATTGTTGCTGTGGTATTTGATAACACCGATGATCTGATTAAATATTTAGAAGAAGTCAAAGAAGAAGACTTTGGCATCTCGATTAATATCAGCGGTCTGGTTGAAGAGATCCATGAATGCTGTAAGAAAGTAGGGATTACCCGACACAGTATCGAACAATCCCTTGGAGTTCACGGTGCTACAGATCGCCTTCCAAACCGAGATATCTTGGAAATCACTACGATGTGCGGTCACGGGATGATATCGTTTAATCTAATTAAGAAGATCATTGATTATGTCAAACTAGGGAAGATGACCCCGGAAGAGGGTGCCAAAGTTTTGGCCAAGCCTTGCTTGTGTGGTGTCTTTAACCCGGCCAGAGCTACTCAGCTTCTGGAACGTATTAGAGTCTTAGGATAATTTAATTAATTGTTTAGATAAAAGGAAAAAGAAGAAATTAATAGAATATATTGGAAAACAGGATGTTTTACTGAAATTTAATATAAATGAAGTAAAAACATCTTTTCTTTTTTATGATAGGAGAAAAACTATGCAGATTGATATTCATCATACAGGAGTTTATGTTTTATGCAGGCTAGCAGGTATGCAGAGTACATATGCTAGAATAGTCGCCTATAGTTCTCAGCAAGTTGATGACGCTACCCATGGACGTGTCTTGGTATTCACTAATGGAGACGTATTCAGACAGACAATGACTGCTCATAAAGCTTTATCCAAGAAGAATACTGATGTGAGTGACGCCTTAGAAGTTTGGATGCCTTTTCATTTCTTACCTAGTGCGGATGAGACAAATGGAAAAGATCCTTTCGTTACAACTCCCGATTCAAAAGCATTAGATTTGTTGTTGGAAGATCTGCACAAGGAATCAGACCTTGCTTTATATAGGCTGGGGATTGGATTACATTGTTTTGCAGATACATTCTCCCATCAAGACTTTAAAGGTTTCTATGATAGTTATAATAATGTTGAATTATCGGTTGACTGGGACGAAACTAACCTAAAGGATAAATTATCTCTACTATTCTTTCAATTACTTGATATATTTAGAAGTGATGCCTTCGCCATTGGCCATGGACAAGTTCTAGCTAATCCGGATATTCCGTTTGTAAATTGGTCATATATCAGGGATGGAGAAGCTATCAAAGTAAATAATCTTGAGGAAAGGTTCCTACCCGGCTTGCAGAAGATGTATGAATATCTGGTATCCTATGTTTCTCGGCATTCTAAATATAGTTCAGGAGTATGCGCTCGACCTTTTACAGAATACAAAGAAATATTCAAAAAACTATTGTCATTTCAATGTGATTCCGAAGAAAGGCATAGGAACTGGTTAGGTCATATTCATCTGGATGGGTTTTCTTTTGAGGATTTTGATGAGACAGATAAAAGTTTAAGCTATGACCCTAGAGAATGGTTCAATGAAGCAGTAGAAAAGGAAAAGGTAGATCTCCGTAATCGTTGGCATTATAGATTGTATAACTATTATAAGTTCAGCAAAAAACAAGGGTTCAATGATTCTCATTGGGTTAAATATATGCAAGCAGCAAATCAGCATAAGCAGGCAATAATCTATGAAATACTTCCTCGGTCCGGGGTTAATATTGGGTAGAGGAAAAGCTTTTTCCTTTTGTATTGTAACGGGCTAATCTTTAGAAGATACAAGGTGAACAAAATGCTAAACCCAGGGCTAAGTATTTGAAAAAGACGAATAAGTTAATTGTGGGGTAACTGATAAAATTCATGATGAATAAGATGTTACCTCTTTTTTTGCTTTTACGAAAGCGTTAACAGAACGATCGATATCCTCGTAAGTAGTACGATAGGAGCAGACACTGATACGAATAACGGATTCATTCTTCCATTTAGCTCCACCACACCAGCATTCTTGAGAATTCTGTATGTGTTGTAATACCATTTCTGTTGTCTTGGAATTTCCCAGAGACACCAGTATTTGATTAAAACAGACTTCGTTTTTTATCAGGAACCCATTCTTCTCCAAAGCAGCAGCAAAATATCTTGATTTATCATGCAAATCTTCAATAAGTTCTGAGGCACCTCTTTTTCCTAGAGACTTTAATGTTGCCCATAATTCAATTATTCTTGCTCTACGGGACATATCTGGCGTATAAAGCATTCCATCTCTTTGCTCACTATAAACAATATAAGAACCAGTCATATGAAGCGCGCTTGTCAGAGCTTCCCTGTTACTGCACAAAATAATTCCATTATCGTAAGGGGCATTTAGAGTTTTGTGGGCATCAACTGACCATGAGTCAGCTAATCCGACACCGCTGGTTAAGTGATTTAGATTATCTGAAGCAGCTGCCCATAGCCCAAAAGCTCCATCCACATGAACCCAGGCACCTGCTTTTTTTGCTTTTTGGCATAATGTATTAAAGTCATCAAAAGCCCCAGAATTAACATTCCCAGCCTGAAGAATGAGTAATGTTCTTTCATCAAGCTCAGGGACTAGGTCTGGATTGATTCTTCCTTGATTATCTTCAGGTACTTTAATTATCCGCTCGCTTCCTAGTCCGAGAATAGAAAGTGCTTTATATACAGTGGAGTGAGCACCTTCACCCAAAACGACACGAATCTCAGGTGCTCCGAAGAGACCCTTCTTACTGACATCATACCCGAGCTTGTTTAATAAATGATTTCGTCCTGCTGTTAGCCCGCAGAGGGTTGCTGTAGAACTTCCGCCTACAAATCCGGCAGCAGTGTTTGCAGGAAGTTGTAAAAGATCAATAAGCCATTTTTCACAGACCTCCTCTAATACAGATGCTATGGGAGAAATTACATACAGGGCAGCATTTTGATCCCAAGTGTCAGATAACCACTTGGCAGCCAAGGCAACAGGAATAATGCCACCATTGACAAATCCGAAGTATCTTCCACCCGTTTGGGCAACTGTGACCGGCGAACCATTATTATGTAACTTAGCGAGAATCTCATAAGGGTCCCCATATTCTGCCTGGAGAGGCTCTTTAAAAGCATTTAAGCCATCTAAAGCTGCTTTGTCCGGGTATACAGGTTGATTAAGGATATTTTCCATATAATCAAGGGCATAGTTTTTTGCTTGTTCAAAGAGAGCAAAATCCAGAGCCTCTTCTCTGAGATTATCGCTTACAATTTTATTATCTGTTTTCATGAATGCTTCCTCCTACTTTGTAATACGATTCAAATTTTAATAATGTATGTATTTATATCATTGATTATATGCTTTTATATTCATACAATCAAAACCATTCGAGTCCAGAAAGTAAGCTTGAGCCGGCTTAATGATAATAATATTGACACTACATAATAACTGTTATATATTATGTATAACAGTTATTATGTTTATAACATATATAGAAAGGGGATAGTAATGTTTATTAAGATAGATTTGCAATCAGAAATCCCTATTTATACTCAGTTGCAAAACAGGATCATTGAAGGGATTGTCTCGGGCGATCTAAAAGCTGGTGAACCACTTCCATCGGTTCGGACAATGGCTTCTGACCTTGGCGTAAACATGCATACAGTTAATAAAGCGTATAATTTTTTAAAACAAGATGGCTTTATACAGATTCATAGACAAAAAGGCGTTGTTATCAATCCTGATGGTATGCCTGAAGTGACTTCGGAATACTTGGGTAAATTTAAACAAGAGATTAGGCCAATAATTGCTGAAGCATTATGTAGAGGGATGAAGGAAGAAGACTTTAGTACATTTTGCCAAGAGGTATTTAATAATTTGCAGGAGAAAAGGGGGTAAGTGGTAATGAATAGTATTATTGCGATGGGAGTTATGTATAGTTCTTTTCTTATGGTGGGAATGGTTTTAGCATTTATGCCTTACCTGACTCGAAAAACAGAAAGCTTTGGGGTGACAATTCCTGAGGATATATATCATAGTGATGGATTGAAGAACATGAGGAAAAAGTACTCTGTTCAGGCTCTTATAATTCTGATTCTGTTGTCCATTGGCTCTGCAGTGTTATCTTATAAAGCTATAACACCCGAGCGTGCATCTCTTATTTTTGGGATAGGTCTTACGTTGTTAATAGCTTGCCTATTTGGACTCTACTTGAAATATCATTTTACTATGAAAAGATTAAAAGAGGATAATCAATGGGAGGCTGAGAAACCACAAGCGGTTGTAATAGACACAAGCTTTAGAAATCATAAATTAGCATACTCTAATTTATGGTTTCTGTTACCGGCATTGATAATGCTTGGAACACTTGCTATAACAGTCATTTATTTTGATCAAATACCTCCCAGAATAGCTTTACAGTATGATTTATCGGGTGAGGTGACTAGATGGGCTGACAAATCATATGGAGCGTTAATGTGGATTCCTGTTCAACAACTCTTTATGATTGTACTCTTTGTTTTGATCAACAGCATTATATCCAGAGCGAAGCAGCAGATAAACGCGGCTAATCCCGAGAAGTCTCTTATCCAAAATCAAATATTCCGCCTTAGATGGTCAGCTTATATAGTAGTTACAGCGATATCTATGGTAATTTTGTTTGGTTCTATTCAGATGTCTTTCATCTTCAATGTGCATCCTAAGGTAACGTTGTTAATTAGTGGGTTATTAACAGGAATGCTTATAATTTATGCCATCATATTGTCTGTATCTACTGGCCAAGGAGGAAGTAGAGTAAAAGTAAGTGAGGGGAAAGCAACAGAAGAAATAGATAGAGATGATGATAAGTACTGGAAACTGGGTCAGTTCTATTTTAATCCCAATGACCCTACTATTTTTATAGAAAAGCGTTTTGGAATAGGCTGGACTATTAATTTCGCCAGCGTTAAAGGTTGGTTAATACTCGCAGGCATAATAGCTATAGTAATTGCTAGTCAATTCATTTATAAAATATAATTTAAGATACAAGTCGTAGAAAATATTAAAATTAAGCAAAAAACCCACTGTATTTTGATTTTGAATAACAGTGGGTTTTAATAAACTTATTTGATACACAATTTGACCTCCTTGTAAAAAATAGTAGAATACTACATAATCATTACATCATCCCTTATCATGGTTTTATGATTATTAAATAGAATCTAATTTGGCAGATTGTTGGTCGGATAGAGAAGATTATGCTCTTACTATGCTTAAAGATAAAAAGAAATTATAATAAAACTCAAATAGTGTAAGGATGGAATTAAATTTGAAGCAGGCAGAAGAAAGATACATCGAACGTATAGAAAGATACCAGTCACTCATCTCGGAACAAACCCGTATCATCAACCTTATCAGCAATATTAGACTAATCGTTTTCACTATCGGTGCTGGGTTAGGGATATATCTGTATGTAAAAAAGAGTTATGGGCTAGTCGTTTTTGATATTATTTTATTTTCGGCTTTGTTTATAGCCTTAATGGTGTTTCACGAAAGATATTTTAACAAAAAAAAGCATTCGATTACTCTTCTCAAAATTAACGAGGATTCCCTAAAACGGATCCATGGTGAGTGGAATACTTTTACCGATGATGGCGAGGAATTTATTGATGATAGTCACCCTTATTCGCAGGATTTAGATATCTTCGGCAAATCATCGCTTTTTCAGTTTATCAACACAGCCAGTACGTATCTGGGAAGGCTCGAATTAAGAGATTTACTTACTTCACCTACAAAGAGGGTGGAAGAAATATCCGCCAGGCAAGAAGCAGTAATCGATCTTGCCCAGAGACTTGATTGGCGGCAAAAATATATGGCTGAGGGTATGAATCATTCAAAAATGCTTGATCCTGAAGCACTCTTTTCATGGGCCAGTAGTATGGAGAGATTCTACCGGAAGCCGCTGGTTATTTTTGCATTGCGTCTTATTCCGATCATTACGATAGTTATTGGAATATCTGCTTATATAGATCCCGAGCCTCGATACTATAGTCTAATAGCTATGTTGCTTATTCAATTTATCATACTGAGGATTAACGCTAAGAAGAGAGTAAGAGCATTAGAAGTAGCCTCTAAGTATATGGCAAATGTTAAAGCTTATGACAAGATGTTAGGTGTACTTGAAAAAGAACAATACAATTCACCATACTTGGAAAGCTTAAAAAACAGTCTGAAAGTTGACAAAGGACAGACAGCCGGTGAGCAAATCCAGAAGCTTGTAAAAATAGTTGATGGGATCTCCAACAGGCATAGTTTGTTTTATGTTTTATTCAATATCCTGTTCTTGTTGGATTACCAATTCATATTTGAGTTGGAGAAATGGAAAGAGAAGTCCGGAGGTAATTTGAAGAATTGGCTTTATACTATAGGGAAATTCGAGGGTTTAGCCAGTCTTGCAGTCTTACAGCATGATTATCCTGAATGGACAATGCCGGAATTGTCAGAAGGGATACCATCCTTCACTGCGGAGGAGATGGGACATCCTTTATTAGCAAATTCCAGTGTAGCCAACGATTTGAAGTTTGAATTCCCTGAAAATATATTGCTGATTACAGGCTCAAATATGTCCGGTAAAAGTACCCTGCTCAGAACGAGCGGCATCAACCTTGTTCTTGCTTATGCTGGGACTGTTGTCTGTGCTAAGATGTTCAGATGTTCCCTTATGGAGATATATACCTGCATGCGGGTAAGTGATAATCTCGAAAAGAATATTTCTTCTTTTTATGCGGAGTTATTGAGAATTAAGATGATAGTGAAAGCGGTAGAAGAAGGGGAGAATATTTTCTTTTTATTGGATGAGATCTTCAAAGGGACGAATTCCATAGACAGGCATACAGGAGCAAAGGCTCTAATCAAGAAGTTGAGCCAGGAAAAGACTTTGGGCCTTATATCCACCCATGACCTTGAACTTGGGGATTTGGAAAAGGAAAGCGATAAGGTGAGAAACTATCATTTCCAAGAATACTATGAGAATGATGAGATACACTTTGACTTTAAGCTTCGGCCTGGTGTTTCAAAAACGCGTAATGCTGAATTTCTTATGAAAATGGCAGGGATAGAGTTTAGTGCAGAATAGGAATTTTGTTTTGTAAGATTGTCTTTATAATATTAATATTGTATAATATTGTAAAGTGTGTCGCATTTCTGTAACTGGCAGAGTAGCCTTTTGAGAAGTTAACTCGTTATGTTAACTTTTTGAAAGGTTTTTTTTATTCTTAAAGAGTTTTAAGGTGGAGGTGGGCCTATGCTCCCTTTAAGAGGTTGTGAGTTCGAACAACAAGAAATTTCGGATATACGAGAAATAATCAAAAACCAAAGGTTAATTGTTTTCTTTCAGCCAGTTATATCTGTAAGCAGGAAAATGGTGAGTGGACTAGAGGGGTTGATTCGTGGTATAAACCCACATACAAATCAAACTATTTCACCAATACGTTTGTTTGATGCTGCTCTTAAAGAAGGATTAACACTGGAACTCGACAGGGTATGCAGGGATAAAGTTATTGAAGCCTTTAGCTATATATATCACCAGAATAAGGAAAAACTATTGTTTATTAATGTAGATGCTTCTATCTTAGATAAGGTGGAAGGTTCAAATTATTTAATACACCAGGTTGAGACATATAAAATAAACCCAAGGAATATTGTAATTGAAATTAATGAAACAAAAGTTCAAGATAATACAGCGTTGAAGAGATTTGCTGATACATACCGACAATTTGGCTTTATGGTGGCCTTAGACGATGTAGGTACTGGATTTTCCAATATGGATAGGATACTGCTCGTTAAACCTAATATTATTAAAATTGATATTTCTCTCGTTAGAAATATTCAAAATGATTATTACAAACAAGGCGTTTTCAAATCCTTGGTAAACCTGTCCAATAAGATTGGAGCCATTGTGATTGCCGAAGGAGTGGAGACAGAGGAAGAAGCTATCCAAATACTGAGACTTGGCGGACATATGATCCAGGGATATTTCTTTGGAAAGCCTCAAGGAGTTTATAACGGATCACATATTTTCATCAATAACAGAATAGAACCGCTAACCGAACGTTTTAATGAATACATGCACAACAAAATTAGAGAAGAGAGAAAAAGAGAAAAGCAATTGAATATGATCGTTAATAGTTCCATTAAAGAACTTGTAACGGTATCGTGTGAAAAATTTGATAATAAACTTTTGCAAATTATTTGGGCAAATAAGATTATCGAGTGTGCTTATATCCTTGATGAATATGGTATTCAGCTAAGTAATACGATACGTATATGCGATAAAAATGAAGTTAAAGAGAACCTGATTTTTTATTCAGCAAAGATGGGAACCGACCATTCCATGGAAAAATATTATTATCCTCTGATTAGTGCAAGCTTGAAAAAATATGTTACCGAACCCTATGTCTCTCTTGCTACAGGTAATCTATGTATAACTATTTCTAAAGTATTTACGAATGTTGATAATAAAAAATATATACTATGCATGGATTTTAATAACACGAGTGATAGTGCGCTTGAGTTAATGAAAGATATCACTACGTCAGATATGGGCATTGGTATAAGCAACAAATCAATTACCGAGATTAATCAAATAATTGACAAAATGAATGAAGAAATAATCAAAGACAGTTTAACGAATACATTCAACAGGCGTTATCTTGAAGAAAGACTTCTTGTTGATCTTTTTAATTCTTCAGATAAGAAGCAACCAATATCGATTATTCTAGTGGATATAGATCATTTTAAAAAAGTGAACGATAACTATGGGCATTTGGCAGGCGATTATGTATTAAAAGAATTTGTAAAGATTGCAAAATACAATATCAGAAGCGGTTTAGATTGGATTGCAAGATATGGTGGAGAGGAATTTCTAATTGTTTTGCTTAACTCTGATGAGAATATTGCTTATACGGTTGCTGAGAAAGTTAGAAAAGCTATCGAAAATGCAGAATTCCAGTATAATGAAGACACTATTCGGATCACCGCAAGCTTAGGTACGTACACTATAGATTCCAAAAGAATGACTTGTGAACAATTAATTGATCATGCGGATAGGAACCTTTATAGGGCAAAAAACAGTGGAAGAAATAAAACGATAGGTTTGGAGAATTGGTTATAACTATGCAATGATGAAGAGCATAAGAGTTATTTAAGAAAAAAGCACACATCACAAGCATTTGTGGTGTGTGCTTTTTGAAGCAATAACCTAATCTGGCTATTCACAGCATTTATTATGATGTTCGTTAGCTTTGGCTACTATGTCAGGAACCATGTCGATGAGTTTATCCAGACCGCCTGATTTTTTTATAGGAAGAAGTTCGACTTTATCTCCTTTGATAACTAAGACTGCTGTTGGAGAAATCTTGCCGCCGCTGCCTGCACCTCCACCGGTACCTTGGTTGCCTTTTTCTTCGACTCCACTTCCACCGCCTGTACCAAGACCGAAGGAGATATCGATGAAGGGAACAATGGTTACATCTCCTATTTGCATGGCTTCACCGACAACGGTTTTGGTTTTGAGAAAGCTTTCTAGTTTGTCGAAGATGTGATTCATGTTTTCACTAATGTTAAAACTATCTGGCATGTTGGGGTCCTCCTTTATTTTTCCTTTTCATTTTTAAAAATAATATATTTCTTATTGGCTTGGTGATAAGGAACCCAATCATTACTAGTATTAGATAGGGCAGCCAGATCCTTCCGCCAATTGAAAACCTTCCTTCAATGACTTCTTCGTCGAAAACGGGTTGGATATTAATATCTAACTTGGTAATCAAAACACAGAGTTGGCTATTCAAAGCACAGAGGAAGCCGGTATACATCGGGTCATTAAAACCAATTCTGGCATGGATAGATAGAGTTTTCGGTAAACAATGTTTTAATATCTTAAAAACTAAAGCAAACGCTTTTTGAATAACATCTTTTTTCAAGTAACTGGAATCAAAACCTATGCGTTTAGCTGACTTGGTATCTTTACCCTTTTCGGAATCAGCTTTGTCTTTTTCTTTTTTCGACTTTTCCTGGATATTTAGTTTCTTGGATATCCCCATGAACACTACAGTCATTTCCTTGTTTTGCTTGGAGTATCGGGAAAATATCAGTTTGATTCCGCCAAAGAGCCAGGATACTGAGCCTTTCAGTGCTAACTCAGCATGCTTTTCTCCTGAAACATTATAGTTATAGGGAATTATGATGATTGCTGTCAGAAGTATCCCGAGGATGAGCAGAATATAGCCTACTAGCGATAACAGTAACATGGCGGCCTCCCTCTAGTGCTGTATTTTCAAGACCCCATCTCTGGAAGTGGGAGTGGGTTCTTCGGGTTCGTTATTCAGCCAGCAGAAATCTTGTGCTTTTAACTAAGGCTTTAGATACCTTTCCAAGAGCGGTGGGAGCAGTCCGCACCCCTTTTTTCACCAGCTTATTGCTTGCTTTGACCCCTGGTATATAGTCAAGAAACATTCCTATGGATTTGGTATTATTACGGTGAACATCGAGAATGATTTCGGCGGTCTTCTTGGTAGGTATAGGTGCAAATTCTTCTAGGAGAGTGTATTTTATTCTGTCAAGTTCTTGCGGCATACTTATATCATAATTTGCCTTATCGTTAAGATCCCAGAAAAGAAGTTTCAATTCGGCTAATTCCTTGCGGCATTGTTTACAAGTCTTTAAGTGTTCTTCGACAAATATCTTTTCTACCGGATCAATAACTCCTTCCAAAAGGTCTTGGAGTAGTGTGACATCAAGCTGACAATTCATTTCTATCCCTCCCATATTCCATCTTGCTTCATGCTGTCTTTGATGTTCTTTCTTCCTCTATGTAGAAACGTTTTGACTGAACCCAACGGGATATCCATGATTTTGGCGATTTCCTCGTATTTCATGCCCTTCATATGTCTTAGAAGTATAACCATCCGTTCTTTGGGTGGCAGATCTCTAATTGCTTTCTCCAACGATTGTTTGGTGTCCAGATAAAATAATTGGTTCTCAGTACTTTCAGGACAACAGATTAGATCTTGGATGGAGCTTCCGTTTTCATTGGTTTGGCTAAGGGACACGGCTTCCTTCTTATCTCTCAGAAAGTTTAGACTCTTATTGACCGTTATCTTCTTTATCCACGGAAGGAGGGAAAACTCAACCTTGAAGTTATCCAGAGATTTAAAAATGGATACAAAGACTTCTTGGGTTAAGTCAAGGGCATCTTCTCGATTGCCGGCATAATGGTAGGCGATGGTATAAATGTATTTCTTATACCGTTCATATAGCAATTCCAACCCTTGATGTTTATTCTTGTTATAGATTTTAAGGATACTTGCGTCTGATGAATCCAAAGCGCTCGCCCATCCTTTTTTATTTCTATGTGCATTAATACACATAATAAGTTAAAAAGTTTCAAAAGAAAATAAAATTTTTTTATTTTCTTTTTACTCTCGCCATACCCTTAAAGTCAGACAATGAAGACTCCCGCCTCCGGCTAAGAGAGCATCGGGGTGGAATTCGATAATTTCTACTCCTCTGCGGCTGAGTTGGTTCTGTGTTTTAAGATTAAGGGAGATATCATAGTGAATGAAAATGTTGGGTTGCAGGACGACGAAACTGCAACCCCATTTTTGTTGTTCTTGGTCGGAGACTTCGATTAGTTCCATATCTTTCTTAGCAAGATAGTTCTTGAGATTTATCTCTGTACGCTGTTTTTTAGTAATTAGAAAAGTCTTGATAAAGGCAGGTGGGTAGACCAAAGCCAGATTATCACTGATTCTACCGAATATCATATCGGGGTGCATATATCTTCTTTCCTGAGGTATCTCAGCGAAGATAATTTCAGGGAAAAGTTCCAGGGCTTTATTAAAGAAGCCTTCTATAGTTGTGCGGCTGTGTCTCTCTGTGTCAGCTATGAAGAGGATGTCTGGAGAAATGACTAGACATCCTTCGAACTCAGCGTCACCCTCAAAGGCATGATAGATGGGAATCCCTAAGTTCTCCAGGGCTTCCCTAACCACTAATTCCTCTCCGGCTCGGCTTCCCGGGCACATTTTGGAGAGTATGGCTCCCTGACTGGTAATTACGGAGCTATCATTGAGATAAGGTAGATTGGGGAGAGTCGGTATCAAGACTTTGTTACACTGAACATAATCCTCAAGTTCCAGCACTTCTACTCCTTG
>Ga0209643_1001682_pt1 | contig 18834 bp, 20 predicted proteins | sample AutmiccBRH37_all_FD_187383 | JGI IMG/M metagenome (GOLD analysis project Ga0209643, IMG submission 187383) | Deep subsurface microbial communities from Mt. Terri, Switzerland - Autotrophic microbial communities BRH/37_all (SPAdes) (version 2) | ecosystem: Environmental > Aquatic > Deep... | reverse complement strand
GAGCCGGAACGGCCCGCCCTTGCCGCCGGTCAGCTGCGCGTCAAGCGTGGTGTAGGCGATGGCGTTGCCGAGAATATCGCTGATGCGCTCGGGCAGTGTGACGTCGCGTCCGGTCACGACGATCGCCGCGTCCTGCTGCGGTTCGCCGTCGCGCGCAAAGGCGCCGGGATGCACGGTGATTTCGACCGCGCGCGCCGCGAAGGCGTCGCCCGGTTTGCCCGGCGTGAGATCGAGCGTGCCGGAGACATCGTCCGCCGCGACGCGCGCGTGATCGAGCGCGCCGCCCAGATCGGTGAGCACCAGATTTCCCGCCACGCGGCCCGACGACAGATCGAGCGCAGTGCCCGCCTGATCGTCGCGAAACGTGAGGTGCTGCGCGCCGCCGGTCGTCGTCAGGCTGGCCTGCGTCGGCGCGAAGGGGTTGAGCGCGACGGTGAGCCCGTCCGCGCGATAAAGATAAGTTGGTGTTCCCCCCTTGCGCAGGATCGGCGTGTTGACGTCGAGCGCGATGCGCGTGGGAAAACCCACCGCCGCTACCGATTTTGCATCGAGCTGAACCAGATTGCGTCCCTGCTCGGTGCGCAGCGTCGCCCAGCCGTCGCGCAGCTGGCTGGTCAGGAAATACCAGTAGCCGACATAGCTCACGACGAGCACCACCAGCACGGTCGCCAGCGCGTGCGGCCACCACCGCATCAGCGAGCGGTCGGGCGGATGCATCGGATATTTTCCTACGCGCACCGCGAATACCCGCATGAGAGACACACATCGCACCCTTCGGCATGCGCCAGGCCGGGCGCGAAACAGCGCGGGCAGGCGCGCAAGGCCGCCGCCTGCGGGACGGCGGCGCTGCGCGCGGGCGGCGCCGCGGACGGTGCCGTGAGGCTTTCAGGCTCGCTCAGGAATCCGATGTCGATGAGGTGGCGCTCGATCACATCGCCGATCGCGGCCAGCAGCGAGGGCACGTAGCGCCCCTCCATCCATTGTCCGCCGCGCGGATCGAACACCGCCTTGAGCTCGTCGACGACGAACGAGACATCGCCGCCGCGCCGGAACACCGCCGAGATCATGCGGGTCAGCGCCACCGTCCAGGCATAGTGCTCCATGTTCTTCGAGTTGATGAAAATCTCGAAGGGGCGCCGCCGTCCCTCCTGCACGATGTCGTTGAGGGTGATGTAAAGCGCGTGGTCGCTCTCCGGCCAGCGCAGCTTGTAGGTCTGTCCGGGCAGCGTCTCGGGCCGGTCGAGCGGCTTCATCATGTAGATGACGTCGCCGTCGGCCGCCGCCGTCACGGGCGCGGGGACCTGCGGCGCGGGCACCGGGGCGGGAACCGGCTTGGCGGAGGCTTCGAGCGAGAGCACGGCGCCGGTGACGTCGTTGGGCCGGTAGGTGGTGCAGCCCTTAAGTCCGAGCGCATAGGCCTTTTCATAGATGTCGGCGAAGCGCTCGAAGGGGGTCTCCTCGGGCACGTTGATGGTCTTTGAGATCGACGCGTCGACATGGGCCTGCGCGACCGCCTGCATCGCAAGGTGTTCATGCGGGGTCAGCGTCTGCGCGGTCACGAAATAATCGGGCAACGCGGCGTCGGCACCGAATTTATCCTTGTAAAGACGATAGGCGTAGTCCTCCACCATTTCCTCGCGGTGTCCGCCGTCGGGCAGCAGCACTTTTCGGGTGTAGGAGAGCGAGAACGGCGGTTCGATCCCGCTTGAGACGTTGTCGGCAAACAGCGAGATCGTGCCGGTCGGCGCGATCGAGGTCAAAAGCGCGTTGCGGATGCCGTGCGTGCCGATCAGCGCGCGCGTCTCCTCGTCCAGTGTCCGCACGGTTTCCCCGCGCAGGAATTCATCGCGGTCGAACAGCGGGAACGCGCCCTTTTCCCTTGCGATCTCGACCGACGCGCGATACGCGGCACGCTGGATGCGCGCGAGCCATTCCCCGGCCAGCTTGAGGCCCTTCTCGCTGGCGTAACGCGCGCGGCACATGATGAGTGCGTCGGCAAGCCCGGTGACGCCAAGGCCGATGCGCCGCTTGGCGCGTGCTTCGGCGGCCTGTGCGTCGAGCGGGAAGGGCGACACCTCGATCACGTTGTCGAGCAGGCGCACGGCAGTCGCGGTCAAGGCTTCGAGCTGGGCGGGGTCGATCGCCGCCGCGCCGGTGAAGGGACTGTCGACCAGCCGCGCCAGATTGATCGAGCCGAGCAGGCACGCCCCATAAGGCGGCAACGGCTGTTCGCCGCACGGATTGGTCGCCGAAATCGTCTCGCAATAATGCAGGTTGTTGCGCGCGTTGATGCGGTCGATGAAGATCACGCCCGGTTCGGCATAGGCGTAGGTCGCCTGCATGATGCGCGCCCACAGCGCGCGCGCGTCGAGCGTCTTGTAGACCGTGCCGCCGAAGCTCAGCGGCCACGGCGCGCCGGCTTTCACCGCGGCCATGAAGGCGTCGGTGACGAGCACCGAAAGATTGAACATGCGCAGGCGCCCCGGCTCGCGCTTGGCCTCAATGAAGGCTTCGATGTCGGGATGCGAGCACGACAGCGTCGCCATCATCGCGCCGCGGCGGTGCCCCGCCGACATGATGGTGCGGCACATCGCGTCCCACACGTCCATGAACGAGAGCGGGCCCGAGGCGAGCGCGCCGATGCCCTTGACCACCGCGCCCTTGGGCCGCAGCGTCGAGAAATCGTAGCCGATGCCGCCGCCGCGCTGCATGGTGAGCGCGGCCTCCTTGAGGTTTTCGAAGATCGCAGCGAGATCGTCCTCGATGGTGCCCATCACGAAGCAGTTGAAGAGCGTCACGGAGCGGTCGGTACCGGCGCCAGCCAGAATCCGCCCCGCCGGAATGAAGCGGAAATCGGTCATCGCGTCTTCAAAGCGCGCCGCCCATGCCGCGCGGGCAGGTTCGGCCTCGGCGGCGGCGGCCGCGTGCGCGACGCGGCGCCAGGTGTCGGCAACCGTCACATCGAGCGGCGTGCCGTCGGCCCCCTTGAGGCGGTATTTCATGTCCCAGATCTGGGTCGAAAGCTGCGACGGAGTCACTCGGTCCGGTCCTTCCTGCGGCGATGCGCGCGCAGTCTCATTTTAGGCCGTCAGGCCTTAAATTCAAGCTAAGTTCATGTTACGTTCGCGTCTGTTCGCTTTTTATCGCGGCCGGTAACTAGGCTCGGGGCGGCGGGACCAATCGCGCACCCGCGCCTTCGATGCGCGTTTCGAGCGTAGCCATGAATTCGGCACGCTTCAGTCCGGCCGGAATCGGCTCCAGGAACTCGATCACAATCGTGCCGGGCCGCTTCATGACTCCTGCGCGTGGCCAGTACGATCCCGAATTGAGCGCGACCGGAATGCACGGGATGCCAAGCTGGCTGTAAAGCGCGGCGATGCCCGGCTTGTAGTCGGGCACGGCGCCGGGGGCGCGGCGCGTGCCTTCGGGAAAGATCACGATCTGGCGCCCCCTGGCGAGGCGGTCGCGCGCGTCCGCCACCAGCGTCTTCAAGCTGCGCGCGTGACCGTCGCGGTCGACCACGATCATCTGCGTGCGTTTTGCGTATTGACCGTAGAGGGGAATTTTCAAAAGCTCGCGCTTCATGACGAGTGCAGGGTCGTCGAGCAGCAGGTGGAAGGCGATCGTCTCCCACATGCTCTGATGCTTGGAGGCGATCAGGCACGGCCCGTGGGGGAGATGCGCGCGCCCGCGCACCTCGTAGCGCACGCCGGCAATGCCGCGCGCGCCGCCCAGAATGAGGCGCGCCCACAGCCGCATCGCGCCGACGATCGCGCGGTGCGGCCCGGCGACCAGCAGCGGAATGCAGCCGATCGTCATGACCGCAGAGACGAGCGCGAGCCACAGCGAAAACAGCACGGAGCGCAGCAGGATCATGGCGCCGCGCTAGGCCTCACGCGCGTCGAGCCAGCCGGCGATAATCAGCCGCAGCCGCGCGATCAGACATTTGGTGTATTCGGACGCCAGCACCTTGGCCATCGCGGGTGAGCGCCACCAGTCCTCGGCGCGCGTCCGGGTGGGGAGCACGGGGTAGGGTGTCAGCGCGACGCCGGGCATCGCGTGATGCAGCTCCAGCAGGCTGCGCGGCATGTGATAGCGCGCCGTCACGACGATCAGCGACGTGTAGCCGTTGCGTTGCGCCCAGCGCGCGGTCTCGATCGCGTTGCCGACCGTGTTGCGTGCCGCGCGATCGATATCGACGCAGCACGCAAAGCGCGCGCCGGGATCGTCCACCAGCTTCTTGAGGTCCTCGGTACTGGTCTCCGCATGAACGCCCGAGATCAGGAGGCGCTCGCCTTTGTCGGCGTTGAGGAGCTGCATCGCGACCACGATGCGCGCGGCGCCGCCGGTGAGCGCGACGATGCCTTGCGCCTTGTCGAGCTGGGCGGGCTGCGCGGGTAGCGTGTAGATGAAATGGAAATAGCCGATCAGCCATGCGCCAACACACGCGGCGAGCGCCATCCCGAGCAGGTTTCCCCGCATGGGCGCCTTGGCGCTTTTCGTGCTGAACAGCCGGCGTGACATGGGCGCGTCAATCGTCCTCAGTTGCGCGACGGGGACAACAGCGCGTCAACCGCCTTGGTGAGGTCATCGTAGACCGAAACGGGTAGAATGTGACCCGGAATGCCCTGCGCCTGGGTTAATGCACCTTTGCCTGTGCGCACCAGGACACGCTTTACACCCGCCGCGGCCGCCGCTTCGAGGTCGCGCAGCGCATCGCCGATCATTACCGCCTCATCGGGGCCGGTGCGAAAATGGCTCATCGCCTCGCGCAGCATACCGGGCGCCGGCTTGCGGCGCGCGCTCGGTGCGCCCGGCGGGTCGGTGCACTGGAGCAGCAGGTCGATGCGGGCGCCCGCGCCCGCCAGCTCTTCGCGCAGACGCTCGTGGATGCGCTCGAGCATTTCAAGCGGGATCATGCCCTGGCCCACACTCGACTGATTGGTCACGACGGCGACCTTGTGACCGGCCGCATTGAGCCGCGCGACTGCGGCGGCCGCGCCCTCGATCATCACGAGTTCGCCGGGGTTCTTCACATGGTCGGGCCGATCGCGATTAAGCACGCCGTCGCGGTCGAGCATCACCAGCATGAACGCGGCCTCCCGGTTGTCACGGCATTTTCGCGAGGACGTCGAGGACGGTGAAGCGCGCGGTCGCCATCGCCACCAGCGCCGCACTCACCGGCACCGCAAGCAGGATCAGCGGATCGAGCGGCGCAAGCGCGACATCGGGGAGGAAGCCGCCGCCCTTCTCGCTGACCAGACCGACGACCAGCAAGGTCAGCACCGCCGCGCCCAGCCCGAGCGCGCTGGCGCGCAGCGCGAGGATCAGGAAATGCCGCTGGAATTGCGACGCGATGAAGCCGTCCTGCGCGCCGACCAGATGGAGCACTTCGACCGTCTCGCGATTGGCGGCGAGCCCCGAGCGCGTCGCGAACACCACGATCGCGATCGTCGCAAGCGCGGTCACCGCAAGCACCGCGAGACCGATCCCCGACAGCTTGTCGGAAAAGCGCACCAGCCGCTCGTTCCATGAGCGGTGATCGTCGAGTGTCGCGCCGGGAATCTTGGTGGCGATCTCCTCACCGAGCGCGCTCAGATCGGCCGGAGCGCCGCGATCGAGCGTCACGTCGATCAGCTGGGGAACGGGAAGGCCGTCGAGTCCGACGCCCTTGCCGAGCCACGGTTCAAGCAATTGCGCAATTTCCGCATTAGCCAGCGCGCGCGCCTGCGCGATGCCGGCACGCCCTTCGAGGAGCGCCAGCACGCCGTCGCGCTGTGCGTCCGGCGACATCTGCTCATCGGGCCGGATCTGGATCGTGACGGCGCCGGCAAGGTTGCTGCTCCACGCCTCGGTCGCGTGATTGAGGGCAAGCGCGGCGGCGAGCGCGAGCGCGGCGAGATAGCTCATAATCGCCATCACCGCCGTGAGCGGAACGCCGGCCGTGGTGCGGCCCGGCAGGACGGCGTGGCGGGCGACGGCGCGCGCGCTCATGAGGCGCCTTCGACGCGCACCGGCGCTGCGGAGACCGCGCGGCGCGGCGGCGGCACCACCTTGAGGCGCCCGTCTTGAAGGCGCAGCTGCGGGGCGGGAAAATGCTCGACGATCGAGAGATCGTGGGTCGCGATCACCACCGAGGTGCCGAGCCGGTTAAGCTCGACGAACAGGCGCAGCAGCCGCAGCCCCATCTCGGGATCGACATTGCCGGTCGGTTCGTCCGCCAGCAGAAGATCGGGCTTGGCCACGACCGCGCGCGCGATCGCGGCGCGCTGCTTCTCGCCGCCCGAGAGCGTGTGGGGCTTGGCGTTGGTGCGCTCGCCCAGACCCACCCAGTTCAGCAGCTCCATCACGTTGTCCTTGTAGTCCGCCTCGCGGACCCCGGTGACGCGCAGCGGCAGCGCGACATTCTCGTAGGTCGTGAGATGATCGAGCAGGCGGAAATCCTGAAACACCACGCCGATGCGCCGCCGCAGGGCCGGCAGCTGGTCGCGCGGCGTAGTGGCGATGTCCTGGCCGAACAGCGAGATCAGGCCGCGCGAGGGTCGGTGGGCGAGGAACATGAGCCGCAGCAGCGAACTCTTGCCCGCGCCCGACGACCCGGTCAAAAAATGGAACGAACCGGGAACAAGATGAAAGGATACGTCGGACAGCACCTCGCCGCCCATGCCGTAGCGCATTCCAACGTTTTCAAAGCGGATCAAGGTCTTGCTCCCCGCCGCGGTTTTGGCATTGTGACAGCGCTAGGGTGAACGGACATGGTGAATAGACAGAAAATGCTAACGATTCGGCGCTAGACTCACGAATGTGCGCCTTCTGTGCAAGCATGAATGCGTGCGTGGGGAGACGGCACACGAGATTTTTTCGTCTGGGTAGGGGTTAGGGCGGTTTCATGATCATTTCCTGTCCGCAGTGCGCGACCAGCTTCCGCGCCGACGGCTCGAAAATCGCGCCGGCGGGAACCAAGGTGCGGTGCGCGAAGTGCGGCCACATCTGGGTGCAAAAGCCCGAAGCGGCCGCGCCCGTCGCGCCGGCCGTCCAAAAGCCTGCCGCCAAGCCTGCGCCCAAACCCGCCGCGGCGCCGGCGCCCGAGCCTGTGACGGCCGCAGCAGCGCCGCTGCCCGAGCCGATCCCCGTTCGCGTGCCGCGCGAGGAGCCGCCGATCGTCGCGCCGCCGGAGCCCGAGCCCCCGAGCGAACCCGAAATCGAGCCCGAGACGCCGGCGCAGCGCCGCACCCGCGAATTGCTGGAGGCGCGCGCGCTCAAGGCCGCTCAGCGCCGCGACGTCGAAAGCACACAAAAGCCGCGTCGCAAGGGTGGCTTTTTCTCGTTCGTGGGCTGGGTTCTTTTCATGTCGATCGTGGGCGGCATTGCCTATGGCGCCGTCGCCTACCGCGCCAAGGTGGTCGCGTTCTGGCCCAAGGCCGCGACGCTGTACAAAATGGCCGGCATGCCGGTCAACGCAACCGGCCTCGACCTGCGCAACATTTCCTATGAGCGTCAGTTCTCGGACGGCGTGCCGATGCTCGAACTCCACGGCGAGATCCTCAACACCGGCAAGATCGAGCGCACTGTGCCAAAATTGCGCGCCGCGCTGCTCGATGCGGCGGGCAAGGAGCTTTATTTCTGGACGTTCCCGTCCGCCGCCAGCCGGCTCGGCCCGGGCGAGGTGAGCGCGTTCACCAGCCAGCTGCCCTCCCCGCCGGTTGAGTCCCAGCAGCTCGTGGTCACTTTCGCGCTGGGCGGGTAAGCGGCGCCCATCTGCTTTAACATGTTGTTAGGCATGAACGATTCGCGGCACATGCCTTGCTGTGTCCAGCTCACGAAACGAAGCACCCGCCCTTGGGGAGACAAGATCATGGCACGCATTCTGGTCGCTGACGACGAAGAGGCTTTAAGACATTTCCTGCGCCGGGCCCTTGAAGCGCGCGGCCATGAGGTCACCACCGTTGCGGCGGGCACCGAGGCGCTCGATGCCTTGCGCCAGGCCACTTTCGATCTGTTGCTGAGCGATGTGGTGATGCCAGAACTTGACGGCATCGCGCTCGCGCTCAAGGTCTCGCGCGATTACCCCCAGCTTCCCATCGTGATGATGACCGGCTTCATGTCGGCCAAGGCGCGTGCGGAAGATCTCAACACGCTGGTGCGGCGCGTCGTGTCCAAGCCGTTCTCGCTCGATGATATCTGCCGCTATGTCGACGAGGCGCTCGCCGTCGCGGCGTAGGCGCTAACCGTCGCCCGGAATCAGCAACGCGCCGCCGGGCGAACACACCACCATCTGTGCCTTGCAGTCGGCACCGCCGTAATCCCGGCAGGTTTTGACGGCCCACTGCATCGCGAGATCCTGGGTCGCGCCCCAGCCGGTACCCCATGTCTTGTCGCTCGCCTCCGCGATGGCGCCGCATGCGTTGTGATAAGAGAGCGGGATCGTGCACGTCGTGTCGTCGGGGTCGCCCTCGCGGCAACTGGCCAGTGCTGCAGCTTCCGCATCGCCTTGCGTCGGATAGCCCGAGACGAAATACGAATTGTCATGCAGGGTTGAAAAAGCGATCGCGCCCCACGGGGCATCGCGATCGTCGGCGAGGGCGGGGAGTGCCGCCGCCGCCGCCAGCATCGACGCAATTCTCACCGCCCTGGCAAACCCGCGTTTCATCTTCCCGCCCCGGGGACCCACAACACGTCGCCATCGCCCGCAATGTGATTGGCGCTGCGTGCCATCACGAACAGCAGGTCGGAAAGGCGGTTGATGTATTTGAGCGCTTCCCCGCTGACGGGCTCGTGCCGCGCGAGCGTCACCATTGCGCGCTCGGCGCGCCGCGCGATGGTGCGCGCGAGATGCAGATGCGCGGCCGTCGCCGTTCCGGCCGGCAGCACGAAGGATTTGAGCGGTGCGAGCGTGCCGTTCAAAGTGTCGATGTCGTGTTCGAGCCGCACGACCTGATCGGCGGTGATGCGCAGTTGCACCGTTGCGGGCGGCGCCTCGCTGGCGGGCACGCACAAATCCGCGCCCAGATCGAACAACTCGTTCTGGACACGGGCAAGGATCGCGTCGAGCGCGCCCGGTGCGGCGAGCCGCGCGAGGCCGATCGCGGCGTTGGTTTCGTCGACGCTGCCGAATGCCTCGACCCGCATCGCGTCCTTGGACACGCGCTCGCCCGTGCCGAGCGCGGTGTCGCCGGTATCGCCAGTTTTCGTGTAGATGCGGTTCAGTGTAACCATGGCGCGCCGATCATAGCATCTTGCGGCGCCCGATCAGATCGAGTTCGCTCCAGCCGTTCGCGGCGTAGAATTTGAGGGCTGGGTCATTCTTCTTGTCGGCAAACAGTTGCAGGCGGACGATGCCGCGCGCACGGGCCTCCTCGGCTACCGCGTCCATCAGCTTGCGTCCGATGCCGCGGCCCTGCGCGCCGCGTGCGACCACCACGTCCTCCACCTGCCCGGCGAGGCCGCCCTGCGCGGTCGAAACGATGGTATGCAGCGTGGCGGTGCCGAGCACCCGACCGTCCGCCTCATAGACCAGGATCTGTGCGTCGGGACCGGCGAGGATCATCCGCAGCGCCCGCTCGGTGCCGGCGGGCTCGAAGGTGAAGTCGGTCTCGATGGCGAACAGGGATTCGATCAGCCCCAGCAGCGCCGGGATGTCGTCTTCTCGCGCTTTTCGGACCTTGCCCGCGCCCGGCATCGCACAGGTCCTAATGCTTGGTGACGAGGAATGCGAGGAACAGGATCGCAAGCGCGACGCCCTGCAAAATCACACGCCACTGCATAAGCTTGTTCGAACGCTTGGCGCGTTCGATTTCCGCGTCCGGCGTGACCGCGCGGCGGGCCTGCAGCAGGTTGAGAATGCCGAGGCCGAGCACAACGACGACGGCGGCGAGCGCGAACGCGATGGCAATCGGGAAGATGATGTTCATGTGATATTATATGGACACGCGGGGCGCACTGGCCAGCCCCCGCGAGGGAGGGCGAAATGGCGCAGCGCAAGAGCGACCGCAAGGCCCCCTCGCTCCTGCTCGCGGTCTCGCTTGCCCTGTGCACGGGCGCGGTGCTGGCGGCGCTCACGTTACTCATCGTGCTGGTGCCCAATCAGGTGCGCTGCGTCGTCAAGGCGGGCGGGACTATCCAGGAATACGGCGTTACAGGCCGCGGGCGGCTTGCAAAGGCGGCGGCGGTCGATCTGGTGACCGAGGGGGGCGTCAACCTGTGGACGCGCTGCGGGCTCAAACTCGCCGCGCCGGTCAAGGCGATGCCGGCAAGCGGTGCCACGCCCGCGTACCTTCAAACCGTGGCCGACGGCAGCGAATGCGGCAATCTGGAGACCCTGCCCGATTGCGATCGCATGCATTTGCCGCTGATCGGCGCGCTGAACTTCTCGCGCGTGCCGTGATCCTTCAGGCCGCGTTCATCCGCCACCGGTAGATTAACAAACACTTAACCATAGTATCGCCTCAGTTTCCGCAGAATACTGTGGAAATTAGAACGCGCCGTGATAGTGTAAACTGTTCTTTAACCTTAAAATCCGCGGCGGTCCGAGCGGCCGCGCACGGATAGTGCGTTGATCGCGAGCGCCCCGCACGGGCGATCCAGGCCGCCCGCCCACGGCGCCGGTCGGAGGCAAGGAGACAGTGATGGCAGGGGAAGTGATTTCGCGCGAGCTGCTCGAAGAGCTGGAAATGGCTGGCCACGACGTGAAGAGCGGCGCCAGCCGCAAGCGGCGCGAGCAGGCCGTCGATCAGGTCGCCTACCGGATGGGCCGTTCGGCCACCCAGGTGCGCGCCTCCTTCCTCAACGCCAAGCTGCGCCAGTACGACGACCAGATTTCGTCGTGGATCGTCACGCTCAACGCCCGCAAGGACGAACTTCAACGCCAGACCAAGGACGTGTTCGCGTGGTCCGGCCACGGCCTCGCGATGATCATCGGCTTCTCGATCCTCGCCACCGCGCTTGCCGTCGACTACATGATCATTCACGAGTTCTGGAGCCGTGTGCTCGCCAACGAATTCGGCGAAGTGCCGCAGTCGCTCGCCTCCAGCGTGATGTTCAAGTCCGCGCAGGTCATCTTCGCGACGCTCGCGTTCCACTTCATGCTCGAAACCGTCGGCAATGTGGGGCGGCGCATCTTCGTGCTGTTCATCTTCGCGCTGACCTTCATCATGCTGCTCGGTATCGGCCTCATCATCGCCAATAGCTGGCTGCCGCCGGGAAGCGAACTGTTCGGCATCGACCTGAAGGGCATCGCCAATCAGGGCCAGAACATCCTCGCGACGCTCGGCCTCGGCAGCGCGCCGGTGACCGCCGCGGGCGTGCCCGGTCCGGTCAACGAGCAGGACGTGCGCACCGTGCAGACTCTGGTGTGGCTGGGCTCGCTGAGCGCGATCTTCATCATCGTGACGGGCGTCGGCGCGATGTGCATGCGCTTCGGCATCCATGGCTTTCAGGGCATTTTCGGCGAGATCACCTTCGACACGCGCAACGGCGGCGCGGCCCGCCTCGGCTTCCGCAAGGACGAGCTGGTGCGTGTGAAGTCGACGCTGGCCCATTTCAAGGACCCGAAGTCGCGCTGGCGCATTCTGGAGCGGCATCTGTCCGACTTCGTGACGTCGTACAGCGACGGCATCCGCCGCTATGAGAACGCGTTCGGCGATGTCGGCCGTCATCTCCTCAAGCGCGACGTGACCACCCAGTCGCGCCTTGAGCAGCTTGAGCAGGCGGTGCGTCAGGTCGAGCAGCAGTGGACGCTCGACGAAGTGCGCCGCCGCCATGCGGTCGACGAATTCGAGGAGCCTTCGACCGCGGTCGACGGCGAGAGCGACGATCGCAAGGAGCCGGGCTTTGCCGGCAACGTACTCGACATGTTCAATCACCGCCGCAGCGGGACGGACGACTAGTCTTCGCGAGTCATGAGCCCGAGGGAGAGACGCGACATGCGTAACTGGCGCGCCGGACTCGTCATGGCCGTCGCCCTGGCGGCGGCCACGGCCCAGGGCAATGCGGAGGCGGCGAGCGACCCCGCAAAGCCGGTCCATATCATCATCGGGCTCGACCTGTCGCGTTCCAATCCGCTCGTGACCAACAAGGAATATGCGAGCAAGGCGGCGCAGCGCATCGCGCCGCTGATCAAGAATCTCGCGCCACGCTCGGTGGTGAACCTGCGCACCTTCGGCGTCTACGATCCCTCCGCGCAGAACCTGCGCATCGACTTCGTGGTCTCGTCCAAGCACCCGGTGGAGGAGGTCTCGACCGTCGTCACGGGTGTCGTCGCGGGCATTCCCCAACTCGTCGCGGAGCGCAAGCTGACCGCGCAGAATTACACCAACATCGTGCCGTTCCTTGAAAACATGGCACAGGTGACCGACTGCACGCAGCTCGATGCGACAATCATCCTGGTGAGCGACGGCATCGAGGACAGCGAGTACGTCAAGCTCATCCATGAGGGCAGCACGCTGCCCGCGCCCGAGCCCAAACTCTACAAGGGTTGCGCGCAGCTCCAGATCCTCGGACTCGGCGTCGGCGCCAACAGCCCGACCCTCACCAAGCATCTGCGCGACGAGTGGACGACGTGGGCGCAGAAGGCGGGCTTTGAAACGTTCGAGGGCCTCAACGACTGGTAATTGCGGTCAGTTGCCGAGCGCCGCCTCCTTCGCGGGATCGACCCACCACGTATCGAGGATGCCGCGCTGATATTTCGGCGCGGTCGCCGGCCGCGCGAACTTGTCCCAGTACGCGATCGTGTGTTCACCCTTGTACCAGTGCGGCACCCAGTAGAACCCGGCGCGCAGCACCCGGTCGAGCGCGTGAGCGGCGGTGACCATCTCGGGGCGCGTTTTGGCATTGATGATGTCCCCGATCAGCGCGTCGGCTGCCGGATCGCATACACCCGCGAGATTGTAGCTGCCCTCGGTCCCGGCAGACTCGCAGCCGTAATACTGCCGCAGCTCGACGCCGGGCGAGAGTCGCATCGAATAGCGCTGCACCACGATGTCGTAGTCGAAGCTCTTGAGCCGGTTCTGGTATTGCGCGGAGTCGACGACACGCACGCTCGCGTCGATGCCGACGGATTTGAGGTTTTGTGCGAAGTTGGCCGCGATGTCGGCCATGCGCGGCTCGTCGCTGAGGAATTCAACCGCGACCCGCTTGCCGGTCTTGTCCTTGAGAACGCCATTCTCGAAGACATAGCCCGCGTTCTTCAGGCGCGTAAGCGCGGCCCTGACATTGGTGCGATTGGTTCCCGATCCATCGCTTGCCGGGGGCATGATCGCGTCGCCGAACACGCGTGCGGGAAGCTGCGCGCGGTAGGGCTCCAGCAGCGCGAGCTCCTCAGGGGCCGGGACGCCCTTCGCTTCCATGTCCGAGTTCTGGAAGTAGGAATAGGTGCGCGCATAGGCGCCGTAGAACATCGTCTTGTTGAGCCACTCGAAATCGAACAGCAGTCCCATCGCCTCGCGCAGCGCGATGTCGCTCAGCGGGGCGCGGCGTGTGTTGAGAAAGAATCCCTGAACACCCGAGGGGCTGGCGTCGGGCAATATCGCGCGCTTCACACGGCCATCCTTGACGGCAGGAAAATTATATTCGGTCGCCCAGGTCTTGGAGGTGAACTCCTCGCGCAGATCGTAGGTGTGCGCGGTGAACGCCTGAAAGCCGACCGGGCGGTCTTTGTAGTATTGATAGGTGATGGTGTCGAAATTCCAGCGTCCGACATTGACGGGCAGGTCCTTCGCCCAATAGTCGGCGACGCGCTGATAGGTGACGAAGCTGCCGATCGAAACCTTGGACACCTGATAAGGCCCGCTCCCGAGCGGCGGTTCGAGGCTTGTCTTGGTGATGTCGTGGCTGGTGTAATAGGTCTTCGACATGATCGGGATGGCGGCGACGGTGAGGGGCAGGTCGCGCAGCGAACCGCCGGAAAAATCGAATTGCACGCGGTAGGGGCCGATCGCCTTGACCGTCACGTCGCGTAGAGGAAACGCGAACTGGGGCGCGCCTTTTTCTTTCAGTGTTTCCATGGTGAAGACGACATCCGCCGAGGTCAGCGGCGAGCCGTCGTGAAATTGCGCTTGCGGACGCAGCGTGAAGGTGGCGCGCCGGCCATCCTCCGTAAGCTGAACATCCCGCGCGATCAGGCCGTAGACGGCATCGGGTTCGTCGCCCGCGCGGACCATCAGGCTGTCGAACACCAGGCTGCCGCCGGTGTCGGACTCGTTGAGCATCATCCCTTCCGCGACATCCCCCTTGAGGATGAATGGATTGAGGCTGTCGAACGTCAACACACCGACGACGCCGGTCGACGAGAGCCGCCCGCCCTTGGGGGCATCGGGATTGACGTAGTTGAAATGGGTGAAATCGGGGGGGTAGGCGAGCGCCCCGAAGGCGGAAAGCCCATGCCGTGGTTCACCTGGTGCGCCAGCCTCTGCACACAGGGGTGAACCGCCCTGCGCCAGGGCGAAAACCGCCTGCGCCACAACAACCGCAGATAGAAGCCTTCTCACTTCGCTTGCGCCTTGCGTTGGGCGGTCGCTTGCGCCTTGGCGTCATCCCACCACCAGATGTCGGGGAAGCCGGTGTCGTAGTCCGGCAGCTTTTCGGGATGCGAAAAGCGGTTCCAATAGGCGAGCCGCTCGGTCGGCGCATACCATCCCGGCACTACGTAGTGGTTCCACAGGAGCACGCGGTCGAGCGCGTTGGTGGCCGCGACCAGATGCTCGCGGTCGGTCGCGAAAATCACCTTGTCGACGAGCGCATCGACGACCGGATTACGGATGCGTGCGTAATTGCGGCTGTCGGGACTGTCGGCGGCCGCGCTGCTCCAGTAATCGCGCTGCTCGTTGCCGGGCGAGTTGGATTGGCCCCAGCCCGTCATCATGACGTCGTAGTCAAACTTCCGTACACGGTTGATAAATTGCGTCTGGTCGACGGAGCGATAGCTCGCAATGATCCCGAGGCGTTTGAGCCGTTCGGTATAGGCCAGGAAAATCTTGGAGAAGTGTTCCTCCACGTCGAGAAATTCGAACGTGAAGGGTTCACCTGTCTTGTCGTGGACGAGTTGTCCATTCTTGAAGTTCCACCCGGCCGCGCTCAAAAGCTCTTTCGCCTTGCGCAGGTTGTCCCGGTCGGTGCCGGATCCGTCGGTCGCGGGCTCGCTGTAGGGTGTCGTAAAAAGCTCAGCCGGTAATTGTGCGCGGTAGGGTTTGAGCATCTCAAGTTCAAGACCCTGCGGCACGCCGCGCGAGGCGAGGTCCGAGTTCTGGAAAAAGCTCGATGTGCGCGCATATTGACCGTAGAAAATATTCTTGTTGGTCCACTCGAAATCGAAGGCGTAGTCGAACGCGAGCCGCACGCGCTCGTCCTTGAACTTCTCGCGGTCGAGATTGAAGATGAAGGCCTGCATGGGTTCAGGATTCTTCAAGGTCGGCATCTCGCGCACGATCGCGCCCGTTTTGACAGGCGGCGCGCCGTCATACGCGGTCGCCCAGTTTTTTGCACCGTTCTCGGCGCGGAAATCATAGGCGTCCGAGAACAGGCCGATCAGCGCGACGTCGGGGTCGTTGAAATTGACGAATGTGATGCGGTCGAAATTGTTCTGCCCCACATTGACGGGCAGATCCGCGCCCCAGTAATCGGCGACGCGCTTGTAGGTGATGCCGTGGGAGGGGTCGGCGCTCTCGATCTCATATGGACCGCTGCCAAGCGGCTTTTCGAGCGTGGTGGCGGAAAAATCACGGGTTGCCCAATAATGTTTGGGCAGGATCGCGAGTTCGCCCATGATATGCGGCAGTTCGCGGTTTCCCTTCACCGCGAAGGTGAATTTCACATGCGATGCATCGAGCGCTTCGACCTTCGCGACGTTCTGATAATAGAAGCGGTAGAAGGGCGCGCCCTTGTCGCGCAACGTCTCGAAGCTGAAGACAACATCGTCCACCGTCACCGGCGTGCCGTCGTGCCAGCGCGCCTGCGGGCGCAGCGCGAAGGTGACGTAGGAATCATCGTCGGCGACTTGCGCGGCCGACGCCAGCAATCCGTATTCGGCGCCGGGTTCATCCAGCGAGCGCTTCATCAGCGTGTCGTAGATCAGCGTCAGGCCGGATGCGGCGTCGCCTTTCGGGATGAAGGGATTGAGATTGTCGAACGAACCGATTGACGACAATCGTGCTGTGCCGCCTTTGGGGGCGTCGCGATTGACGTAATCGAACCGCGTGAAATCGGGCGGGTATTTGAGTTCGCCCAGCAGCGAGAGGCCGTGAACGGTGCGCGTCTCGCCCGCCGATGCGGCGGAAACTGCAAGGCACGCGAATGCTGCGATGATGAATGCTCGCACACGTCTCTCCCTCGGCATGGCTCGCGCATTGTCGTCACGCGATGATGGCCGAGTTAAGACGAAAGGACCGGCTTTGCCAACCTTAGGGGGTGGGGAGCGCGAGCGGGTTGTCCGACATCGAACGCAGATAGGCGATCACGTCGGCGCGTTGCTCGGGCTTCCTGAGACCCGCAAATCCCATCTTGGTGCCGGGGAAATGCTTCTTGGGATTTTCGAGGAACGCGAACATCTCGTCATAGGTCCAGGTCTTGCCGGCGGTATGGGCTTCCTGCAGGGGCTGCGAGTAGGAGTAACCCTGGATGTGGCCGATCGGGCCGCCGAGCACGCCGTAGAGATTGGGACCGACTTTGGTCGGGCCACCCTTTTCGAAGCTGTGGCACGACACGCACTGCTTGGTCACCTTGGCGCCGGCATCGGCGGTCGCGCTGGAGAGCAGCACCGGCAACGGAACCGCGGGCGGGGCTTCCTCGCCGCCGCTTTCGCCCGCCGGCTTGTCGGGGACGTCCACCACATAGGCGCTTTTTTCGGGAACTTCGGGCGCGTAGATCGCGCCGACCAGCTTGTTCACGCCCAGGACAACAAGAAGCGATGCCAAGATTGCCCCGGCGATCTTGTTGAACTCGAAGGAATCCATGAGGCCCACCCCTTTTGCACACGCGGTCTTCGGCGGGGCGCCACGATTTCACGATTCGCCGCAACATCCCCTAGCGGCAGGAGAATTACGCGATATAAGAAGCCCTGACTACGCGACCGCCCGATCTTGCGGCGATCGGTCGCATTATCCGCGGAGCAAACCGTCCCGTGCCACGTGCCAAAGCGCCATTGACTGTCATTCCTGCCCGGATGGCCTCGACCCGCCTGCCCGGCAAGCCGCTGGCCGAGATCGCCGGCGTGCCGATGATCGTGCAGGTGTGGCGGCGCGGGATGGAGGCCGGGCTCGGGCGGGTGGTGGTCGCGGCCGCGGAGCCTGAAATCGTCGCCGCGGTCGAGGCGCATGGTGGTGAGGCGGTGCTGACCGACCCGGGTCATCCCTCGGGCTCGGACCGTATCTTCGAGGCGGTGCGCAGGCTCGACCCGGCAGGGCGTCACGACGCGATCGTCAATCTGCAGGGCGACCTGCCGCTGATCGATCCGCACACGATTGCCGCGGTGCTCGATGCACTTGCCTTCGACGGCGCCGACATCGGCACTCTGGTGGCGCAAATCCGCGATGCGCATGAGCGCACCGACCCCAATGTCGTGAAAGCCGTGGTGTCGTTCGCGCAGGGCGCGCGGGGCGGGCGGGCGCTTTATTTCACCCGCGCCACCGCACCGACCGGCGAGGGGCCCTTGTGGCATCACATCGGAATTTACGCCTATACGCGCGCCGCGCTCGAGCGTTTCGTGGCGCTGCCGCCCTCACCGCTCGAACAGCGCGAGCGGCTGGAGCAATTGCGTGCGCTCGAGGCGGGGATGACGATCGGCGTCGTCGCCGTCGACACGATCCCTTACGGCGTGGATACGCCGGCCGATCTGGCGCGGGCGCGCGCCGACATGACAGCGCAGCACAGGTCCTGAAGCGATGACACGACATTCCCCCGGCGCGGCCTCCCACAACATCGCCTTCCAGGGCGAGCGCGGCGCGAATTCGCATATCGCGGCGCGGGCCGTGCATCCCGATTACGAGCCGCTGCCCTGCGCGACCTTCGAGGACGCCTTCCAGGCGGTGAGCGAGGGGCGTGCACGCTATGCGATGATCCCGATCGAGAACTCGCTCGCGGGACGCATCGCGGATATCCATCATCTGCTGCCTGAATCAGGCCTTTACATCGTCGCCGAGCATTTCGAGCCGATGCGCCACCAGCTTCTGGGCGTGAAGGGCGCGACGCTCAAGGATCTCAAATCGGTGATCAGCCAGGCGCCAGCGCTGGGGCAGTGCCGCAATATCATCCGCTCGCTCGGGCTGGTTCAGGTCACCGGCGCCGACACGGCAGGCTCGGCGCGCGTGGTCGCTGAGCAGGGAGACAAGAGCATGGCCGCGATCGCCTCGCGGCTCGCGGCGGAGATTTATGGCCTCGACATCCTCAAGGAGAATATTGAGGACGCCGCGCACAACACCACGCGCTTCGTCGTCATGGCACGCGAGAGCGAGGTCGCACCCGCCGGCAACGGGCCGGTGATCACCAGCTTCGTGTTCCGCGTGCGCAATGTGCCCGCCGCGCTTTACAAGGCGCTGGGCGGCTTTGCCACCAACGGCATCAACATGACCAAGCTGGAGAGCTATCAGATCGACGGGTCGTTCCAGGCGACCCAGTTCTATGCCGAGGTCGACGGCCACCCCGAAGAGCGCGCCTTGCGGCTGGCCTTCGAAGAACTCGATTTCTTCACGTCGTCGGTGAAAATTCTCGGCGTCTACCCGGCGCACCCGTTCCGCACCGCGGCCGCCTCAGGGCGTTGAGCACCACGCGGTGAGAAGCTGGAATGCGATCGTGAACGACGGCGGCGCGAAATTTTCGCCGCTGCCCCAGGGCCGCGTCAGCATCTCG
>Ga0209643_1001675_pt1 | contig 18919 bp, 17 predicted proteins | sample AutmiccBRH37_all_FD_187383 | JGI IMG/M metagenome (GOLD analysis project Ga0209643, IMG submission 187383) | Deep subsurface microbial communities from Mt. Terri, Switzerland - Autotrophic microbial communities BRH/37_all (SPAdes) (version 2) | ecosystem: Environmental > Aquatic > Deep... | reverse complement strand
CCAGTGGATAATATGGCAAAGTCTTTAACACCTAAGTCAATTCCGACCATCTGCTTAACTTCAGGAAGGTGAACTATTGGAGTATCCACTAGGATCGATACAAAGTATTTTCTCGCTGGATTACGACGAATTGTAGCATTAATGATCTGCCCTGCAACCTCTCTCGACTTAGCAAATTTGACGAGACCAAGTTTAGGCAGCTGTATTGTGTTGCCAATTACCTTGATCGCTGTACCATTATTTTTACTGGTGTAGGATTGAACCGGATTCTTTTTAGACTTGAATCTAGGAAAGCCTAGTTTCTCTTTAAAAAATCTCTGATAGGCAAAGTCTAAGTCCTTTAGTGTCGCTTGAAGTGATGTCGAATCAATTTCTTTCAGCCAAGGAAGTTCTTTCTTGAGTTGTGTTAGGTTTAAGCAACACTGATTAAATCCAAGAGTTCGCTTTTCCTCTTCCCAAAACCACTTTCGTTCAGCCAAGAAGTGATTAAACACAAAGCGATTACAACCTATGGATTTAGCAATCAGAACTTCCTGTTCCTTATTGGGATACAGTCTAAATTTAAAGGCTTTATGCAACGATTGCTACCTCCTTTCAGAAACCTTCTGACTTTCGATATACTGCTTCACAATAGCTAACGGCGCACCACCAACGGTAGAAATAAAATAGGAATTAGTCCATAAGGTTGGCAATTTAGTGGTGAGTTCTTTGAATTCCTTTCTAAGTATTCTCGACGTTTTTCCTTTGATCGCTTTGATCACCTTATGAACCCCGAATTGAGGATCTACTTCAATTTGAAGATGCACGTGGTCAGGCATAATCTCCAGTTCTATTAGCTCAGACTGAAGTTCTTCGCATATCTCCCTTATCAACTCCTTTAAGCAAACTTCAATTTGACCGACCAAAACTTTCCTGCGGTATTTTGGACACCAAACCACATGGTACTTGCATGAGTAAACAATGTTGTTGTTAGATTTGTATTTTACTTCCATACTTAATATTATACTAAACGTATGTATATAATACAACAAAATGTTAGAATTGCCTTATATCCCCATAGTTGAAACTAGGGGCTTTACGGCAACAAGTGGTAAATTTCATATAGCCTCATGAATCACTTCCACCCGCTCAGCGGGTGGTTTGCTCTAGCCCTATAAGGGCTGGGTACAGGCTGAGCCTAAAGGCTTACTGAAAGTTCCGCCAACCGCACTCCGCCCCGAACTACCCCTAAAGGGGTTGTGGGGCTATTTTTTCTTGTTCTTTTCTACTGGCTCACCCGTAAACGCTACTCATAGCTAAAGCTTTTTGGAACCACCTGCATAGCAGGTGGTTTTCGTTTAGACAATAAAAGTGGCCGAGGATTTAATCCTCAGCCACTTTTATCTCGTGTGGAAGTTGAATTATCCGTTGTGCACCGTATCCTTGATCAACACGGGGGGAGGATATCCGCAACAAATCGAAGTAAGCGTGGGGTACGGGTGGAGATATTCTTGCCTTTAAGTTGAAATAGGATGCAGTTGGGACGAGGGAATAAGGACCAATATTCAATTGCTCGGTTGTAGTATGAATTTTAATAAATAATGTTTCGTTTATCAATAACGAACTTCTACCGGAGTTCCTATGGTTATCTCGTCTTCATAGACTATAGAATCATAGGCCAGGACCGTCACTCCTTTTTCAATTGCAAGCTTCAGCGCCTTAGCAAAGTCCGGATCCCTTAACTCATAAGGTGTAAAATATTTTATGCCCTTCATCTGGATGAGAAAGAAAATGAAACCTGCATACCCTTCTTCAACAGCTTTGATCATTTCATAAATATGCTTACAGCCCCTCTGAGTAGGAGCATCTGGGAACATGGCAATACCTTCGGTTTCAAGTGTTACTCCTTTTACTTCTATAAACCCTTTCTGATCTTTAGTTTCAAAGTACAAATCAAATCTTGAATTACCGTATACAATCTCTTTGGACAGCTTTGTAACATAAGGAATTTCCTTGATTTTCCCCTCCTTTATACCATGATATACAACCATATTGGGGATTTGTGAATCGATATTGATCAGGACATCTCCTTTATATGCGGCTATAATTGAGTACTTTGTCTTCCGCATCGAGGTTTTTGCTTCTTCCAAAATCACCGTAGTTCCTTCCTGTAGTATTTCTCTGCACCGTCCCGTATTTTTAACATGAACAATTTCTTCCTTATTGTCAACTATCACATGAGCAATAAATCTATTTGGCCGTCTTATAAATTTAGCAACTTTAACGGATGTATACTTCAATCTTGGACCCCCTTTATCTAATAAATCATGGCCTTCCTGATAGTCTTAATTTTTCTAGAATGAGAATACAAAGAAGGTACTTCTGGTTCTACTTCATTCCAGACCCATCCCTTTGTGATCTAAGGGTTTATAACTGTATTAGCATTTTTCTTGACTTACGACAGATCATCAGGAGTAATTTGAGAAATATCCCTTTAAGCAAGGGGTAGATTACCTTTATAATATTGTATCAGGTTCCACAAGTACAAGAAGCTGGTCTTTAGTTTAGGAGTTAGTGTATCGCTGATCCTACTGAATAGGATAATGATCTATTGGAAGTATACACCAAATTAAATAAATAAACGATTGCACATCATGCTGATTTTCGCTATAATCAAACTAGTTGAATAACAGAAGATAGAGGTGGGTCAAACAAGAGTAGCTAAGATGAGGTTGGAGAGAAACCTTTGATCCTTAGCGAAAGGGGATGGCTCCGAAGGGTGGATTTCTCTTAAATCCATGCCTGGTTCCCGGATTAAGAGTCCTTGAATTGTCACCGTTTTTCGGTGAAGAGCTATCGTTTTGTGTGCATTATTTAATTATTAATTTTTTTAATTATTTAATTTTGTTTAAAACAAGGCGTTAGTTTAATCTACGCCTTGTTTTTTATGTTTTGTAACAAAAATTAACACATAGTATGGAGGTTATCATGGCAAACGTATCGTAGTTGGTGGGGGTTGTCCTTAAATAGAACTAATCTGGCTGGATACTGATAAAACCTAAGCTGATAAGTTAGACGCTCTAATAAAGCAAAATTATATTAAGAGTAATAAGAAGTAAGGAGTGGGAATATGTCATTTGGAAGAATTCTAACTGCTATGGTCACACCCATGAATGAGTGTTTAGAGGTTGATTATGAAGAAGCAAAGCATTTAGCTTTACACTTGGTTGAACATGGGAATGATGGTATTGTCGTCGCAGGGACAACTGGGGAGTCTCCGACAATTTCAACTGAAGAAAAAATCGAATTATTCAAGGTGGTTAAAGAGACCGTTGGATCACGGGCTGTCGTAATTGCCGGAATAGGCTCAAATACGACTGAGGCAAGTGTAACGTTAGCCAAAAAAGCTGCAGCAGTCGGAGTAGACGGGCTGATGGCGGTCGTACCCTATTATAACAAACCGTCACAAGAGGGTTTATATCAGCATTTCCGTAAAATAGCCGCTGCGACCCCGCTACCACTAATGCTTTACAATATCCCGAGTAGATCTTCCGTCAATATGCTCCCGGAAACTGTGCTCAGACTCAGCGAAATTCCCAACATAACAGCACTTAAGGAAGCGTGCGGAATGATGGATCAGGTCAGCGAACTTAAACGCATTCTGCCTGAGAACTTTGCCATGTATAGCGGCGATGACTCTCAAACTTTGCCGATGCTGGCTTTGGGCTGCACTGGTATCATCAGCGTTGCAGGACACGTCATTGGTGACGAAATGAGAAGCATGCTCGACGCGTGGTTTGCGGGGGATACTCAAACGGCTTTGAAATGGCATTTGAAGCTTCTTCCCATGTTCAAGGGAATTTTCGTTACCACAAACCCTGTACCGATCAAATACCTGTTAAAGTATCACGGGATTAAGGCTGGCGGAGTTAGACTACCTTTGGTCGATGCTATCGAAAAAGAAAAAGCTTTTCTAGATGATTTATACCGCCAAATTAAAGGTTAATAGCCTTTATCCATCAACTGATGCCAGTCAATACACTTCCTTGTTAAGTCTATCCCAGCCCCTAAATAAACACTCACCTTTTTGAGTAAAAAGGTGAGTGTTTATCTGTAATGCGACGATCGTCTGTCTTGACACACGAAATCGAAAAAAACACTATCAATAGCTTCCGTCATTAGCTATTTTCAACATGAAAGGAGAATCACCATGTTTTCATAACTGCTCTAATAGGCCTTGATATATCCTCCGTTACCGAAAAGTAAATCTTACAGCATCTTTATGAGAAAATATTTAGCCTTCTAAAGGAATTGGTTAAATTTTGTAGAAAGCTATAAAAGTTCAAATTTGCACAATTTTAAAATGGAGGGCAATCTTATTGTCTTTAACTATGGAATTTGTTTTTAAATTCCAATTATCTGTTTTAGTGTATTTGTTTTTGCAATTTAATTTTTGGTGAGTAAAAACAAGGAGAGAGGTTAATGTTGGAATTTTATAAACGCTACGGATTCTATACCGATCCAGGTTCGAAGGAAAAAATGTATGCAGGAATTTCTGATTCTCTCGAGGAGCTTTGCCAATTCATTAAATCCCAGTTAATTCATCCTATTGCTGATTTGCCGCTTTATCGTCAGCAAATGCCGCCGGAAAGAAAAAATGAAGATGAGAAGTATCCCACTGTAGAATCGATTTTGAACGGCTTGCTCAGCTATAATTCGGCAGGCCTGGTTTATAACCGCAAACCGGAAGAACGGTTAATTTTGTCATGCAGGTATCATTCGATCCTGCTTGCCTCTATTTTGAAGAACCGGGGTATCCCGGTCCGGGTTCGTTATGGTTTCACCAAATAACTTTACCCGGAGCATCATATCTATCATGTGATCTGCGAAGTTTGGCATGAACCTGAACAGCGCTGGCTGCTTGTTGATCCGGATAGGAAAATGGTGGACTTCTCTCCGGAACAGTTTGAGTTTTCTGGAGATGTATGGCTCCGGTATAAGGACGATAAATTAAATCCTTCTAGTTATGGTGTTCCGGAATGGTGGGGAGCACATCCCATTCTCAGTGTACTCTGCCATGATTTAGCTTCCGTATTAGGCAATGAGCATGTTTATTGGGAACAACCACCGGTTACCTCGGATTCCAGCATGGAGGTAAAAAACATTCCATCTGCTCAAGTGATAGTTTTAAATGAAGTTGCTGTGTTATTGAGAGAACCGGATTCTGGCTTTGATGAATTAAGACGACTATATCTGATGAAGTATAGATCTGAAATTACTATAAGAGCAAGCAGGAGATTTTGTTACAAGCACACCTCGAAGCCGCCGATACTATCTTCAAAACCGCCTACGAGATCATCGAGCGGCCTCTTACGGTAAAGGAAAAATTTATAGAGTAAATTGAAAATCACATTATTGATGACGCACAAGTAAATAAAACAAAGTCATGCTTAGTCAGATTTTATCAAATAATGCTATAGTCTATAAAAAAATGTCTTAATATTTAAAATTTTTAGATTACTATAAATATCCACTCGTTCCATTGGTTGGGGTAATTCATTATTGGTATTATATGCAAGATACTGTTGCCAAAAAAGAAGTTAAAGATCGACCTAAGATAGTGAGGAAGATTGACGTTGGAATGTGAATCATGAACTAGGGGTTCTACTTGGAGGTTTATCGAAGCCCTAGAATGGAGGTGGAGAATACCCGAGTACAGAGGATGTTAGTTTAGATAAATTAAACCATAAGAAACAAGGAGGAAAAGAAATTATGAAGACAATTATTGCTCGAAAAATAGGCTTCAAATGTTATGCAGTTATCAGTAAAATTTCTCTATAAATGTGCCCCCCTAGAGAACGAAGTGCTGTGTTAAGGGTTGTAAACTGGGAGTATCGATAATTTTTTACGAGAGGACAGGACGCCATGGAAAAAAAGATAATAGTTAACAAGGATGGAAATATACTGCCATTGAGCTGAACATCCCGGAGAGCTTAAATGCTCTAAATATCAATATGCGCGAAGAGATGCTGGAGGCATTGCTAGCGGCAGAAAAGGATGACGAGGTCCGAGTTGTGGTCATTACTGGTCGAGGCAGGGCTTTCTGTTCCGGCGGTGATATCAAAGCAATGAACAAAGAATTTACCCCGGCCGAAGGCAGGGCGAGAATGCAAAAGGTCGGCAGGCTGATTAAATGCATTAATGGGATGAACAAATTGGTAATAGCCGCTGTTAATGGGCCGGCCATTGGAGCAGGCTGCAACTTGGCGCTGGCTTGTGATTTTATCATTGCTGCTGAAGAAGCGACTTTTGGCCAACCTTTCGGAAGACTCGGCCTGGTTCCTGATTTGGGAGGACTATATTACTTGCCTCGCCGGGTTGGCCTAGCAAAAGCAAAAGAATTAATCTTTACCTGGCAGATTATTGATGCCAGAGAAGCGGAACGAATTGGCTTAGTAAATTGGGTTGTACCGCTAAGTGATCTTGATACGGAAGTAAAGAAGCTGGCAGAGAAATTGGTTAAAGGACCGGCACTGGCGAATGGTTTAGCAAAAGGAATCATCAATAGATCATTAGAAAGTACCCTCGATCAGATACTTGAGGAAGAAGCTTACGCCCAGGGCTTATGTTTTATGTCCCAAGATTTTCAAGAGGGAGTTAGAGCTTTTTTGGAAAAGAGAAAGCCAAATTTTGGTCAATAAGAAATAGGGGGAGTCACTGTGGCTGAAATCGAGGTCAGACGAGAAGAACGTTTAGGTATAGTGACCGTTAACCGGCCTGAAGTTAGAAATGCACTTAACCAATCGGCTTGGTATGCGCTGCTGGATGCTTTTACGGAATTAGGTGATGATCCCCAGGTACAGGTAATCATACTCACCGGGGCTGGGGACAAGGCATTTGTGGCAGGTGCAGATTTGAAGGCGTTGAAGGAACGTGACGTGGCTGCTACTTTCCGGGCTGATTACCAAAGGATTGTAGATCAAGTTGCCACTATCAATAAGCCAACTATAGCAGCTATTAATGGTTATGCTCTTGGTGGGGGACTGGAGTTGGCCTTGGCCTGCGATATCCGAATTTGCTGTGACACCGCTAAATTCGGTCAGACAGAGATTAATGTGGGTATTTTGCCGGGAGCAGGTGGCACCCAGCGTCTGACGCGTTTAATTGGACTGGGAAAAGCCAAAGAGATGATTTTTACGGGGAAAATAATCAGCGCTTCTGAAGCAGAAAGAATCGGATTGGTTAATATGGTGGTTGATCCTAACAACCTGATGGAAACCGCTTTGCAAATGGCACGGGAAATGGCGCAAAAAAGTCCCCTTGTCTTGCAGTTAGCAAAATTTGTGATCAATAACGGGGTAGATGTGGATATGCACACTGCCCAGGCCTTAGAGCGTTTAGGGCAAGCAGTTGTGTTTGGCTCTGCTGATCACCTCGAAGGGATTAATGCCTTCTTGGAAAAGAGGAAACCAGAGTTCAAATGTTGCTAAGCGGAGTAGTGTGGGAGGAGATAAAAAAATGAAGCCTGTAGCTATAGTGGGAGCAGGGCAAACAAAATATGGCGATTTCCCGGATAAAGGTGAGAAAGAACTATTTGCTGATGCCTACCGTGAAAGGTTTGCGCATGGACCTTGAAGCCGGCCTGCAGTATAAGAATAAATGCTTTAGCATTTTATGTGCTACGGAAGACAAAAAGGAAGGGATACAGGCGTTTTTAGAAAAGCGTAAGCCAAACTTTCAGGGACGTTAAAAGAGCTGGACCTTCGGTAATCCTGGAGACCTAACCTAAGTCGAAGGACAACGAAAAGGTTAAAAGGGAGTGAAGACATGGATTTTAGTTTCTCCGAAGAACTGGAAATGTTGAGCAAAGTCGTCAAGAATTTCGTTGATAAGAAAGTAGATCCCCGTGGTCAGCAGATCGAAGAAGAAGATCGGATACCGGATGAAATAATTAACGAGTCCAAAGAAATGGGCCTATTTGGGCTGAGCATTCCAGCAGAATATGGTGGAACCGGCATTGGCATGGTCGGGAAATGCCTCGTTTTCGAGCAACTTGGCCGAACTAACAATGGCTTTACCACTTTGCTTGGAGCCCATAACGGGATCGGTTCGGTTGGAATTGTGGATTTGGGAACTGAAGCACAGAAGCAAAAGTATCTTCCTGACATGGCCTCTGGAGAGAAAATAGGAGCCTTTGCCTTAACTGAGCCCAACGCCGGATCAGACGCCTCGAATATCAGTACTAAAGCGGAATTGAAAGGTGACCGCTATGTTCTCAATGGGACCAAACATTTTATTACCAACGCCCCTATTGCCGGTGTCTTCACTGTAATGGCAGTTACCGACAAAGCTAAAGGATCCAAAGGGATTACGGCTTTTATAGTGGATATGAAAGTGATTAAGGAAGCAGCTATGGTCAAGTACTATGCTGCTGAGGCTTATTGCCGGGTAGCTGACAAAGCCCTGCAAGTCTTCGGTGGTATGGGTTATATGAGGGAGTTGCCCATCGAAAGATATTATCGTGATGCACGCATCACCAGGATCTATGAAGGGACAGCGGAAATTCAGAAAGGGATTGTAGCCGCTCAATTGCTTAAAGAGTATGCCATCTAGATCACATTTGTGAGTGAATAGGAGAAGAGGAAGTATGGAAATCAAGCTAGTAACAGTGATTGGCTCCGGTATAATGGGTCGTGGAATAGCTCAGGTTTGTGCCCAGGGAGGATATCAAGTCCAACTTAACGACATCAGCAGGGAAGTATTGATCAAAGCCCGTGAGGTCATTGTGAAGAATTTAAGTAAAGGAGATAACCAAGCCGTTCATCCCGGGAGAATTAATGGCCCGTGTTAAAGCACATCTAGCCCGGTATGAACGTTTACTTGGGCGGAGGCAAGAACTAACTAACCTTCTGTCAAACAAAAAATACACCAGACGGGAAGTTATCGGATTAGGACTATTAGGGATGCTTTCTGTTGCAGGTGGACTTAGTATACTACCGACAGGTAAATTATTAGCTAACGGTGAGGAGGTTGAGCATCAAGCAACCAAGGCCAGACTCCGCCCGACTCCTGACAAGTGGTCAGAGAACGAAGTTACCGTCGCTTGGCTTGGTCATGCCAGTTTTTTAATTAATTTCTTTGGCACAAAGATCATTATTGATCCGGCATTGGGTTCTCGTATTGGTCTTATTCCCTTTGGTGACCAAACGATTGGGCCAAGTCGTTATATATCAGCTGCATTAAAGGGCGAGGAAGTTGGTCCTGTCGATCTGTTACTTATCTCTCATGCCCACACGGATCATTTCGACTATCCCACTTTGCGTCAACTGCAGTCACCAGATACAATTGCAGTCACTGCCAAAAATACAACTCCTCTATGGCAGGGCATGAAATTCAATTCTTTAGAGGAAATGCATTGGGGAGATAGCAAGTCTTTAGCAGGGGTAAATGTGAAAGCCATTGAGGGAAAACACTGGGGGACTTTTAAACTATCCAATGAGCCTATGGAAGAGCCAATCACTCGCTTTCGTCAGGCTGCCGCCGGTCAAATGGAAAAGATGGCTATTCAGGAAGTGGGAGCTTCGTGGGTCCTCCCGCATTGATACCAACGTGTAGCGATTACACAACCATACTTCTAAAAGAATATGCTTGACTTGGAGTTAACTCATTCGTGTTGGGGATGCACAGAGTGTATTACTGGGGACCGCATACGTTGATACTTTACCTGTGTCCGAATTAAATGCAAAAATTCAAAGTCCAAATTTAGACCCTAAGCGAGCCACGGAAACCCCTGGCAGCATAGTAGGATTCTGCTCCATTGTGGTACACAAAGACAGTGTCGTAGCGACGATCACAAAAGATGGCCCCGCCGAGTTTTCTAATATTAGCAGGTGTTTTCACCCAGCTCGATGTTTTCGCATCAAAATTTCCAAGTTTCTGCAGCTCCCGGTATTGTTCTTCCGTTAAAAGCTCAATGCCCATGGCAGCAGCCATATCAATAGCGTTATTTTCTGGTTTATGTTCTTTCCTTGACTCCAGCGCTTCACGGTCGTAACAAACACTTCTGCGACCTTTAGGACTTTCTGCTGAACAATCATAAAAAATGTATTCGCCCGTCTTTTTATCATGACCAACAACATCCGGTTCACCGCCAGTTCTTTCCATTTCATTGAGTGACCTCAGTTTTTCAGTATTAGTTTCCAGCTTTGCTTGTACTTTAGTCCATTCAAGACCTTTATGGCGGTTCGTGTTTTTCTCAAAACGGGATTGCAATGCTCCAAGTAGTGCTACGTTTGACATAGTTAGTTTCCCCCTTATATGTTCTCTAAGTGCTTTGACTAAACCCCTTGAGTTCTAAGTCCATTTTCATTTTGCTTCGTAACTGTAACATACCATCCTTTACAGTTTCTTGGTTATTGTTCCTATAAAGTAGATAAGTATCGTTTATAACTGAATTATAGCTACCGCATATCGGTTTAGTTCAACTCCGGGATATCCGAAGGTAATGCGGATATACCTCCAAAATGGGAGGATATCCAAAGTTGTTGCGGAAATACCTTCTTTAAATATAATACGTCTGAATATCCAATTCAAATGCTAAAACCATACATTAATCATTATTGTTTTTTGTCTTGAAACTTATGCTCAATTTTTTATAATCAAGTTAGCATTATCCAAACTTAAACCCTCCTAAAATTATTTTATTAAATTCGCAGAAAAACCAAGTAACCAGGAAGTGGGTGGGTCCCAGATTTTCCTTAAGAGACTGGATAAGCAGTTAGCAAAACTAACAATGAAGTAACGTAACAACGCACGTGGAAACGATAATATTGGATTATATTTACTAGAGGAAGGATATGCGAGGAAAATATAGAAAGGTTATAGTGGAATAATTTGGGTGATATTGTAATTAAAAAAGCATTAGCTTTTTGGCATATATGGAGGAGCAAAAATGACAAATAGGAAAACAACTTTTGTTAAATCGTTTGTACGAAGGGTGGTACGTATTATGCTGATCATACCTGCTGTTTTACTTATTTGTATGTTTATTCTTGTGGGAGTACTGCTGGCATGCAGTCCCGGAAAACCTGAACCTTTCTTAGATGAAAACGGAAGGCCTCTGGCAGGTAGCATTTCGGAAAAAATCCTTATCAATATCAATGGGGTGGAGCAGGGGATGTTTATCAAGGGTAAGGATAAAACGAAGCCTGTATTACTTTTCTTGCATGGGGGTCCTGGTATGCCCGAATATGCGGTTAGTCGGAGATATCCTTTAGTTCTTGAGAACTATTTTACTGTCTGCTGGTGGGAACAGCGAGGCGCCGGACTTTCCTATAGTTCCGATATTCTACCCGAGACCATGACATTCGAGCAATTGATATCCGACACACTGGAAGTGACAAATTACCTTCGCAAGCACTTTGGAAAGGAAAAGATTTACCTCATGGGGCATTCGGGGGGTCTTTTATTGGCATCCAAGCGGCGGCACGAGCACCGGAGTTGTACAACGCCTACATTGCCGTGGCCCAGATCTCAAATCAGCTCGAATCAGAAAAGTTGGCATACAACTATATGATTGAACAGTTTACGAGGCTTGGGGACAAAAGAATGTTGCAAGAGTTTAAGAAATACTCTATCAGTGAGATAAACATGCCTTCATACTATTCCATGCGTGACGCACCGATGCACAAGCTTGGCATTGGCACTACGCATAAGATGAAATCTGTAATCAGTGGTGTCTTTTTACCTATAATGCTACACAGGGAGTATACCCTCAGCGAAAAGATAATTATATGGCGCGGCAAATTTTTAACTACAAAAACCTACGATTTATGGAACAAGCTGGTTGCCACGGATTTGACTAAGAAGGTACAGCGGTTGGATATTCCTGTCTACTTTTTTCATGGCATATATGATTACACGGTATCCTACTCTTTGGCAAAGGATTATTTTGAGGAACTACAGGTGCCCATGAAAGGATTTTACACGTTTGAACAATCTGCTCACAGTCCATTGTTTGAAGAACCCAAAAAAATGCAACATATTTTGCAGGAGGACGTACTGGTAGGAGTGAACAACCTTGCCGACACAAAATAGACGGTTTAAAATACAAGCAAATCGCCTTTGGAGTCAAAAAGAGCTAAAGGCATAGGGAGTTTGGTTCTGAGGTTGTAATAAAGTCAGTGTCCTGAATAATAAATCTCTTACTTAAACTTAATTAATGCCGCTGACCGTTTAAGCTGTTCATCTAGAACCTTAGCATAAATCCTCGTGGTTCTGGGGTCGGCATGTCCTAAAGCGTCTTGTACAATGGCAAGATTATCCGTTTCGCGAAGTAGTAATGTAGCAAACGTTGAACGCATTTTATGAGCGCTAAAACCGTCTGTATTATGGCCCAATGTTTTAAGAATCGCCATATATTTTGCTATTAGATTTTGTACTGCTCTGGTACTAATACGTTTTCCTTGCATAGAAAGAAACAACGCTTCTGATTTGCCCTGAGCATAACGTGGTCGTTCATTTTGAAGATAATCATTCAATGCCTCCGAAATTTCTGCATTAAAGTATACGACGGTTTCTTTACTTCCTTTGCGAATAAGTTCAAAGTAGCCTTTATTGAGATAAGTTGTTCTGAGATTGAGACTGCATAGCTCAGATAAGCGTAATCCAGTACCGATAAAGGTAAGAAATATAGCGTAATTCCTTTTTTCTGTATAAGCATGATATTTGAGCTGTTCCTTAGACAAACCAATACCATTCTGCAAAACGTCAGTAAGATCAGCAATCTGATTAGGCTCAAGAGCTTTAGGAAGCTTTTGGTTGACATTAATAGGGTCTAATTTGATGGTAACATCTTTAGAAACCATATCCTCACGTAGTAAATATCGATAAAGGGATTTTATTACTGCTTGTTTGCGAGCAAGTGCACGCACCCCGTTATTACGTTCCATACTAGCCCAGCTCAAATAGGCTTCTATGTCACGATGTCCGATTTTATCCATAAGAAATAAACCTATGTCTACGGGCATAGAGGGGAAGGTAGGCATGGAATCACAAAGAAATTGAAAGAACAAACGGAGTTCATTGGTATAGGCATATTGAGTATTTCTAGACTTATTGATGACAGCAAGGTGATTTATGAAATCTTGTGCAAAATGGGGCAGGATAGAAGAAGTAAATCCATTATTATCTTTCATTAAACCTAGCCTCCTGTGAATTAAATAGAATGAATATAGCAAAGAGCAACAAGGAGTAAGTCGTAACGTAAAAGATGATATCGCTATTATATTATAGTAATATAACAAATGACAACTATATACTAAAGAGTGTTTTAGCGCATAGTTAAAAAGTCACAAATTGTCCGATACAAGTCTAAAGGACTTGACAAAGAAATCCAAAAAGGCTTTAAAGGAATTCAAAGATCAGATTCTGACAGATATTCCGTCTCCTCTTACATATGTATATCAAACTAAGTGAGTTTATTTATACTGCTACTGAGTGTGATGATTTTATTGGTATTTTGATTGAAAAAGGAATTTTAAGATAGGGGGTATAATTATGTATAATGGAAAAGTTAAACCTAAATGTCGGATCAAAAACTAAAGCAAAATCTACTGTAAAGTATACAGGCAAAGATGAACAAATTAGAGACAAATACCTATCTATCGCTTAATGGTTGAGAGTAAAGAGTATCAAAGTGCACAAAAAATGTCAAAAACGGAGACAACCCGCCGAAGAAACGGTCAGTTTATTAGAACTGGCCCCTGAGATAGAGACTCCTTATCGGAAAATCAGGCAATTGCAGCGGAAAATGGATCGAAGTCGCCGAGCAACTAATCCGAACAAGTATAAGGCGAATGGGACGTTTAATCGGAGTAATAATGATCGTTGGGTAAAGTCGAAGCACTATCAGTTGGATCAACTCAAACTGCAAAGAATCCAAGGTAAGTTAATATAGGCCAAAACGGGCTGGATTTTTAGAAACAGACAACCAGAAGGATTTGAAATAGATTATGCAAAAATTAGTGATTGGAATATTAGCACATGTGGATGCGGGCAAGACGACATTATCTGAGAGTCTACTTTATCTGAGCGGTAAAATTGGCCGATTGGGAAGGGTGGACAAAAAGGATGCTTATTTAGATACCTATGAGCTAGAAAGAGCAAGAGGAATCACCATTTTCTCCAAGCAGGCCATATTTGAAATAGGGGAGACTCAGATTACCTTACTAGATACCCCGGGACACGTAGATTTTTCGGCTGAAATGGAGAGAACACTTCAGGTGCTGGATTATGCCATTTTAGTGATAAGTGGTGCGGACGGGGTACAGGGGCATACCAAAACATTATGGCGGCTGCTTGACATGTATCAGATACCAGTTTTTTTATTCGTCAATAAGATGGATCAGAATGGGACAGATAAGAACAAGTTAATGAAAGAACTGAAAAAGCAGCTGGATGATGGGTGTATTGAATTTGGACAAGTGCTGACGGAGGATTTCAATGACCAATTGGCCATGTGTGAAGAAATAATGATGGAAACCTTTCTGGAAACAGGACATATTGCAACTTCGCAGATTAAAAGAGCTGTCACGGAGCGCAAAGTTTTTCCGTGCTTTTTTGGTTCCGCTTTAAAATTAGAGGGCGTTGAGCAATTTATGCAGGACATTGTGAAGTATGCCCTGATACCTTCTTACCCCGATGAATTCGGGGCTAAACTATTTAAAATAGCAAGAGACGAGCAGGGGAACCGCCTTACCTATATGAAGGTTACAGGCGGAAGACTCAAGGTGAAAGATGTTTTAACGAATAGCATCTGGAAAGAGAAAGTTAATCAAATTCGTATCTATTCCGGACAGAAATTCGAGGCAGTGAACGAGGCAGTGGCAGGCTCTGTATGCGCTGTAACAGGGCTCAGCCAAACCAGACCGGGAGAAGGTTTAGGGATCGAGGAAGCTTCAGATACACCAATATTGGAACCCGTGCTGTCCTATCAGATTATTCTGCCGGAAGGCTGTGACCCAAGAGTGATACTTCCTAAGTTACGTCAGATTGAAGAAGAAGAGCCGGAACTTCATATTGTCTGGGATGAGCAGCTGCAGGAGATTCAGGCACAGATTATGGGAGAGGTGCAGATTGAAATTCTGCAGAGCCTTATAAAAAGCCGTTTTGGTGTTGATGTGGCCTTCGATTCAGGAAGGATTGTCTATAAAGAGACGATTGCTAATGTCGTAGAAGGGGTAGGGCACTTTGAGCCACTAAGGCATTATGCGGAGGTTCACCTGTTAATGGAGCCGAGTGAGCCGGGAAGCGGTCTGCAATTTGGGGCAGAATGCAGTGAGGATAACTTAAGTAAAAGCTGGCAAAGACTTGTTTTAGCCCATCTGGAAGAAAAAGCCCATAAAGGCGTACTAACAGGGTCAGGGATTACGGATCTGAAAATCACTTTGGTCTCAGGTCGAGCACACAATAAGCATACCGTCGGGGGTGACTTCAGAGATGCTACCTACCGTGCAGTGCGCCAGGGTTTAAAGGAGGCAGAATCCATATTGCTGGAGCCGTTTTATGCATTTCAGCTGGAACTGCCTGAGAAAATGGTAGGCAGAGCCATGACTGACATTGAGAAAATGCATGGCACCTGCGAAATAACACAAACAAATGGCGAGATGGCGGTTCTTGAGGGGAGTGCCCCTGTTGTCACCATGAGAAATTATCAGAAAGAGTTAGTTGCCTATACCAAAGGTCTTGGCAGGCTCTTTTGCAGCCTGAAAGGGTACGAACCATGCCATAATGGGTCAGAGGTCATAGAAAGCATCGGATATGATTCGGAAAGAGACTTAGAAAATCCGACAGGTTCTGTATTTTGTGCCCATGGGGTCGGCTTTTTGGTAGATTGGGATGCCATAAAGGAGTACATGCATGTTGAAAGCTATCTTCAGAAAAAAGACGATTTGCCGGGAGAAACAGCCCCAAACGCCTCCTACACTGAAGAGCGGTGGATCAGTTTAGAGGAGATTGACCAAATTATCAATAACACCTTCTACGCCAACCAAGGGAAGAAGTCTGCCTGGAAAAAACGCAAAACAGCCCGCGACAGTTATTATGAACCGGTTACCTATGTCAGCAGAGAGAAGGAAAGCAAAGAAGAGTATCTTCTTGTGGACGGCTATAATATTATCCACGCCTGGCCTGAACTGAAAGAGCTTGTAGATGACAATATGGACAGCGCCAGAATGAAATTGCTGGATACTCTCAGTAATTTTCAGGGGATTCGAAGATGTCAAATTATCGCAGTGTTTGATGCTTACCGCGTTCAGGGGCATTTTGAGGAAGTCATCGACTATCATAATATCCACATGGTATATACCAAGGAGGCACAAACGGCTGACCAGTATATTGAAAAATTTGCCCATGATAATCAAAAAAAGTATAGTATCACCGTTGCAACGTCAGACGGTTTACAGCAGCTCATTATCAGGGGGGCAGGATGTGCCTTATTATCCGCCAGAGAACTGAAGGTTGAGATCGACGGGGCTAATGAACGATTAAAGCAAGAATATCAGGAAATACAGGGATTAGATCGTAATTACCTATTAGATGCATTGCCTACAGAAGCAAAACAGCAGATGGCAGAATTGATTAAGAAAAGAAAAGAAGATGAAAGTTAAAGAAAACAAATTATGTCTTTTATAAGCTTAGGAAAGTATGCGCTCGATTGCAAAAGGGAAGGGCGTGGATTTCCAAGCTCCTCCACATATAGTAGCCAGGTAAACTATTATTTTTTGACGAATAATTTAGATATGTCAAAAAGGAACAAGATTATGAATAAGGGTCACTATACCTGGGAGAGACCAGGTCAGTGATGTTTTTTATTACAAACATGTTCCAGCATACTTTCGCTTCTTAATTGTGACACGGAAAGGAGTAACATGAAAAAAATACGAACATTGAAGCATCATTTTTGGGTTGTGATGAAAACGGTAGAAGAGTCGAACGACTTAGAGTAGGTGCTTACTGCCGCGTAAGTACGGATCATCTTTTTAAAAATACATCAGCTTATGTTAATTGTTTGGCAGCTAACTTCTGAAGAAGGGTGTTCATGTAAATTTTACGTCGAGGAACCACCCGGGAATACAGGTCAGAAGAGATGTTGATTGTGAAGTTGAGATAATCAATTATAGGACTTTAGAGTGTAAAACCTTCGGTCTGGTCGAAAGAGAAGTCGTAGATAGGACTGTCTTTTCATGATGCCCGTTGACATCATGAAAAGACAGTCCTTTATTAGCATCAATTGCACTATGTACACTAAATGGGGCTTTAACGAAGGATATTTTGGTGGGCCCGAAGATTCTTTAATATTTGTACAGTTGCCAGTAATTCGTATATAATTTCAATAGTCAATGTTTCAAACCAGATTCATGAATAAGGGCGTATTCCTGACATGTGTCATGTACACCCTATGGAATTGGAGGGACCTGCGACACCTGCCGGGAATCCATCTTTATACGAACCCGTACGTCAAAGGCCTCGCGTCCATGCGTGGATTTTCTAGGATAATATCTTTATGTCTATTTCGTATTGTAGGATAAAAGAGTTACGGATATTTATTTTGTGGGGAGCGAAAAAATGAGTTATAAAATATTACTATTTGATTTAGATGATACATTGCTAGATTTCGGTGCTAACTGAATTATGTGACATTTGCGACCTCATAAAATGAGCATTCACAATTTCCCTGAATTAATATTTTTTATTTGTTAGGAGTCTAAGATGAACGTTGATATTCTAAAGACGGATAGCCAGAATGATGATTTTGCTAAACTAATAAGTTTATTAGATGATGATCTTTATAGAAGATACGGAGAATTACAGAAACAGTATGAAAAACATAACAAAGTTGCCCAAATAAATAATGTAGTAATTATATATCGAGATAAAATTCCCGTTGCATGCGGATCGTTTAAAGAACAGGATAGTCACTCAGTTGAATTAAAACGAATATTTGTTGTAAATGACCAAAGAGGACAGGGATTAGCAAAACTAATAGTAAGCAAATTAGAGGAAATAGCTAAAAGCAGAGGCTATAAATATGCTGTTTTGGAGACAGGAATAAAACAACATGAAGCAATTAATTTGTATAAGAGTTGTGGATATTATACTATAGCTAACTATGAGCCATATACAGAAAATACTAACAGTATTTGCATGAAGAAAAACCTCTAAAGAGGTTAGAAATCGCTAGCCATTATGCACAGTTTGAAATAGATTAAATTCTCAAATGGTATTATGTTACCAGCTGATTTCGGAACTATTGTTAAAGACACAATGAAAAATAATAGCTAGTCTTACAAGCCGACTGCATCACTTAACAGAGGGTTTGTAACATCGGAGAGGATATGAATGTAGTAACCCGACGTCGCAAACCCTCGGGACGTTAGGCGACAGACCATGCGGGAGACGGGCGTCCATGCCCGGATTTGGAAGGGATGTTGTTGGAGTTTATTAATGCACATTTGTAGGAAAGTACGTATTATCATATTCTTTAATAGCCTCTCGGAATTCAGGGGGTGGGAATGGCAGATATATGGAAAATGAGCTGGAAATTCGCGATAAACGAGGGTAATTCTTAAGACGGAAAAGGATTTTTAATAACGGACAACCGCCTCGGCGAATTCCGAGAGTCTATTTTACAAGGAGGAAGTTACAATGAAGGTTAAAAATGTAATGGTTTGTAACCCTTACACAGTTAGATCTGATCAAAGTCTTGCTGATGCAAGCAGTATTTATCTAGACCACGATGTTAATTGTGCGCCTGTTGTGGGGGTGAACGATGACATTGTTGGGATTATTACGATTTCTAAGGTATTGGGATGTTTTTTATCTGGCTATTCCCCAACAGCAAAAGTAGAGGAATTCATGGATGATCCGCCAGCAACAGTGG
>Ga0209643_1001673_pt1 | contig 18921 bp, 16 predicted proteins | sample AutmiccBRH37_all_FD_187383 | JGI IMG/M metagenome (GOLD analysis project Ga0209643, IMG submission 187383) | Deep subsurface microbial communities from Mt. Terri, Switzerland - Autotrophic microbial communities BRH/37_all (SPAdes) (version 2) | ecosystem: Environmental > Aquatic > Deep... | reverse complement strand
TCTAAGCCCATTATGTCGCAATACACGACATTCACAACATTATTATACACAAAGATTGACAAGAGAAAAGCCCGAATTCTCGGGCTTTAAAGCTTCTTTTAATATTTAGTTGTTGTAAAACAACGGAAAATAATTTGGGGCAACCCTTCCATGGAGATTTGCCGTGAGGCCAAGGAAGGAAGATTTGATCTGGTTATTATGGGCAGCAGGGGTCTGGGTGAAATAAAGGGATACCTCATGGGCAGCGTCAGCAACAGGGTCGTCAGACACGCCTCGTGCCCGGTGTTAATAGTCAGATAATCAAAATCTGTATATTAAATGTTGTTTTTTGCAGTCGAATATAATAAAATCAAAATTGTAGTTTTGCTTTACCTCCGGCTCATCAAGGGCCGGATGATTGTTTTTATAATACCTGGTAAATTCTTTTATGAAATCGGGCGGTGGCCTTTCAGCCGGCGGCCTGTCTTAATGTCACTGGAATAAGAGGGGTGTTATTGATGATACAGGAAGTAAGGGTGGTAAACCTGCCGGATTTTCCGGATACAGTTGGGGAGGCACTGCTTTACGATATTCGCAACACCCTCGGTGTCCAGGACATCACCGGGGTAAGAACGGCAAAGGTATACCGCCTGGAGGGAATAGGCGAGAGTGAGGCCGGGTATATTGCCCAGCGCCTCCTGGCCGAGGAGATTTTTCAGCGGTACAGCATCAACAGGCCTGTGCTGGAAGGCGGGTTAGTGCTGGAGGTTGCCTACAAGCCCGGGGTAATGAACCCCGAGGCCGCTTCCATTGTCAAGTCAGTGGCAGACCTGGGCATCGGGGGGCTTTTGGCTGTTGATTCCAGCAGGGAGTATATTTTCTATGGACCTGGGGCTGATAAAGACACTGTTGAAGTTATTCTTAAAAAGCTTCTGGTCAACGAAACTGTTGAAATGGTGGTCAAAAAAAGGCCTCAAAGCCTTATCCTTGAAGGGAAACCAGGCCCCACCGCCATAATTCCGGTACGGAACATGACAGAAGATCAATTAATGGAGCTGAGCCATGATAAACTCTTTTTAAATATTGAAGAAATGCTGTCCATAAAAAACCATTTCATCGAACTGGGCAGAGACCCCACCGACTGTGAGGTGGAAACGCTGGCCCAGACCTGGTCGGAACACTGCGGCCACAAAACCTTCAAGGCCGACCTGATAGTAAACGGACAGAAGAAGTCTCCTCTTTTAAAAAGACTGCAGGAGGCCACCAGGGAGGCCAGCCATCCTTTGGTGATATCAGCCTTTGAGGATAATTCCGGAGTAATGGAGTTTTTTGACGGGTGGGCCATCTGCGGAAAGGTGGAAACCCATAATTCACCCTCCGCCATCGAGCCCTACGGCGGGGCAATGACCGGCAGCGGGGGCGTTTTCAGGGATATTATGGGTACCGGGCGGGGAGCCAGGGTGATCGTTTCCGCCGATATGTTTTGCTTTGCCCCTCCCTGGATGGAGCCCGGGGATGTTCCGCCGGGCTGTCTTCACCCCAAGTACCTGCTGCGCAGGGTGGTGTCCGGGGTAAGAGATTATGGCAACAGGATGGGCATACCCACCAATAATGGCTCGGTGCACTTTCACGATGATTTCAGGGCAAAGCCCTCTGTTATAGTTGGGGCCTACGGCATACTGCCGGCGGAGGGCTGTCAAAAAGGAACACCCCTGCCGGGGGATCTGGCCGTGGTGATTGGGGGGCGCACAGGGCGGGACGGTATTCACGGGGCCACCTTCTCCAGCGGGGAAATGACCCACCGCACCGTTGATGTCAATGCCAGCGCCGTGCAGATAGGAAACGCCATAGAGGAAAAAAGAACCTCCGACGCCCTGCTGGAAGCCAGCAGCCAGGGACTGGTGAGGGCGGTAACCGACTGTGGGGCTGGGGGCTTCGGTTCGGCCCTGGGAGAGATGGGATCGGAGACAGGGGTGCTGGTATGGCTGGAAAAGGCCCCTCTGAAATACCCCGGTTTGAGCCCATGGGAAATATGGCTGTCGGAAAGCCAGGAGAGAATGGTGCTGGCGCTGGACCCCCGGCACTGGTCAATATTTTCGGAGATTTGCCAGAACTACAATGTTGAGTCTGTAGTACTGGGAACATTCACAGATGATCACAGCCTCAGAGTGACCTACGATGGTGAGACCGTGTGCCACCTGGACATGGATTTTCTGCACCATGGATTGCCCCGCAGGGAGCTGGAAGCCTGCTGGGCTCCGCCCGAAAGCGGGAAGGCAGATCCCGGGCCGGTGGAAGATTGGTCCGATTTTTACTGCCGTGTCATGTCCCATCCCGATGTCTGCTCAAAGGAGCCCATTATACGGATGTACGACCACGGGGTACAGGGCTCCAATGCGCTGCCCCCCCTGGGCGGCATGGACGGCGGAGCCCCCAATGACGCTGTGGTGGTGGCCCCGCTGTACGGTCGTAATTATGGGATGATTGTCAGCCATGGACTGAACCCGGTTTTGAATAATATAAATCCCTATCACGGCAGCCTGTGGGCAGCGGCCGAGGCAGTGTCCAACGCCGTGGCGGCCGGGGCCGACCCCGGGGATATATGCCTCATAGACAATTTTATCTGGCCATACCCGGACAGTGAGTCTCTGGGCGCCCTGGACATGGCGGTGGACGCCTGCGTGGATTTTGTCAGGGCAACGGGTATGCCTTTTATATCCGGGAAAGACAGCCTTTCCAGCACCTATAGGAACAGTGACGACACACTGATTAAAATACCTCCTGTTTTATGCATATCGGCCTTTGGCAGGATAAAGGACGTCAGCCGGACAGTTTCAACAGATTTTAAGAAAAGTGACTCATATATAGTGCTGGTGGGAAAAAGGGTTGCCTCAGAAATGGCCGGGTCGGTATACTGCAGGCTGGCTGGCATCCAGGGGGACAATTTGCCCAGGATTGATCTGGAAACCATGGCCCTTGTCTTCAAAGCAATTCATGCAGCCGTGCGGCAGGGGCTGCTGCTGGCCTGCCACGATATCAGCGAAGGAGGCTTGTCCGCTGCCCTGGCCGAAATGTGCTTTGGCGGAGATGTGGGCTGCGGCATTAATATTGAGAACACTGACACTCCTGTGGAATTGCTTTTTAACGAGACTGCCGGAAATTTTGTCATTGAGGTGGGTAATCCGGCCGACCTGCAGGATGTATTTAACGGGATCCCCTGGAGGGTCCTGGGCAAAACCACCCGGTCCGGGAAAATAACTGTCAGCCGTGGAAGTGAAGTGCTCTTTGCGGTGGATACCGACCTGCTCCGGGAAGCCTGGCAGCGGCCCATGAAGGAGGTATTCGGATGTTAAAGCCAAAGGTATGCATACTGAGAACAGACGGCACCAACTGTGACGCCGAGACTTTACACGCCTTTGAAAAAGCCGGCGGCCAGTGCCGCATGGTGCACGTAAACCAGTTAAGATCCGGTGAGGAAAGGCTTTCTGATTATCAGATAATGGCCCTGCCGGGAGGATTTTCATATGGGGACGATGTTCACTCAGGTAAGATTCTGGCCGTGGAGCTCACTTCCTATCTGAAGGAAAGCCTTCAGGAATTCGTGGACTCCGGGAAACCGGTCATAGGAATATGCAACGGCTTTCAGGTGCTGGTAAGGACAGGGCTGCTGCCCGGCCGAAAACTGGGTGATATACGCTGCACACTGATGCACAACCACAGCGGAAGGTTTGAGTGCCGCTGGGTTAATCTGAAGGTGGAGGACAGCCCCTGCATATTCACCAGGGGAATGTCGGGCAAAACCATAAGCGTACAGGTGGCCCACGGCGAAGGAAAGTTTTATGCTGACGGGGATCAACTGAACACCCTTGAAACAGGAGGGCAGGTGGTGTTCCGCTATTCCGCCCGGGACGGAGCGCCCACCATGTCATACCCTCAAAACCCCAATGGATCCATCAATTCCATAGCCGGTATTTGCGACAAAACCGGTCTGGTAATGGGCTTGATGCCGCATCCGGAGAGATTTGTGGCCGTTCACCAGCATCCTGACTGGCGCCGTGGTGAAATGGGGGAGCCCCATGGACTGCCCGTTTTTATAAACGCAGTAAAATACTGTATCGAGATGTAGAGTAAGTCAAGGAGAAGATGCAAGTTGATTATTAGAAAAGCCAGAATGTGCGACATAGAAGCTGTTCACAGCCTGATCACCTATTTTGCCGACCGCGGCCTGATGCTTGCCAGGTCCAGGTCTATGCTTTACGAGGGGATACGGGAAATAACCGTTGCCGAAGATCAGGGTGTTCTTATGGGTACCGGAATGCTCCACGTTATATGGGAGGATCTGGCCGAAATAAGGGCCATTGCTGTACACCCCGATTATCAGAAAAAAGGCATCGGGCGCATGCTGGTGGAAACCTTCCTGGCCGAGGCCGCCGATCTAAAGATTCCCAAGGTATTTGCCCTGACCTACCAGCCGGGATTTTTTAAAAGCTGCAATTTCCGGTTGGTTCCAAAGGAAACCCTTTCCCAGAAGGTATGGAAGGAATGCATAAACTGCCCCAAGTTTCCCAATTGCGATGAAGAGGCTGTAGTAATTGATGTTCCGGGGATCATATAAAATATGGGTAAACTGTAACAAAGAATTGGTTTGGTTAAAAAACAGCCGTTTTCCTGTAAACTTAGGAACGGCTTTTTTTACCACCAGCCTGCCACTGGTAATAACCCTATAAACTGGTAATAACCCTATAATCGGTTACTGAAAATTTAAAGGTCGTGACAGGAAATTTAAGGATCTTGTGGAAGTTTAGAAAGATGAATTGTAGGAGGCTAGAACATGGATAGCGAACAATTCCAAAGGCTTGTACTTGAACAACTAAAAATGCTTATGGATGGCCAGAAGGCAATTGAGCAAGGGCAAGGGGTCCTTGAGAAAGGCCAGGAGGCCCTTGTGAAAAGGCAAGAGGTCTTTGAGAAAGGCCAGGAGGCCCTTGTGAAAGGCCAAGAGGCTCTTGTGAAAGGGCAGAAAGAAATTAAGAATGAGCTTAAGTTTATTTGGGATGACATCAAAAAAATTGACAATCGGCTTTCTACCCAGGAAGAAGAGGTTGTGATACTGAAGCGTCTAAAATAAGGGACGTATCAGCGAAGCTCCGGCTGCAATTGTCTCTAAGCTTGGTCACCAACGGACTGCCGACCATTTGAGAGGTGGGAGGCGAGAGGTGGGAGGTGGGATTCTCGTGGGCAATGTATCTCTCACCTCTCACTTCTCAATCAGCATCCTCCGGCACATTCCGCACGGCCTCAAACCACTCCACCGGCCACAGAGTGACCCAGGAGCGACCCCGGAGGAGCCAGGGCACAACAAGGCCTTAGCGCTTTAATGCTTTAATATGGCATATACTTTCCTTAACGATAAAAAACCCAATGGGAATATCACCATAACAAACAAGGAGTTGATATTGTGGCTGAACTGACCATGCCGGGACCTGAAATGGTGGCCTCCATTACCGTTGAAGGATCCTACGTGGCCCGGGGCAGCATTGCCAATATGAGGCAGTTGAAGGCATACCTTAAAAAATCCCTGCAAAACCAGATGGAAGGCCTGGGCTTTTCCTTTTTAGTTATAGAAAAGTAAGCCCAGAATATATATAATATCACCTAACAAAGTACTGTCATAAAAAATTTAGCGGAGATGATAAAATATGAGGCAGAAAAAAAGGGTTTTATTGCTTTTCGGAGGCCGTTCCGGAGAGCACGAGGTTTCCATAAATTCGGCCGCTTCGGTAATGGCTGCCCTGGACAGGGAAAAATATGACGTTATTCCTGTGGCTATAACCCGTGATGGAAAATGGCTGGCCGGGGTTACCCCGGCCTGGATTATGTCTGGTGGTTCACCCACTTCTGCCGCCGATGCCGGGGAAGATGCAAAACATGTATTCCTTCCTGCCGATCCCAATTTCAGGGGCCTGAAGGTCCTTGGAGAAAGGTCGGCGGACGGCGAAAACATGGTGGATGTGGTTATTCCGGTGCTGCATGGAACATACGGCGAGGATGGAACGGTTCAGGGCCTGCTGGAACTGGCCAATGTGCCCTATGTGGGAGCCGGTGTTTTGGGCGCGGCCCTGGGAATGGATAAGGTTATGATGAAAACCGTTCTTGCCCAGCAGGGACTTCCCCAGGCCGGGTTCTGGTGGTGCCTGCGTAAGGACTGGGAAAAGGATCCAGAAACACTGACAGAGGATTTGGAGCAGAAACTGGGTTATCCATGCTTCATAAAGCCGGCCAACCTTGGTTCCAGCGTGGGTATAAGCAAAGCCCGCAACCGGGATGAACTGGTCCGGGGGATGGACCTGGCGGCCAGCTATGACCGCAAGATCATAGTGGAGGAATTTATCGATGCCCGGGAAGTGGAGGTAAGCGTACTGGGAAACGACGACCCGGCAGCCTCCCTGCCAGGCGAGATAGTGTCTCACAATGAATTTTACGATTACCAGTCAAAGTACGTTGACGGCCTTTCTCACCTGATCATACCGGCCGACCTGCCTGCCGATACCGTTGAAAGACTTCGGGATCTGGCTGTTAAGGTGTTCCGGGGACTGGAATGCGCAGGACTAGCCCGGGTTGATTTTTTCATCAGGAAGAATAACGGTGAGGTTCTGGTAAACGAAATAAACACCTTTCCGGGCTTCACCCGGTTCAGCATGTACCCCAAGCTGTGGGAAGCCACTGGAATTGGTTATAGGGAACTGCTGGACAGGCTGATAGACCTGGCCTTCGAAAGGCACCGGGATAAAAACAGGTCCCAGACGGATTTCAAGCCCCCGGGGAGGTAAGCTATAAGCTGTAAGCTATAAGTAATTGGTTATTAGTTCCAGGCAACTGCCTATTACCAACTACCAATTACCTACCCAAGGGCTAGTGAGCGTATATCGCTGCCTTGGGGCATTTGGCCTCGCAGGCGCCGCACTTCAAACACTTCTGCCGGTCGATGAAATAAGGCCGGCCTTTCTTTTCGCCTATTATGGCCTCAGCCACGCAGGCCCTGGCACAAAGCCCGCAGGATATACATTTGTCCTGGTCCACCGTATAGTCTAGAAGGTTCCGGCAGACTCCGGCGGGGCACTCCTTGTCATTAATATGGGCCTCATATTCATTTCTGAAATACTTTATAGTGGACAGAACAGGGTTGGGTGCGGTCTGTCCCAGTCCGCAGAGGGACGCGTCCATAACCTCCCTGGAAAGGTCCTCCAGCTCATAGAGATCTTCCATTTGGCCCTTTCCTTCGGTTATCCGCTCCAGTATCTCCAGCATTCTCTTTGTACCCACCCGGCAGGGTGTGCATTTTCCGCAGGACTCGTCCTGGCTGAACTGCAGGTAGAATTTGGCTATATCAACCATGCAGTCATTTTCATCCATGACGATCAGTCCCCCCGATCCCATCATCGATCCTATGGTTTTTAAAGATTCATAATCCACCGGAGTATCCAGGTACTGTTCAGGTATGCAGCCCCCCGACGGCCCGCCGGTCTGCACCGCCTTAAATTTTTTTCCCCCGGGTATGCCTCCGCCAATGTCAAAAATAATCTGGCGCAAGCTGGTGCCCATGGGAACTTCTATAAGACCGGTATTGACAATTTTTCCGGCCAGGGAAAAAACCTTTGTCCCCTTGCTTTTTTCGGTGCCCATGGAGTTAAACCAAGCAGGTCCCCGGGACAGTATCTCAGGAATATTGGCGAAGGTTTCCACGTTATTCAAAAGAGTGGGCTTACCCCACAGTCCGCACTGGGCGGGATACGGAGGCCGCGGACGGGGTTCTCCCCGCATTCCCGCAGCCGATTTCAGCAGTGCCGTCTCCTCGCCGCAGACAAAGGCCCCGGCGCCCAACCGCAAGTCTATGTCAAACCCAAAGCCGCTGTTAAATATTTTGTCACCCAGAAGCCCGTACTCCCTGGCTTGGGCTATGGCGTTTTCCAGCCTGTCCACCGCAATGGGATATTCCGCCCGGACGTAAATATACCCCTCCCTGGCGCCAATGGCGTAACCGGCAATGGTCATGGCCTCCAACACGCTGTGGGGATCGCCCTCCAGTATGCTGCGGTCCATGAAAGCTCCCGGATCTCCTTCGTCGGCGTTACAGACCACATATTTTTCCGGCCCCTCGGAAGATCGGGCGGCCTCCCACTTCAATCCCATCGGAAAACCCCCGCCGCCCCGGCCCCTGAGGCCCGATTTTTTAATGGTATCAATAATATCATCAGGACTCTTTCCGGAAAGGCAGTTTTCCAGGGTAAAATAGCCCCCGGCGGCTATGTACTCCCGGACGTCCCCGGGATTGATAAACCCGCAGTGCCTAAGCGCCACACGTTTCTGTGAATTGAAAAAATGAATATCCTGAAGGCTTCTCTTTTTTTCGCCGGTATCCGGTTCCTCATACAGAAGCCTTTCAACAATTTTACCTTTTATAAAGTGCTGCTCCACCAGTTCCGGTATGTCTCTATGGGAAACATTACAGTAAAATATTGATCCGGGATGCGCCACCAGTATTGGGCCCAGCTTGCAAAAGCCAAAGCAGCCGGTTTTTACCACCTTCACCCTGGTATCCAGTTTGCTTCCGGCCAGGGCTTTTTCCAGGTGATCTATAAGCGGCTTGCTGCCGGAAGACGAGCAGCCCGTTCCGGCACATACCATAATCTGGAGGCGCTGGGATTTCATGTCCTGATACTGCCTTAACTCAAGGTCCGGCAGGCGTTCTTTCCTGATTTTCCGCAGGTCTTTCAGGCTGTTGATCATCTGTTTTTTCGGCTGCCTCCTCTATTTTGCGGTATTTGCGGAGTATTTTGGGAACCTCCTTGCGGTTCAGCCGGCCGTAAACCTCACCGTCCACCGTAATCACCGGGGCCAGCCCGCAGGCTCCTATGCAGCGGGTGTTCTTTACGGTAAAAAGACCGTCATCGGTGGTGTCGCAGTCCTTTAAATGCAGATCCCTGCGGAAGTCTTCCAGTATATCCCCGGCGCCCTGGACATAACAGGCCGTTCCCATGCACACATTGATTCCATGCTTACCCCTGGGATCGGTATGAAAAAGAGAGTAGAAGGTGACCACGCCATTGACCTCGCTGACAGGCATATCTGTTTTTCCGGCAATATATGTCTGCACCTCTTCAGGCAGATAGCCGAAAATGTTCTGGGCCTCCTGCAGTATTCGGATTAATTGGCCCTCTCCGGGGCTATAACGGTCTATAACCTGGTCAAGACTTCGATATTTTTTGTCCGAATCCTTATCAGAACGACCTATTTGCCACACCTCCCGAAAACCGTTGCGAATGGTTTTAGTTTAAATTATTTGTTGTTTTTTAATGCAGTGCTGATCGTGTATTGATTGCTTTTGTAAATGGCAATATTAGGGTATGAATTCTTTTTGGAGGTAAAAATGAAAAAGTATTACAGCCAGGGAAAGAGGTTCATTAGTCTCAGCATGGAAAGATGGAAAGAAATGAGAGCCGGGGGAAAATATCTGAGGTATTACATAAAGCCCTCCAGAAGCCATAGAAATGCCCTGGCCAGAAATATTGACTTTTACGGCCTTCTTTTTATTGCGCTGCTGGTGACCTTTGCCTTCCTGACAGCCCACACCGGAAGCGCCGCAAGGGGACTTTTGCTGTCTGTTCCCCTGATGGTTCTGGAGATATTCTTTGCCTTCAGGATCAGAAGAGTGCTGGAAAATGTGCAATTAGACCATCACAGGATTTGGGTGGCCGGGCTTCAGTGCCAAGAAAGAATAAAAAAAATAGAAACAGCAGACGGCCTTAACATACTGCTGGTTGAGATACTGGAGAAAATGCCGGGCTTTTCCGATGTGCATATTGTGAAGGATCGGCCCGAAGATGACCATAGACAGTCCGGGAGCACGGCCATCAGGGCGCTGTACCGGGGGATCCCGGTGGCTGTGGCCAGCTTGGTAGAAGAAGGGGACAATATTTCTGCAGATAAAGTATTGCAGTTCCAGCAGGAAATCAAAAAACTGGATATGCCGGCTGGTATAATGATGGCCGCCGGGATCTTCTCAGGCGAGGCCCGGAGGGCGGCCCTGGAGGGCAAAAAGAAGATCGCCCTGGTGGATCTTTACCGCCTGGTGGATCTGGCCAGGATTAGCAATCACAGTATTTTCCCGGCATTATTGGGAGAGATGAAAGCAAATGGGGGAAAAGTATCCCACGGCTACAAAAAGCTTTTCAGGAATGCCCTGGGCAGAGAAAAGGCCAGGAGCTATTTCCTGTCGGCCGGCCTGATGATGACCATGTATTTCACCTCTCTGTGGCAGGATTTTTGGGGTGCGGCATACCTTCTGTTCGGTATTCTCAACCTGGCCCTTGCACTCTACTGCATAATTTCCAACAGGGAAAGGGATCTTTTCCCGGTGGGGTAACCTCTGTCTTTTTGCTTGATATTTAATCCATGGGGTATTTGCCTGATCAGGGGCCAGGTTCCCATAATAGGGGTTAAAAAATTTGACTGTTTTGGCATCTTGACAAACCGTTACCAGGTATTTCATAATTTATAATAGTGAACAATAAACTAGCGGAGTGAACGTTGTGTGTTGGCTGAACATCTTGAAAGGAAGGGGTAGGCTATGTATTTACCGGATTTTGATTACCAATCCCCCGGCAGTCTGAAGGAGGCATGCCAAATACTGGCCGCTTTTGGTTCCAGGGCCAGGGTGCTGGCGGGAGGCACCGACCTGATGATCAAAATGAAGCACGGACTTTTAGCCCCGGATGTTCTTGTTTCTCTGAAGAACATCAGTCAGCTGGCTGGTATCGGTTACGTGCAGGGCAGGGGGGTTGTCATAGGAGCCAGGGCTACCCACAATGACCTTGTCAACTCTCCGGTTCTGCAAAAAAAATATCTTTCAGTTTGCGAGGCGGCGCACCATATGGCCAATAACCAGATAAGAAATGTGGGCACCGTCGGGGGAAACATAGTCAATGCGGTTCCTTCCGCTGACCTTCCGCCTATTCTTATTGCGCTTAACGCCGCAGTCAAACTGGTGGGGGCCGATGGTGAAAGGGAATTGCCCCTGGAGAGCTTTTTTACCGGCCCCAACCGGTCGGTGATCGGTACAGATGAAATATTGTCCGAAATTGTTATACCCGATCAAACGTCCACCGGCAGCACCTATATGAAATTTGGCCTGCGCCGGTCCGGGGCCCTTGCGGTTGTAGGTGTGGCGGTGGCGGTTACGGTGGCGGGAGGAGTGTTGAAAGAGGCAAAGATTGCCCTGGGCGCAGTATCGCCAACCCCAATGCGGGCGGTTAAGGCCGAGGAACTGATCAGGGGCAGGGCTGTTACTGACGAACTGCTGGAAGAAGCAGGGGTCTGCGCAGCCGGTGAATGCAGCCCCATATCGGATATAAGGGGATCGAAGGAATACCGGCAGGACATGGTCAGGGTATTTACCAGGCGGGCGCTGCGCAGGGCTATAAATGAAGGACACGTCTAAAACAGGGGGGTATGTTTAAGTGGAGGCATTAACAGACCAGGATGGCATCAAAAGATATCTGGTAAATATCAACGTCAACGGCGATCCTTACACGGTTATAGTGAAGGCCAATACACTTCTGGTCAACCTTCTGAGGGATCAATTGGACCTGACCGGCACCAAAAAAGGGTGCGAGCTGGGGGACTGCGGGTCCTGTACAGTGCTGTTGGACGGCAAGCCGGTCAATTCCTGCACGGTGCTGGCTGTGGAGGCCGACGGGCGGGGGATCACCACCATTGAGGGGGTGGCCCGGAGCGAAAAGCTGGATAAAATTCAGGAGTCTTTTGTAAATAACGCTGCGGTTCAGTGCGGGTACTGCACCCCGGGGATGATATTGTCGGCCAAGGCGCTTTTGGCCCGCAACCCCAAACCCACTGAGCAAGAGGTGCGGGAGGCCATTTCCGGAAACCTGTGCCGGTGCACAGGCTATGTAAATATTGTCAAGGCCGTGCTGGAGGCGACGGGAGATTAACTAAAAAACAGGGGTGAAATCATTGAACGAGAATTACTCGGTTATTGGCAAAAGCGTCCCCAAAATGGATGGTCGGGTAAAGGTTACCGGCCAGGCGAAATACACCGGGGACCTTAAATTTCCCAATATGCTGGTGGGCAAGATACTTACCAGCCCCCATGCCCACGCCAGAATTATCAGCATAGACACCTCCAAGGCTGAAAAACTGCCCGGGGTGAAGGCGGTAATCACCCACAGGGACGTGCCCAGCCTTAAATACGGAATCAGCCCTGCCCGCTGGGACGAAAACATTTTCTGCATCGACAAGGTCCGTTTTGTGGGAGACAAGGTGGCGGCTGTGGCTGCGCTGGACGAGGAAACAGTATACCGGGCACTTAAGCTGATCAGGGTGGAATATGAGGTGCTGCCGGCAGTTTTTGACCCCGTGGAGGCAATCAGGGAAGGAGCCCCCCGGATCCATGACGAATACCCTATGAATATAAATACCGAGATACACCAGAATTTCGGAGATGTGGAAAAGGCCTTCGCCGAAGCGCATCACGTAAGGACCGATCTATTCATGGGCCAGAGGACATATCAATGTCCCATCGAGCCCCACTCGGCAATATCCATCTGGGAGGGCGGAAAGCTGACCGTTTATTCCAGTACCCAGTCGCCCCATTATCATCAGTACTACATTGCCCGGGAGTTCGGGTTGAAAATGGGCGATGTCAGGGTGATCAAAACCTTCGTGGGGGGAGGCTTCGGAGGAAAGCTGGAGCCCACCGGACTGGAGTTTGCCGGGGCAGCATTGTCCAGGATCACCGGTCGTCCTGTTAAAATGTTCTATGACCGCCACGAAATGTTCGCCCATAACCGGGGCCGCCACCGCCAGATCATGGAAGTAACCACCGGGGTGGACAAGAACGGCAAAATACTGGGTCTGCACGCCAACTTTATTATGGACGGGGGGGCTTACACCAGCCTTGGTATTGCCTCGGCCTATTACGCCGGCGCCATGCTAACCCTTACCTACGATTTTGAAAACTATAAATTTGATATGATCAGGGCTTATACAAACCTGCCCGCCTGCGGCGCCCAGAGGGGGCACGGGGCTCCCCAGCCCAGGTACGCCCTGGAGGCCCACCTGGATATGGTGGCCCGGGACCTGGGTATAGATCCCCTGGAACTGAGGCTTCGCAACGCCCGCCAGCCCAATACCATTACCCCCAACGAGTTCAAGGTAAACTCCTGTGAGCTGACGGCCTGTATTGAAAAGGCCCGGGAGTTGTCAGGCTGGAAACAAAAAAAGGGCAATCTGCCCAGTGGCAGGGGTATAGGACTGGCGGTGGGAAGTTTCGTTTCAGGCGCTGGTTATCCCATCTATCGCACCAATCTGCCCCAAGCTGCCGCCATTATCAAAGTGCACGAGGATGGTTCGGCCGCCACCCTCTATACCGGGGCCACTGATATAGGGCAGGGTTCCGACACCGTGCTTTGCCAGATGGCTGCCGAGGCCATGGGTTATTTCTATGAAAACATGAAGATTGTATCGGCTGACACAGAGACCACCCCCCACGATTTCGGCGCTTACGCCAGCCGACAGACATTGATGTCCGGCTCGGCTGTAAAGCAGGCCGGGGAAGAGGTGAAGCAACAGCTGCTGGAAATGGCCGGAGAAATGATGGAGTTGCCTCCCGGAGAGCTGGACTGCAGGGAAGGCATTGTGTTTTCAAAATACAGCCCGGAAGCTACAAGAACCTTTGCCGAGGTGGCCCGGGAATTTTTCGTGCAAAAAGGCCCCCTGGTGGGGAGAGGTTCTTACACACCGCCAAAGCTGGGAGGGAAATTCAAAGGGGCCCCGGTGGGCACATCCCCGGCATACAGCTTTGCCGCCCAGATCAGCGAGGTGGAAATAGATGGCGAGACCGGACAGATAGATGTAAAAGAGGTCTGGGATGTTCACGACTGCGGTATGGTGATCAACCCGGCTCTATTGCGCGGCCAGGTTCACGGGGCACTTTTCATGGGGATGGGTGAATCGGTGTGGGAAGAGGTGGTATTTGATAAAAACGGCAGGATACTTAACGGAAACCTTGGTGAATACCGGATGCCCACAGCCGTCGACATGCCCAAAATAACCTCGGAACTGGTGGAAAGCTACGAGCCGGCTGCCCCCTGGGGTGTCAAGGAGGTCGGTGAAGGGGCCACCATTCCCACCATGGGGTGCTTCTCCAACGCAATTTATGACGCCATGGGCGTGCGGGTGTACAGCCTGCCGCTGAGCTACGAAAAGGTTTGGCGGGCACTGAAGGAAAAGAAAGAAATGGAGAGCGGACTAAAGTCCGCTGCCGGAAGGATCTATGACAAATGTTGAATGACACCAAGGAAAGCACCACTTACAGCGCTCCTCTGGTATACAAGGTTTTTTCCATACTGCGGGAGATTGCGGAAACTGATGACGAAATGGGCATCAGCGAACTGTCCCGCCGCCTTGGCATTTCCAAAAGCACTGTTTATGGTGTAACCCAGGCCCTGTTGGACCTGGGAGTAATTACACAGGACGGGAGCAATAAAAAATTCAGGCTGGGCCCCACCCTGATTCAGTTGGGCAGCAGAGCCATGGCCCGGGTGGATATAAGGGCGCTGGCCAAACCGGTGATTGAAAACCTCAGCAACAGATTTAGGGAGACCACCTTTCTGGGGACCTTTGATGAGAAGGGCATAACCATCATCGAAAGGGCGGACAGCCCTGCCGAACTGAAAATATCCGCCCCTGTGGGGACCAGGATTCCCATCTATGCCGGTGCGGCCGGAAAGGTTTTTTTAGCGGGGCTGAAGGATGCCGAGATAAAAAATCACCTGTCGCAAAAACCTATTCCCAGGTTTACTGAAAAAACAATCAGCAACCCCGAAGAATACCTTGAAGCAATCCGGGCAGCCCGCCAGGATGGTTACGCCACTGATTTTGAGGAATACATAAGAGGTGTTAACGCCATCTGTGTTCCCGTCCCCGGTACTATGGGAAGCCCCTCCTATGCTATTTGGATGGTGGGTTTTAGCCATTCCTTCACTGCGGAAAGAATGGAGCAGGCCGTTAAGGCCACCCGGCTGGGCACTGAAAAAATAGGCCGAATGCTGGGCTAGTAAAAAAACGCCCTAAAGGGCGCTTGGGAATCCAGAATCCAGAAGCCAGAATCCAGAATGGTGACAGGCTGCCTTAAAAGCGACCCTCAAGCGACATGCAGTGAGGGGGAGTGATTTAAGTCCGTGCGGAATGTGCCGGAGGCTGCTACTGTCTCTTAACGACCGAGCCTACGGAATGCCGAGCCGACTGCAGGACGCAGCCGGAAGCCGGAATCGACGCAAGGATGCGGCGTTGGAGGCGGTCGGCATTCCGTTGGCGACCGAGTTTAGAGACAGTTGCAGCAGGAGGTAATGCAGGCCGGACTTAAATCGCTCCACCTACCCATTAGCGACAATGCAGCGACCCTCAAGCGACCCCAGAAAAACTCTGGGCTTGCATAAAAATGCTTTGGCGATTTAGCGCTTTAATACTTTAATATGGTATATACTTTCCTTAACGATAAAAAACCGCCTTGTCGGCGGTGCCGTCTTGCAGACGGCGGAATCCAGAAGTCAGGAGCCAGGAGTCAGAATAAGTAAGTGTGACACTCCGCCAGCGGCGCCACGGAGAATGAAGATACCCTGGATTGCGGGTTTTACCATTCTGACTTCTGGCTCCTGGCTTCTGACTCCCGACCGAATGAGGATTTCAGTATGAGTATTTTCAGGGGGTTGAGTAAATGCCCGAAAATTTGGTTATTATCAAGGGTGCGGGGGACCTGGCCAGCGGAACGGCCCACAGGCTGGTCAGGAGCGGCTTTCCTGTGGTTATGCTGGAAATGCCCGAACCCACTGTTATCCGCCGGACGGTTTCCTTCGCGGAGGCGGTGTTCTGCGGGGAAATTACGGTGGAGGGGATAACGGCGGTGCTGGCACAAAACTCCGGCCAGGTGAATAAGGTGCTCAGGTCGGGACAAATACCCGTGCTGGTGGATCCCGCCTGGCGAAACATTAAAGGGCTGAGGCCAACCGTAGTGGTGGATGCCATAATAGCCAAGGAAAACCTGGGCACCGGTCTCCGCGACGCCCCGGTGGTAATCGGGCTGGGCCCTGGCTTCACAGCCGGGGTTGATGTATGCGCCGTGGTGGAAACCCAGAGGGGTCATAACCTGGGAAGAGTGCTGTTCAGCGGAAGTGCCGCCCCCAATACCGGGGTCCCTGGAAATATTGCAGGTTTTACCGGGGAAAGGCTCCTTCGTTCACCGGGCAGGGGTATTTTATCTGCCTGCAAGGAAATAGGGGACTATGCAGAAAAGGGAGAAACAGTGGCCATGGTGGGGACAAAGCCGGTTGTGGCCGATATTTCCGGGATTGTCCGGGGGATGCTGAAAAGCGGCATTGTAGTGTCGGAAGGCATGAAATTTGGTGATATTGATCCCCGGGGCATACCCGAGAGCTGCTTTACCATCTCCGACAAGGCCAGGGCGGTGGCCGGGGGAGTTCTGGAGGCCGTGATGTATCTTCTGCGCGTAGTCCCGGGGTCTCGTGACAGAAAAACAGATCTGATGCAGAAGGGGGGATTTGAAGGTTGGACCCGACAATTTTAGAAAGGCTGCTGGCTGCAGGTGATCGCAGAGAGGACTGCGCCCTGGCCACCATAATCCGGGTTTGGGGATCCACACCGCGTAAACCCGGGACGAAAATGCTTGTAACCGCTGACGGCAGTGTTTGCGGAACGATTGGCGGAGGCTGCGGAGAGGCCGAAGTCAGGCGGGAGGCCCTGGCGGCGCTGGATTGCAAAAGCCCGGCCAGGCACAGCCTGGATCTGGGCAATGATCTTGCAGCCGACGAGGGAATGGCCTGCGGGGGGAAAATGGATGTGTTCATCGACTTCATTTCTTCCACCGATCAAGCATCCCGGGAAATATTTGAAAAACTTTACCAACAACTGAAAAGTGGTGAAGAGGCCTCCTTGATCACCATAACAGGGGACGGGGGATCAGGATCCCGCCTGATCGGCAGAAAAATATTGCTGGGGGCTGCTACCGTCACCGGTGTTGTTCCCGGGGAAATAGCCTCCCTGGCCCGCACACTGCAACTGCAAACAGGGGGACGGGAGGCATGGCTGACCGCCTGCCCGGTGGCGGGAGACGGTCAAAAAACTTATCAGGTGGAATTGCTGGTGGAGTCCTGTGCTTTGCCGGATGAAGTAATAATACTGGGGGGTGGGCATATTTCACTGCCCCTGTCCCGGATGGCCGGTATATTGGGATACCGCTGCACCGTGGCGGATGATCGCCCCTCCTTTGCCAGCCGGGAACGTTTTCCCGGAGCTTACAGGATTGTCTGCGAAAATTTTGATACAGCTTTAAAAGGTCTGGATATAGGCCCCAGCACCTGTGTCGTCATAGTCACCCGGGGGCATAAACACGACCGCTATTGTTTGAGGGAGGCATTAAAAAGGCCGGCTGCCTATATAGGCATGATCGGCAGCCGCAGAAAGGTCAAGTCTTTAATGGATCAGATGGTGGAAGAGGGGTTTGACCCGGAAAGGCTGAACTCAGTGTTTTCACCCATCGGTTTGGATATAGGGGCCGAAACACCGGAGGAAATAGCCCTTAGCATAATGGCCGAGATAGTGGCGGTCAGGAGAGGGCGCAGGGGTGGATCCCTTAAGCGGTCCGGAGATCTTTAGTTGGCACAAGGGGGAATAATTTGATGCGCAAGGTCAGGGTTGAGGAAGCGGTGGGAATGGTCTTATGCCATGACATTACCAGGATTGTCCCGGGTGAATTTAAAGGCCCGGCTTTCAGGAAAGGAGATATTGTAAAGGCTGAAGACATCCCCCTGTTACTGGAACTGGGAAAAGAGCATCTTTACATCTGGGAATGCGGGGCGGAATTTATCCATGAAAACGAAGCCGCCCTCAGGATTGCCGGGGCTTCGGCCGGAGAGGGCATTAAACTGACCGACCCGGTGGAGGGAAAGGTAAATTACCTTGCCGTCAGGCGGGGGCTTTTAAAGGTCAATGCGGAAGGGCTGACCCATGTCAATGAAATTGAGGAGGTCATTCTCTCAACCCGGCACACAAACCAGATGGTGGAAGAAGGAAATATACTGGCCGGAACCAGGGTGGTGCCCCTGGTGATCAAAAAGGAAAAGATTGAACGGGTTGAAGAGATCTGCAAAAACACCGGTCCTCTGGTGCAGGTAAAGGAATTGATCAGACTGAAGGCCGGAATCATTACAACTGGAAGCGAGGTTTACCACGGCAGGATAAAGGATAGCTTTACCCCGGTGGTGACAAATAAACTCAACGAGTACGGCTGCCCGGTTACCCGGCATGTAATGCTGCCTGATGACGCCGCCCTGATTACCGGAGAAATAAAAAACATGGTGGCCAAAGGGGTGGAAATAGTAATCATCACCGGGGGAATGTCGGTGGACCCGGACGATGTAACCCCCGCCGGAGTGAGGGCTGCCGGCGCCCGGTTGGTTAGCTATGGGGCTCCTGTCCTTCCCGGGGCCATGTTTCTTTTGGCTTATCTGGAGGACGTCCCGGTGATGGGCCTGCCCGCCTGTGTGATGTATTTCAGGTCAACGGTTTTTGACCTGGTTTTACCTCGCATTCTGGCCGGAGATCAGGTATCAAGAAAGGATCTGGCCCGGCTGGGCCACGGCGGGCTTTGCCTGGGCTGTTCCCAGTGCAGGTTTCCCAACTGTTCCTTCGGCAAATAAAACCCTCCCCCCTCATGCATGTCGCTTGAGGGTCGCTGCATTGTCGCTAATGGGTAGGCGGAGCGATTTAAGTCCGGCCTGCATTACCTCCTGCTGCAACTGTCTCTAAACTCGGTCGCCAACGGAATGCCGACCGCCTCCAACGCCGCAT
>Ga0209643_1001672_pt1 | contig 18956 bp, 12 predicted proteins | sample AutmiccBRH37_all_FD_187383 | JGI IMG/M metagenome (GOLD analysis project Ga0209643, IMG submission 187383) | Deep subsurface microbial communities from Mt. Terri, Switzerland - Autotrophic microbial communities BRH/37_all (SPAdes) (version 2) | ecosystem: Environmental > Aquatic > Deep... | reverse complement strand
CTGCACGCAGCGTCTACCACATGCAGGTTCACACCCCGGGCATAAACTTCTTTTGTCGCCTATAACCCGGGTCTCCACGGAAGCAGGGACATCATACATGCCTTTGTATTTAGCCCTGGATCCTTAACTCCCAGCACCAGCCCCCGATGGCGTCGAAAGCCAGCACCAGGAACTTCATCGATGTGCCCTTGGCGGATTTTTAGCCCCGCCTTCATAAAAAGGTTTCCGACTAGAATACTGCATCACTGATTGATTAATTGTTTGGATTCCAATTATAGCATGGCCGTAACTGGTTGTAAAAGGCGGTTTAAACTTGAACCGGTGCGATTTCAGGTTAAAACCGTTGGAATATCGAACTTTAGTGGTGAAACAAGGTAATCCGCATAAAATTGACCGATTTCTTGCAATGTCATGGACCGCCCCGGGTCATGGCATTGAAAAAGCAAATCCTGCGCGCTGCTGATGTAATAATATATACTCCACTTGGTGTACCTTAATTCCAGGGCTTTTTCTTAAAGGGCGGCGTCATGGCGCCCGCAAATAATCGGCCTCAGATAAAGGATTTTAGAGGTGTTTAGCGAATTTAACATTTTTATAAATTAAGTCATACTATTAATTAAATAACCGACGGAAGAAGATGGGCATATGTGGCAAACAGTCGTTCTGGGAATGGTGGGAGGTATGGGGCTCCTTCTTTACGGCATGCAGATCCTCAGTGAGGGGCTGCAAAAGATAGCCGGGGCAAAGCTGAGGACCATCATGAGCACCTTAACTCACAACCGCATAAGCGCCCTGGCGGTGGGGGCTGCTATAACTGTGCTTTTCCAGAGCAGCACGGCCACCACCGTTATACTGGTGGGCCTTACCGGCGCCGGAATTATGTCCCTGAAGCAGACATTGGGGGTCATACTGGGGGCGGACATAGGTACTACTGTGACAGCGCAGCTCATAGCCCTGAAGGTGACCGAAGTGGCCCTGCCCATAGTGGGATTGGGCGCCACCATATTCTTTTTCACCAAGCGGGAGAGATTCAAGCGCTACGGACAGGTCCTGATGGGCTTTGGACTGCTTTTTCTGGGACTGAAAATAATGTCCGACGTCATGTATCCCCTGAGGGAGAACCCATTATTTCCTGAAATGATGGCGAAAATGAGTGACAACCCCCTGGTGGCCATGATTCTGTCGTCCATATTTACTTTTCTGATTCACAGCAGCGCAGCCTCCATAGGAATTATAATGGTTTTGAGCATGCAGCATCTGATCACCCTTCACGCTGCCATTTACCTGCTTTTCGGGGCCAATATAGGCACATCCTTCACGGCGCTGCTTTCCAGTCTGGGGTCCGCCCGGGAGGCCCAGAGGGTGGCCACCGCCCACCTGATGTTTAAAGTGGCCGGGGTGCTCCTCTTTTTGCCCTTTGTCAACCCCCTGGCCGCACTGGCGGAAAGGATTACTTCTTCACCCGGCTACCAGGTGGCCAATGTCCATACACTTTTCAATATCGTCCTAGCCGTGGTTTTTCTCCCGTTCATCAAGCAGTTCGGTCAACTGCTGGTCAAGATAGTGCCAGAAAAGAGAGAGGACAGGGATGCATTCAAGACCCGGTACCTGGATATAAAACTGATCAGCACCCCGGCCATCGCCCTGGGCCTGGCCACCAAGGAAATCAACCGTACCTTCGACTATGTTTATGACATGACCAGGGATATTTTGGTGATGATAGAAAAAAACGACGCCTCAATTTTAAGACAGATGGCCAAAAAGGAAGATCGGGTGGATATATTATTTAAGGAGATCAGCGAGTACCTCACCAATGTTCTGCGGCAGCCCCATTCCAAACAGGAATTCCTGAAATGCATGGGTCTTATTAATATAGTAAACGATTTGGAGCATATTGGAGACATCATTGAAAAGAATGTAACCTACCTGGCCCAGTGTAAAATGGACAGTCCCCGCGCTTTTTCGGAGGAAGGGTGGGATGAAATATCCATAATGCACAAGAGGGTCTGCGAGCTCCTGCAGATGACCAACACCGCCTTTGTTACCAGCAACCAGGATCTGGCGGAAAAGGCCTACAAGCTTCAGCCCGCCATAACAAAGATGGAAAGGCACCTCAGAGTGCTGCACATACACAGGCTGCGGGTAAGCGGCAGTTCCGAGGAAGTGGGGGCGGTACACCTAGATCTGATAAATGCCCTTCTGCGCATAAGCGAGCATGTCAGAAACATTGCCTGGGAGGTGGCCAACGAGGGAATGGACTTAACGGCCAGCGGCGAGAGGGTGGCCATGTCTCATAGCGATGATTGAACTGTCTTTTCAAATCAAAACTATACCAATAAACAGAGAATATGAGAAATTAGCAGATATATTGCTTCTTCCGACCATAATGGGTGTATATAAAGGCTCTTCATTTTTTATGGGAGTTTTATCTTTCCAGGCTTTATTTGTAAAATTAATAATATATTATTTCAGGGAGGCTGATGCAGTTTGAACCCGGGAAAAGAAAAGAATAAGGCAGCAATATTTATTATAGCTGCTTTCGTTGTGGGAGTATTGGTAACTGGGGCCGCCTTCTACCTGCTTCCCATTTTGCAGTCCACCGCCACTTTGCAGAATACGGGCAGCAACCCTCCAATTCAGGCCGGAACCGAAGTTATAGCCGGCATTGTGGAAAAGACAAGCCCGGCTGTGGTACTGATCCAGACATCGGTGGAATCAAAAAGCAGATCCTACGACCCCTTCTTTAATGACCCTTTTTTCAGAGATTTCTTCGGCGGCAGGGTGCCCATGGACTCCGGGCCCAGGGTGTCCAGGGGAATGGGGTCGGGCTTTATCATAAGTAAGGAAGGATATATACTTACTAACGAACACGTTATCAGCGGGGCTAAAAAGATAGAGGTAATCATCACCGGAAAGGACAAGCCGGTTCCGGCCAAGTTGGTGGGATCGGATTTTGAGCTGGACCTGGCCGTTCTCAAAATAAATTCAGAAGGTGATCTGCCCACCCTGGAACTGGGTGATTCCGACGCAGTGCGGGTGGGGGAGTGGACCATTGCCATAGGCAACCCCCAGGGGCTTGATCATACCGTCACCGTGGGAGTGATCAGCGCCAAAGGGCGCCCGGTTTCGGTGCAGGACAGGAACTACAAAAACCTTCTCCAGACCGATGCCTCCATCAACCCCGGAAACAGCGGAGGGCCGCTTTTGAATACCGGGGGGCAGGTTATAGGCATAAATACGGCGGTTAACGCCTCGGCCCAGGGTATCGGGTTCGCCATTCCCACCAGTACCGTCCGCCCGGTGCTGGACACACTGATAAATCAAGGGAAGATTACCCGGCCATGGATGGGGGTCTATATACAAACGGTTAATAAGGAAATTTCCGATTATCTGAAGCTGGGCAGCACCGAAGGCGTTTTGGTTACCTCGGTGGTGGAGAGGGGCCCGGCGGACACTGCCGGCATTACCCAGGGCGATGTAATTACAGAGATAAACCAGGGCAAGGTTGCCAACGCCAGTGACCTTACCGACCTGATAAGAAAAATGAAGCCCGGCCAGAAAACAATGGTGGTGGTATACCGGGGAGGCCAAAAATTACTGGTGGAGGTCACCATAGGTGAGAAGGGGAAGATTGAAGGATAGTTCTCTAAAAAAACTGTAATGCTCACCCGTCAGAATCCAGAATCCAGAATTCAGAATCCAGGTGCAAGAATGTTGAAGGTATTCATGACAAGAATTATTACAGCGTAATGTTAAAAAACCCACCATAAAAAATGGTGGGTTTTTTGTCGTTTAGGAAAGTATATACCATATTAAAGTATTAAATCGCTAAATCGCTAAATCGCCAAAGCATTTTTATGCAAGCCCAGAGTTTTTCTGGGGTCGCTCCGGGGTCGCTCTGTGGCCGGTGGAGGGGTTTGAGTCCGATCTACTTATCCTCCGGCTGAACTGGCTCTAAGCTCGTCGCCTAACGGACTGCCGACCATTTTGGAGGTTGGAGGCCAGAGGTTAGAGGTTAGAAAACTTGCAGGAAACGACCTCGAAGCCATTCCCATCTTAATCCAATTTCCAACTTCCAACATCTAACCTCCAAATTAGCCGGTTCGGCAGTCCGTACGGCTCTGTCGCCAAGAGCCAGATAACAGCCTCCGGAACATCCGCCTGGACTAAAACCCCTCCCCCTCACTGCATGTCGCTGTGGGGTTTCTTTTAAAGCGGGCTTCACCATTCTGTCTCCTGACTCCTGTATTCTAACTCTCAAGCATGGCTCTCATTCAATATATGTCCCAAACAGCACCTTCCACCTGGTCATGGCCATTTTGTGTTCTCCCGCGCGGTGGTAGATTATGCCCTGTCTGGCCAGGTTGTACGAATCGGTCAGTATGCGGCTGAATCTGTTAAAAGTGATGCTGTTGGAGTAAATATATTCGTCGGCGTAAACATCGGTGCTCCTGGGTTCTCTGATGAAGGGCTTCTTGTTCTGGTTCATGAAATTATAAGTATACCAAAACCACTGGTACACCGATTCGAAAGAAATGTCCAGCTTTATTTTGGAGGCGATCATGTCGGTGAGCAGCTCAAGGTGGAAAGAGTTAACATAACCGCAGTTTGTTTTCTGCCAGGCTTTTATCAGGCGCAGGAAGGGTAGGAAAGACGGCCCGTTTCGTTCCGCCGCCTGCTCCATCCACTGGTCCGGCATGGCAGGGTTGCGGGCAATCCAGAAGCCTCCTTCCTTACAGGGTGTCATCAGACGTCCCTGGCCGTTTTCCAGCGCCACCAGAACAGGTATAATACCGAACGCCAGGTCCTTCTGGGTAAGGATCACCTGGTTAACTGCAATTTCAATGTTGGATCCGGGCGACCCTTTAGCCAGAATATCTTTAAGCTGCTGAAGCATTTGGGCAACGCTATCCTGCTTTTCCCGGGGCGGGGACATGACCGCCATCACGTCGATTGTATGAAGAGGCCGGATCATGGCTCCCCTGGCAAAGCTGCCGCTGAGAAAAACCTGGCGAATATTCAGGTCGTAAGCCTGATCCAGTATGTGCTTTATATTCTGGTAGCCAACCGATACCGAGTCCAGTTCGCTCCCGGTGGGCGCACTTAAGTTCAGAACCCTTTCCAGTGGCGGGTCAGCCACCGGGATTTCCGGGCGGGCCGGTATTGACAGTGGCGGAAGATCAATTTTTTCAAGGGGCGCAGACATGGTTGGCCTTGCTTTTTCATCACCCTGGCCAAGCAGATCCTCCTGCGCGTCAGGAGCGCTTCCAGTTTCATTTATAAAGCCGGTTTCGGCCAGGGCCATTTCGTAAACCGGGACCTTTCCGACGCCTTTTAATTGTCGAATCCCCAGAAACCGGGTAACCACCTGTTCAAAATCTTTTAGAAAGGGTTCTATTAATTGCATGGTGGTCTGATCAGTCAGCACTTGATTGGGCAGGGCATGCCCTATAAGCTTGGCGCAACGGTCCACTGCATGGCCCAGAAAATCCGTGCCGTTGATATCTATTCTGGTGACAATACCTTGGATAAGTCCGATTTTAGTGCGGAAAGGCAGCTTTTCCCCGTGTATTTTGCCGATAAAGTCCAGGGCGGCCAGCATGCCCTCCAGGGGGGTGTCAAATACCACCAGGATGGCATCGCCTATATGCTTTATTACCCTTCCCTTGTACATCCCGCACATACCGGCTGCCTCGCGGTTGTGCAGCATGGCCATTTCCACTCCCCTGGACTCTCCCATCTGTTTTTTTAAATGGGTTGAGTCTGTCAGGTCGAAAAAGGCAATGCATAGAGGCTCCAGTACTCCCAGTTTTTCATATTGCATATGTAAGGACGAGGTCAACAGTTATTCCCCTCCTCCGGTAATACTTTCTTGTCGTTAAGGAAAGTATATGCCACATTAAAGTATTAAAGTGCTAAAGCGCTAAATCCTTATCGGCGCTAGTTCCTCCGGGGTCGCTTGAGGGTCGCTGCATTGTCGCTAAGGGGTAGGCGGAGCGATTTAAGTCCGGCCTGCATTACCTCCTGCTGCAACTGTCTCTAAACTCGGTCGCCAACGGAATGCCGACCGCCTCCAACGCCGCGTCCTTGCGTCGATTCCGGCTTCCGGCTGCGTCCTGCAGCCGGCTCGGCATTCCGTAGGCTCGGTCGTTAAGAGACAGTAGCAGCCTCCGGCACATTCCGCACGGACTTAAATCACTCCCCCTCACTGCATGTCGCTGTGGGGTCGCTTTTAAGGCAGCCTGTCACCATTCTGGATTCTGGATTCCCAAGCGCCCGTCAGGGCGTTTTTTTATATTTTGTTGTTTTGTGTCCTCAACAAGAATATAAGCCATGGCTGAGTATATGTAAACAAATATTATTACGGCAGCCCTTTACCTTTCATCGATGATTATCCTGTTAATCATCCAACTGACGGCGCTGGTTATAATGGCTCCCCAAAAGGCCCCGCCGAAGGTGCCCGTAACGAATCCGGGAACCAGGAAGGCTGTAAGGGCAAAGGTCATGGCGTTGACCACAAAAATAAACAGTCCGAGGGTCAGTGCTGTAAGTGGAAAGGTAACGAGCAGCAGCACCGGCCTGATCAGTGTGTTTACCAATCCCATAACCAAGGCCGCAAAGATGGCGGGAAGAAAACCGGATATGTATACGCTGTCCAGTGCCCAATCGGCCACCAGTAAGGCCGCCGAATTCACTGCCAGGGAGATGATCCACTTCATTTTCAACGCCTCGTTTCAAATAATTTTGTTAATTTATTTCTGGAGAGGTCGGGTTAATTCCTTCCTTCCTTTCGTTCCCGAGGGTCTATGGAAAAAAGTGTCTGCCGCCAGGATAATATTCCCGTCCAGGCAATCAGTTGCCTGAATTTAAACGGGAATGTAAAATTAGACTTGGGTTTTTTAATAATGCTTCCGGGGAAACATAAAATTCTAAGTCATCCCCGTAACAGCTAGGAGTTGTGGAATGTCAAAAAAGGATTATAGAAAATGGGCCCTGGCCATAGTAAAAAGGGCAATCGTAGACTACGGGATGATTAAAGAAGGTGACCGGCTGGCGGTGGGCATGTCCGGAGGAAAGGACAGCGGGGTGCTTCTATATGCTCTTAACGCCATCAGGAAAACGGTTCCGGTAAAATTTGACCTGCAGGCGGTTTACCTGGATCTGGGATTCGGCATGGAATACACCCCCATAGAGGAATACTGCCGGCGGCTGGAGGTGCCCTTTAGACGTCAGCCCACCGACATTGGGGAGATAATTTTTAACGTAAGAAATGAGAAGAACCCCTGTGCTCTGTGTTCTACCCTGAGGAGGGGCGCCATTAACGAACTGGCGCTGAAACTGGGTTGCAGCAGGGTGGCCTTGGGTCATCATCTGGATGATGTGGTGGACACTTTTTTTATGAGCCTGATCTACACGGGGCAGTTGAGGACCTTTTCCCCCAACACCTTTTTGGACAGGACGGGGCTTCACATGATCAGGCCTCTGGTTTATCTGGGGCAGGAAACAGTGAGGGAACTGGCGTCTCTTGAAAAAATACCCATTATCGAAAACCCCTGTCCAGCCAGCGGCATAACCAAGCGTGAGGAGATAAAGAAACTGGTTTCCGGTCTGGCCTCGCAGTATCCCGATTTCAGGGAAAAGGTGCTGGTAGCCCTCCAGGGAGCCGATTTGACCAATCTATGGCCCAGGGCGCTGCCCCGTTCCCGAGGTTTGAAGTAGTTGGTAATTGGTAATAAGTAATTGTTACTATTTGCAGTATTAGCCGGCGGTTAACATTATGGACAGTGTAAAGGAGATTTTGTTGGAAAAGGGCTTTGAGGTTATCCGTACCCCCTTTGGGCGGTTCAATACCCTGGAAATTGACGCCAAGGGCCATCCTTTCCCATATTAAATTCCAGACTCCCAAAGACAAGGCAGGAATAAGGATAGTTTTAGAGAATATCGAGGAATACTGTGACTGTCAGGCAATCCTGGAAACACTGGCAGAAAAGGAGAGCGCCTGACTGGATTCTAAAATATAAGAGGTGATTCCGTGAATTTGAATGGCAGCAAGACCGAGGCTAACATCAAGGCAGCCTTTGCCGGAGAATCCCAGGCTCGCAACAAATACACTTATTTTGCTTCGGTGGCAAAAAAAGAAGGTTATGAACAAATCGCCGGGATTTTTGAGGAAACCGCACAGAACGAGAAGGAACACGCAAAGCTCTTGTTAAAGCGACTGGGTGGCATTGGGGATACCAGAGCCAACCTTAAAACGGCCTACGAGGGTGAGAACTACGAGTGGACATCAATGTACGCCGGGTTTGAAAAGGTGGCCAGGGAAGAGGGCTTCAACGATATAGCCGATATATTCAGGGGCCTGGCTTCCATTGAAAAGGAGCATGACCTGCGGTTCAGAAAGCTCCTGGAAGAGCTGGAAAAGGGAACTATATTTAAGAAAGGCCAGCCCACACAATGGATGTGCAGAAATTGCGGCTACATCCATACCGGGGAGGAAGCCCCGGAGGTATGTCCGGTGTGTGATCACCCCAGGGGATATTTCGAGATACGCAGCCAGAATTATTAGTATTCAATTTTCCCGGGAGGTGCCGCCAAAAACGGCACTCTCTTTTTTGTCACAGTATTGACATAAAGACGGATTTGGCAATATACTTAACAAAATAAAAGGTTAATCTATTAAAATATACATTGATTAATGGTTAATGGAAGTGATTAACATGGAAGTGATTAACTATGAACCATAGTTTCACCGGGGAAAAAAAAGAAAAGCTGAAAAGGCTGGAAGAGGTCTTTCAGGAAGTGGCCAGGAATATATCTGTTAAAATATTCCAGGGGGCCGATCAAAATTTGACCCACCCTCAGTTTTTCATGCTCAAAAGGCTGGGGAAAGGCTCCTCCACAGTTTCCGAAATGGCGGAATACTTGGGGGTTTCCCTGAGCGCCATAACTTCTATGGCGGATAGGCTGGTAAAAACCGGTTACGTCTCCAGGAAAAGGTCTGAGCATGACAGAAGGCTGGTTTGGCTTGAGCTGACCGATACCGGCAGAGAGGTTATGGAAGAAACAACCTCCAGGCGAAGAGAAATAATCAATGGGTTACTGGGCAGGCTGCCCGAAGAGGATTTAGAGTCTTTATATGTTATTTACCACAAGGTGCTGGGGTTTATTTCCGAAAAAGCCGAAAAATGATAGATTCGAATAGAACAGATTGAAAGCAATGAAGCTGCGGGGTTATAAAGGCAACGCAGTTTTTTTGCGGGCAAATAAAATAACCGCCTTATCGGCGGTGCCGTCTTGCAGACGGCGGAAGCCAGGAGCCAGAAGCCAGAATCCAGAATAGTGACAGCCTGCCTTAAAAGCGACCCTCAAGAGACCCCACAGCGACATGCAGTGAGGGGGAGGGGTTTTAGTCCAGGCGGATGTTCCGGAGGATGTTATCTGGCTCTTGGCGCCAGAGCCGTACGGACTGCCGAACCGGCTAATTTGGAGGTTAGATGTTGGAAGTTGGAAATTGGATTAAGATGGGAATGGCTTCGAGGTCGTTTCCTGCAAGTTTTCTAACCTCTAACCTCTGGCCTCCAACCTCCAAAATGGTCGGCAGTCCGTTAGGCGACGAGCTTAGAGCCAGTTCAGCCGAAGGATAAGTAGATCGGACTCAAACCCCTCCACCGGCCACAGAGTGACCCCGGAGCGACCCCGGAAAAACTCTGGGTTACATAAAAATGCTTTGGCGATTTAGCGCTTTAATACTTTAATGTGGCATATACTTTCCTTAACGATAAAAAATGCCGGGTGAATATGAAATTAGCATAGAAAAAAAATGCAAGAATTAAGAAGATGTTGTTTGAATGTATAGATTACATGTTATAATTTGTCTAATCCATCTATTAATTAACTGATTATGAAATAGTATGTTTGCAAGGGTATCATGGACAAGCCTGGGGATTTACCATTCGGGGGGGTGTGTTTTACTTCCAGGCAAGCCGTAGAAGCCGGCGGAAGTCCTGTTAACGGTCTTATACATATAGAATTTTTCCTGCCAACGCAGGTATTTTGTGTTTGGAATATTAAATGATTGGGGATATGCTTGTGCCAAGAAAAGTACGTAAAAGTTTAGCGGTTCTTGTGACTGTAATATTTATCCTGTCGCAGACTCTGGCGGGAACGGCCCTGGCGGTCACAAACCTTCATTCTACCGAAATAACCGACACCACGGTTTCGCTTGCATGGGATAATTCCGCAGAAGAAACCACTGGACTGTATGTTTCGCCTATGGGAGCGGGTATATGGTCGCCCACCGTCTCGGAGTTAGTATATAATTCGGTATCGGCAGCCGTTTACGGCCTGTTGCCCAACACATCATACGATTTTAAAGTGACAACAACCGGATCACCTTCCGAGGCCGTGGTAAATAATATAACCACTCTCTCCGATACCAGCGCAGATTTGTCCTCGGGCGGCGGCTCACAAACTCCGTATGGAACGCTGGAAATAAACCCGGTCAGCGGTAGTCCGGGGCAAGTTCAAAATCTAACTCTCACCTATTATCCCGGGGACATGCTGTCAAATGGCACCGTGGAATTCCTGCTTCCTGCGGGATTTTCTGCCGCCTCGGATGACACATATATTGGGGGAGCGGGAACCACCCCCATTGGATCGGGCGCCATCAGCAATGTTGGGCGGACAGTTACTATCACAGGGCTGAATACATCCGTGGATCCTGTTATTCTTAACCTCAACAACAAAACAATGCCGACGGCGGGAGGCTACATGTTCTCAGCCAGGGCGGATTCAGACGGGCCCGGTGCCGCCTATACGTACAGCCCGGGGACTGGAGCTGAAGCCAGAACATTTAACGTAGCCCAGCTGCCTTCCCCCGTGTGGCGTTTTGACAACGGGGAAGTACCCCCGGCCGACCCCGGTGCTTTCCACCCGTTTGATTATAATGAATCCACTAATTCACTTACTCTCTACTGGGAAAAGGTTTATGACGGCGAAAGCCCTGTCAGCGCATACAAAATATATAGAGCGGTGGACTCCGACTCCGATTGGGAAGACCCGGCCAGCTGGGGGACGGAAATTCTTGCCACCTCTGAGCCGACCACATTTACCGCCCCGAACGGCATAACATTTTTTGCTTTTTCAGATGATGCCCTCCTAAGCGAAACCAGTCCGGGAACTGAATATCGTTTCGGAATCCAGGCGGTGAATGGGAGCAATACGTCAGGCATATCCAACATACCATATCCTTTCCTCACCCCCGGCGGTCAGACCGAGGGGGCTGCCATAGACATCCAGGATTCACCTGCGGTGACATTTGAACTGAGGGATGACCAGGGCGTTGTGCCGGCCAACGGCAGTATCTACGCAAGCGCTCCCGCCAACCCGGATGTCACGGGCATAAGGGGTACGGTTAATTTATCCGGCCAGGTTACTCTGAAACTCAGGAAGGGTACAAGCTATATAGTGGGGGGGGGCGCCCCCGGCATGCCTTCCGCCGCCGAAAGAAAAATATATGTTGATACCGGGGGAAGTGTATTCGTTGATGGAGTTATTACTCCGGGGGGCGTTGTCAGTCTAACCATGAAAAAGCCCGACAGGATTATTTCAGGGACCATCCGGTACTCTGACGGTTCACCCGTCATCGGGGCGCCGGTGGTTGCCCGGTCCAACAAATACCCGGCGGGGACACCTCCGGCTTTTACAGCCGCCGACGGCAGTTACAGCCTGTTTGTACCCCGGGACATATGGACAGTGGAAGTATTTGTACCTGAGATGGGAACAATAGTGGTCGCCGGCAGCGCCGACACCAAAAGTAACGATTCAGTTACAGCCGATCTCAAGTTGCCTGCGCTGACCAGCTTTGCCAAGGTTACCGGCACCGTGCTGAAAGGGGGCAGCCCGGTACAGGGGGCCATGGTTTGGGCTGAAGACTCCAGCAAGGAGTACCTGAACGGGGTTGTTACCGGTCCCGACGGCAGATACACCCTGCAGTTTGACGCCGGCAGGGCGGCCGGCGCAACCATACACTGTTCTTCCCCCCAATTTGGGGAACTGGCTCCGCAGGCCTACGCAGCCACCGTTAACTTCTCAGTATCCACCGGAACACTTAACATCACCTTCGGGAAGGCGGTAACAGGAACGGTCAGCATATTCCAGCCCGGCGCTTCAGATCGCCGCATCGGTGGTGAGATGAAAAACTCCGGCGGCATTTCACTGAAAGCCCCCACAGGAGTTTATACTGTTGAGGTTTATATAAACGAAATAGGCCGTATAACCAGGCAAAAGGTTGATCTCCCAGGAGCGCTGGATCTGTCGGCGGAGGTGGCGCAAGCTGGCGCCATAAGCCTGAATGTGGCGGTCACCGACGGCGGCGGCGATGCCTGGGTCAGCGTCATTGGAATAGAACAGGGCAAGACCATTGCCCAGGGTAAACGCACCGCCGGCGGCACGGCCACCTTCACGGTGCCCCGGAACACCGAGGTCAGCGTAAGCGTGCGCAGGGACGGCTTCTTCCCGGCGAAACAGGATGTCAGGCTGGGGGCGGCAGACACCACACTTAATTTCACCCTTGTGGCAGAGGCAATTGACCATGCGGTGACCGTAACCCTCACCGGCAGTGGGGATGCCACTGGGAAGAGCGAATATTATGTCTGGGCCAAAGAAATTTTAACCGGAAGCGTGGTTAAGTCCCGGTCCACTGTGCCCAATGGCATTGTGGTAAAACTTCCCTCGGCCGGCAGTTGGGTATTCAAGGCCGGTACCGAGGGCTATTTCAGTGATGAAGTCACCCTGCCGGTTTCAGGGGCCGGGACACTGTCACTGCCCCTGAGCAACGCAGTTGCGACCAAGACCGCCACCGCGGTGGTCAAATCCAATCAGGGGGGTACCGTGTCCAGCCAGAACGTAGGGGTTAAATTGGTAATTCCGGCCAACGCCCTGGGTAGCACCGACACCAACGCCAGTATTACAACCTCCTCCACCCTGGCGGTAACAGAGACCTCCTCGGTTAAGCCCATGGGATCGGCCCGGGATATCACAATTACCGGCAGTGAAGGTAGAATAACCACCTTGAGCCGCTCCATTGAAATAATTCTTGACTACCACAGCGATTACCTTACCTGGCCGGCCGGCCATAGAGACCAAATGGCCCTGCAAATGCAGTTGGCCTACTGGGACGCCGGGGTTGACGACTGGGTGATCATACCGTCCGTCAATGACACTGTTAACCACGCCATAAGGGGTTTTGTGGACCACCTGACCAAATTTGCCGTGGTATATCCGCAAACGCTGGTAATAAGAGGCATGGCAGCAGCTCAGCCCTCCCAAACCACATCAAGCGGGCCATCTCCCAGAGGTGATGAAATCAGTGCGGCAGCTTTAAGTGAAGCCCTTGAAAATGCCAGGAATACAGGTAATCTGGTCCTGCAGGCGGTTTCCCGGGACAAGCTGGCCCTCACCCTGGAACAGTTCAGAAGCATTGAAGCGGCTGCAAAGCCGGTGGAAATAAGGATGTCCGACGCCTCATTAAGCTTCAGCCCGGAGGTTTTAAAGGCATCGGGGCTTGATTTCGGTAAAGTTGCCAGCTTTACCCTGGAGGCCCGGAAGGCCGGTGAAGAAGAGGCCAGGGGACTGGCCGCCAGGTCCAAAAACGCAAACCTATACAGCCTTAAGGGAAGCGTCTTTCAGCTAAGTGTAAGGGTGAAGATGGAGGATTACTCCGAACAGGAATTGAAACAGTTTAACGGAAAGATCTCCGTGTCCCTGCCGGTGCCAACAGAAAGCAGGAGCGCGGCGGCGAAGGGCGGTTTGTACGCCGGAAGATTTAACGAGGTGACCGGCTCATGGGATGCTGTTCCCGGAACTTATGACGCCATCACTGGCACATACCGCTTTGAGACCGACAGGTTCAGCCGGTGGGGTTTGGTGGAGAAGGCGGCGCCCCAGGTCAGGACCTTCTCGGATATAACAGATCACTGGGCCCGTAAGGATATAGAGCACATGGCCACAAACGGCTACATCAGCGGCATGGGGGGCGGGCTTTACTCCCCCGATGCCGGTGTAACCAGAGCACAGTTTGCCACCATGCTGGTGAATGTTCTAAAACTGGATGAAATAGCCGATATGCCCTTCGGTGACGTGCGACCGGGTGAATGGTATTACTTCAGTGTGGGCAGGGCCTATGCTGCCGGGCTGGTAAAAGGCGCCGGGCCAAACCTGTTTTCTCCGGAGGATCTGATTACCCGGGAGCAGATGGCCGCCATGATATGCAACGCCCTTAAATATAAGGGTCTGCTGGCGGAGGTAAATGACCCGGAGGAAGTTCTCAATATATTCGCCGACCAGCCGTCCATATCCGGATGGGCCAGGAAGTCCTCGGCCCAGGCGGTGAAACACGGAATCTTAAGGGGTAAGCCCTGGGGCGGACAGATATATTTTGCGTCGGCGGACAAAGCCACCAGGGCCGAGGCTGCTGTAATGCTGAAAAATCTGGTTGGCCAGTTGAAATAAGATCAGGCAGGGAAGGGAATTATGAAACAAACAGGCATTAAAAGGAAAACTAACCAAAAGCACATATGGTTCCTAATCGGTACAGCCATAACACTGCTGATGCTGGGCCTGTACGCCACCGGTTTGACAACGGTTTTTGAGAAAACTACCGAGGATTGGCGGATAAAGGCTTTCCGCCATAATCCAGACCCTGCCATAGCCATCGTAACCATTACCGAGGATGATATGAAAAAGTTTGGAAGATGGCCCTGGCGCCGTGGTGTCCATGCTGATCTCCTGGAGAGGATTGGTGATCAGAAGCCAAAGGTTATAGGTGTGGACATTATGTTCACCGATCCCGATCCCGGCGACCCCGAGGGAAACCGGCGGCTGGAGGCCATCACCCAAAAGGCCGGCAACATCATTTACCCGGTCTGGGCCGACCCCAAAACGCTGGATGCCGATAAGGGGAAAACCACCAACGAGGGAGGATACCTGACACCTTTGCCTGAACTCCTGGCCGCTTCCCTGGGGGTTGGACACGACAATCTGTTGCCCGACCCTGACGGAAAGGTGCGGGGAGTAATTCTTAAACTATATAACCAGCAGATAGATGTGGAGACCTTTCCACTGGCAGTGGCCAGGGAATTCCTGGATATAGCCGCCGAGGGTGAATTACGGGGTAAGTTCTACACCTTCGGAGAGGATCTGATACCTGTGGGCGGTCACGGCGAGATGGTTCTCACCTTTGCGGGCCCTCCCGGAACCTTCCGCCCCTATTCATATTCGGAAGTATTGGAAGGAAAGGTTCCCGGGGACGCCTTCAGAGACAAAATGGTGCTGATCGGATCCAACACAGCGGGTATCGGCAATTTTTACAGCTTCCCGCTTATGTCCGATTCCATATCCCAGGTGGAGGTTTTTGCCAACGCAGTGGACACGCTGATTAGCCGTAACTTTTTCAGCCGCACAACAACTGCCGCCAACACGGCTGTTATAGTGCTGCTGGGGTTAATTTCCACATTGCTGTTTTCCAGAGGCAGCCCCATTCGCAACCTGCTGGCTGTACTGGCGCTTACCGTTATTTATGTTGGGCTGGCTTACCTGGTATCCTTTAAAATCAGGTATCTGATACATATAACAGTTCCCGTCCTCACCGCAATCCTCTGTTACCTCGGTAACATAGCCTACGGAATCATAGTTGAGCGCAGGGAGCGCATGAAAATCACCCAGACCTTCGGACGTTATGTGGCCCCCCAGGTGGTGGATGAAATACTGCGCACCGGTGACGGGCTGCTGACCATGGAGGGACGGATGCAGTATGTCAGCGTTCTTTTTGTGGATATCTCCAGCTTTACCACCATGTCCGAAAAGCTTGCTCCAACACAGGTGGTCAAGATACTGAACCGTTACTTCAAAGAGGTTATTGAGGCTGTTTACAAATACGAGGGAACAGTGGACAAATTCATCGGCGACGCCGTAATGGTGGTATTTAACGCCCCCCTTCCCATAGAAAGGCACGAAGAGAAGGCGGTGCGGGCAGGGCTGGAGATTCAGAGGCGAATTGCCTCCATCAGCGATGAAATAGAAAGGGAATTTGGCATGCCGTTAAAGGCCAGCCTGGGAATAAATACCGGCGAGGCCATCATAGGAAACATAGGCGCCATGAACCGGGTGGAATACGCCACCATCGGGGATACCGTAAATGCCTCGGCCAGGCTGCAGTCCCTGGCCGGATCCACCCAGGTCTTTATCAGCGGGGCAACCTACGAACCCATAAAGGATATTGTGGAGGTCAGCCATATCGGGTCCCAAAAGGTCAAGGGAAAGGCCGAGTCCATTGAGGTGTATGAGGTGCTGGGTTTTAAACCATAGAGTGGCGTTTAAAAATATAGGACAGGAGTAGTGGGGTTATGGCGGAATTAAAAAGAAATCTTCTTGCTCTGGTGTTGGTTATGTTTCTGACGCTGGCGTCTGCCGGGCCGGCACCGGCCTATGACAGTGATTCCAACATAGATCTGCTGGGATCGGGTAAATTGCCGTTTAACTCCTGGTATTCTTTCGATAAAAAACTTGCTGCGGAAAAAGTGGCGGACGGTAAAAACAATGTGGAACAGCTTAAATACACCATGCTGGCCCAGTGGGAAACCATCGCCGGGGAGTTGTCCAGGGCGCAAAGCGGCTTTTATCTGGACAGTAAATATGGATTTAAGATATACAGCCCGGAGGCCAGCGGTAAAATTCATGTGCTGACCCTGGCCAAAGCATACCGGGAAGCGGTTCTGGCCGCGGCAGGCGCGGGAGACGTGTCAGGGGTGCCCTACCCCGACCTTACCAGGACGGACAGGAGCTTTATTCCAGCGGCCGAGCTGGCGGTTTCCCAGCCCGCAAAATATGTAACAGTGGAGCAGACGGTACAGGCAATAAAGGACATACCTCTTCCGGAGAACCTCTTTGTAGGGCTTACCGTCTATTTGCTGCCCTATGATGTGATCAGGGTGAGCGACCAGCTGGGCGGTGTTTCCGGATTCCACTCCGGCCGTTTCTCCGGGCGGGACGAATTGATCTATATTACTTCCCTGTCCAGGGACGAAACAGGGGGTTTCCCCCCGGCGGCAGCCACCATAACCCACGAGGTGGGACACTACATCCATAACATTTTACTGGGAACCCATGAAAAATACCCGGATCGCTGGAAGCCTTTCATGGATCTCGGCGGCCAAAAAAACTTTGTCCGAAATGGAAGCTGGAACCTGCTGACCGAAGAGAACTTCGCCGAGTATTTCCGCATGGCCTACGGAAACAAGGAAGCCGCAGCTTATCCCTACAAGGCCTCCTACCCGGCCCCTGGCGCCAAAAGTATTTCCGCTTTCAAATCACTGGCGGAGGCAAATATTCCCAGGGAAGTACCGGGATACTGGGATTACGATAGTTTGAAAATTACCGTAAAAGGCCCCAGCGGCAAATCAATTCAACTGGGGGTCGGTCCCAAGCGCGGCAGATTTGCCAGTGCGGCCACCGCCTTCCCTGAAGTGGTTCTTGAAGGCGGCCTTTCCGCCTCTGACACCAGGATACCCTGCATTGTTTTTTACGAGCAGGGGAAGATAAGCTCCACCGATGAGGAGTTTCCGGTGGTTTTAAACGGAAGGATAAATTATACCTTAAAAATGGATAAGCCCGGTAAATACCACCTGCTGGTGGGATCCCTGGACAAGTCCTCACCGCCCCCCGACTACATCGGGGATGAGGGCATGATCACCGTATACTACGCCGGCCCTGCTGGGGTTGCCCAGGAAGTAGGCCAGGCCGGGAAATTCCTGGATACCGCAGGCCACTGGGCCCAAAAGGAAATTGATCAAATGGCCTCAGAGGGTTACCTAAACGGTACCGGTAACGGTATATTCGCCCCGGACGCCCCTGTCACCCGGGCTCAGTTTGCCGCCATGATGGTTAAGGCGCTGAATATTTCCGGGGAAGTCCGGTATTCCTTTACCGACGTCCCACTTGGAGAATGGTACCACAGCGGCGTGGCCCGGGCATTTGCCGCCGGGCTTGTCAGGGGTGTGAGCGCCGATCGGTTTGCGCCGGAGGATTTGATCACCCGTGAACAGATGGCTGCTATGATGGGTAACGCACTTAAGTACCGGGGGATATTAACCGGGGAAGCCGTCGACGAGGGTGTACTGGCTGCCTTTGCCGACCGGCAGGCCATTTCTGAATGGGCCAGGGCATCGGTCTCCCAGGCGGTAAGTAAGGGTATACTAAAGGGGAAACCTGCCGGCGGGAAAATAAATTTCGCCCCCGGGGACCAGGCAACCCGGGCCGAAGCGGCAGTGATGCTGAAAAACCTGATTAATCTTGCACACATGCAATAAATACCAATTTACCTAATGATTTTTAAGTATAACTTATTATTTGTGTTAACATAATAGATAAAGACAATTAATATTGAGTAGAACATTTTGGAGGTGCACCATCAGATGCTTGGAACTGTGAAATGGTTTAACCCGGAAAAGGGCTTCGGATTTATTGAAAGAGAAGGTGGGGAAGACGTATTTGTACATTTTTCTGCTATAAAAGCAGAAGGCTATAAGTCCCTCGAAGAGGGCCAGAGGGTTCAATTTGATATTGAAAAAGGTCAACGGGGTCTGCAAGCCACCAATGTAACACTTTCCTAAAATCCTATTGTATTTAAAAAAGGTACTGAAGTTTTAAATTTTACAGTGCCTTTTTTTATCGTTAAGGAAAGTATATGACGCATTAAAGCACTGAAGCACCAAAGCGTTTTTATGCAAGCCCAGAGTTTTTCTGGGGTCGCTCCGGGGTCACTCCGGGGTCGCTCCGGGGTCGCTTGAGGGTCGCTGCATTGTCGCTAATGGGTAGGCGGAGCGATTTAAGTCCGGCCTGCATTACCTCCTGCTGCAACTGTCTCTAGACTCGGTCGCCAACGGAATGCCGACCGCCTC
>Ga0209643_1001668_pt1 | contig 19050 bp, 13 predicted proteins | sample AutmiccBRH37_all_FD_187383 | JGI IMG/M metagenome (GOLD analysis project Ga0209643, IMG submission 187383) | Deep subsurface microbial communities from Mt. Terri, Switzerland - Autotrophic microbial communities BRH/37_all (SPAdes) (version 2) | ecosystem: Environmental > Aquatic > Deep... | reverse complement strand
GGGTCCCTGTGTGTCAGCTGTTGTGAGAGGATGGGTGCGGGCGGGAGATCGTTGGGTCCCCGGTCGACGAAGACCGTGAGCCGGCTCGATCCCCGCCCGCTTCGACCACCAGCACCTGAACAGTTGATCGAGGCCGCAGCCACGGACCTCGCAGCACAGGGACAGGTTCCATGAAAATAGACCCTTGCTCGATAGGATGCGACGTCTCCAAGCACCACCTGGACGTGTTCGACGGCCAGACCGGACGCGCGATCCGCATCGCCAACGACGCCGATGCCATCGCCGACTGGCTCAGCCGCCTCGACGGCCGGACGGTGTTCGTCACCTTCGAGGCGACCGGCCGCTACGACAGCCGGCTGCGCCAAGCCCTGGTCGCCGCCGGCATCGCCCACACCCGGGTCAATCCGGCGCGCGCCCGCGACTTCGCCCGCGCGCTCGGCCTCCTCGCCAAGACCGATCGCATCGACGCCCGCCTGCTGGCCACCATGGGCTCGGTCCTGCGCCTCGGCCCCGACCAGCCCACCGGCGACGACGCCGCCCGCCACACCCTCGCCGAACTGCACGGGCGGCGCGACCAGCTCGTCGCCATGCGCCAGCAGGAGAGGCTGCGCCTCGCCGACAGCACGCCCGCCGAAGCCCCCAGCATCGAGCGCCACCTCGTCTGGCTCGACGCCGAGATCAAGGCCATCGAGGCGCAGCGCAGCGAGGCCCTGCGGAGCCATGCCGAGCTCGGCCGGCTCTACCGCCTGCTGACCAGCGTCCCGGGCATAGGCCCGGTCGCCGCCACCACCCTGATCGCACTCATGCCCGAACTCGGCAACACATCGCCCAAGGCCATGGCCGCACTCGCCGGCCTCGCACCCTTCAACCGCGACAGCGGCCAGTTCCGCGGCACCAGAACCATACGCGGCGGCCGCAAGCGCGTCCGCGACGCACTCTACATGGCAGCCGTATCCGCCTGGCACTCGCACACGCGCCTCGGCACCTTCGCCAGAGACCTCATCGCCCGAGGCAAGCCCTTCAAGCTCGCCATCATCGCCCTCGCACGCAAAATCCTCACCGTCGCAAACGCCGTCCTCAGAGACGGCCAAGCCTATCGAGCATGACCTCGAAATACACAGTTGCCGGCGCTGCGGGGCTGCGCCCCTCCGGCCGGGAAGGTGGCGTAGGGAGGTGAATAGGCTTGTGCATCTCTCCCCACCTTCCCGGCTGGAGCGCAGCGGAACGCCGGGACCCAGGGCGAGCGCACCGGCGCTGCAACCGTTCGCAATGCCACGGCGCCGGCTCTGGGTCCCGGTGCATCGCGCTGCGCGCTCGACCGGGAAGGTGGTTAAAGAGGCGCCCCTCACATCCCCCGGAACTGCCCCTTCCGCTTCTCCATGAACGCCCGCCGCGCCTCCTTGGCGTCCTCGGACTGCTGCAGGATGCCGCCGGCGTTCGAGGTCATCACCATGGTGGTCTCCATGCTGGTGTCGAGCGCGGCGCGCATGATGCGTTTCGAGATCCACTGCACCATCGGCGGGATCGCCATCATCCGCTCGCACAGGTCGCGGGTGAAGCCCTCCAGCTCCTCCGACGCGACGAGGTGGTTCAGCATGCCCCATTCGTAGGCGCGCTCGGCCTTCAGTTCGCCGGTGTAGGCGAACTCCAGTGCCCGGCCCAATCCCACCATCTTGGGCAGATAGTAGGAGCCGCCGTTCTCGATGATCTGCCCGGCATTGTGATAGCCGATGAAGCGCGTCCGCTCGCAGCCGATGCGGATGTCGCAGTGCAGCGCCATGTCCATGCCGGAGCCGACGGCCGGCCCGTTGATCATGGCGATCGTCGGCTTGCGGATCAGCGAGATGTCGCGGTGCAGGTCGGTGAAGCCGTGGAAGAAATGCTGCCGCGCCGCATCCGGCCCCTCATGGGCGCCGCGGGCGCCGGGGAAGTTCTCGCCGGTCACCTCGGGCGGCGCCTTCTGGCCCAAATTGGCGCCGGAGCAGAAGCCCTTGCCGACGCCGGTCAGCACGATGACCCGCACGTTCGGGTCGTCGTCGCCGGCGCGCATGTATTCGCCCACCTTGGCGACGGTGCCGTTCTCCTCGGCCGTGCCGACCAGGGCGTTCATCTTGTCCGGCCGGTTGAACTTGATCCACAGGATGCCCGACGGCTCGGGCTCGTACAGCAGATAGTCGACCAGTTTCGGTCCCATGGGCGTTTCTCCTCCCGCGACGATCGCGTGGGCGAAGTGTAGGCCGGGGAACGCGGCGGCGTCGAAGGGGGGCCGCCTGAGAGCGGTGCGATTGCATTTTTAGGACAAAAAGCACACATGCCGAATGCCCCCTCGGGAGACCCGCCATGCCGACCGCCGAATCCGCGCTTCACCCCCGCCGCCCAACGAAAAGGAACAAAAGGGAATGAACGGTAACCCCCGACCACGGCCTCCCGCCGGCCGCACCCACGAAACGGAAGGAAAGGGAATGAAAGGTAATCCTCCGCGACCGCCCCGGCCGTGACGGCGGGCCTCGGACGGCGCCATCGCGCGCAATGGCCTTGGCGCCCGGTTTCCGCGTAGGATGGGCGACGGATCCGCAGAGAGATCAGGAGCTTGGCTTGCCCCAGGGAGACGCCGCCAGAGCCGCCGCCGCCCGACGCCGCGCCGTGAAGCCCGGCGACAGCCGACTGGCCCAGCGCTTGGCCGGCGCGGTGGAGGGCGAGGTGCTGTTCGACGCCTTCACCCGCGGCCGCTACAGCACCGACGCGTCGATCTATCAGGTCGAGCCGATCGGCGTGGTGCGGCCGAAGTCGGTGGCCGACATCGAGGCGGCGCTGGCCATCGCGCGGGAGGAGGGGTTCCCGGTCACGGCGCGTGGCGGCGGGACGAGTCAGGCCGGGCAGACGATCAACGAGGCGCTGGTCGTCGACACCTCGGCGCACCTCAACCGCATCCTCGAGGTCGACCTGGAGGGGATGCGGGCCAGGGTCGAGCCGGGGGTCGTGCTCGACCAGCTGAACAAGGTGCTGCGGCCGCACGGGGTGTGGTTCCCGATCGACATCTCGACCGCCAGCCGCTGCACCATCGGCGGCATGGCGGCCAACAATTCCTGCGGCGCGCGCTCCATCCGCTACGGCAACATGGTGCACAACACGCGCGGCATCCGGGCGATCCTGGCGGACGGCGGCACCTACGATTTCGGGCCGGTGCCGGGGGTGCTGACCGGCGCCGACCTGCCACCTCGCTACGCCGACCTGGTGCAGCGGGTGCGCGCCATCGCCGGGCGCGAGCGCGACGAGATCCGCCGGCGGTGGCCGCAGCTCCTGCGCAACGTCGCCGGCTACAACCTGAACACGGTCGACCCGGTCGGCCACAACATGGCGAGCCTGCTCGTCGGCTCCGAGGGGACGCTGGGTTTCTTCACCGAGGTTGAGGTCGACCTCGCACCGCTGCCGCCGCGCCGGGTGCTCGGGATCTGCCACTTCCCGAACTTCCGCGACGCGATGGCGGCCACACAATATCTGGTGACCCTCGACCCCGAGGCGGTGGAGCTTGTCGACCGCGGCATCATCGAGCTGTCGCGCGAGATGCCGCAGTTCCGCGCGACGGTCGAGCGCATGGTGCGCGGCGAGCCGGACGCGCTGCTGCTGGTCGAGTTCGCGGGCACCGAGGAGGCGCCGCTGCTGCGCCGGCTGCGCGACCTGGACCGCATGATGGGCGACCTGGGCTTTCCCTTCTCGGTGGTCGAGGCGGTGGAGCCCGGCTTCCAGGCGGCGGTCTGGCGGGTGCGCGAGGCGGGGCTCAACATCGTCATGTCGATGAAGGGCGACGGCAAGCCGGTCTCCTTCATCGAGGACTGCGCCGTCCCGCTCGCCGACCTCGCGGACTTCACCGACCGGCTGACGGCGGTCTTCGACAAGCACGGCACGCGCGGCACCTGGTACGCGCACGCCTCGGTCGGCCTGCTGCACGTGCGGCCGATCATCAACCTGAAGACCGACGACGGCACCCGCAAGCTGCGCGCCATCGCCGAGGAGGCGTTCGAACTCGTCCGCGAATACAAGGGCTCGCACTCGGGCGAGCACGGCGACGGCATCGTCCGCGCCGAGTTCCACGACCGGATCTACGGCAGCCGCATCGTCCAGGCCTTCGAGGAGGTGAAGGGCGCCTTCGATCCGACGAACCTGTTCAACCCGGGCCGCGTGGTGAAGGCGCCGCGCATGGACGACCGGCGCCTCTTCCGCTACGGGCCGAACTACAAGCCGCTGCCGCACGTGCCGGTGCTCGACTGGGGGGAGTTCGGCTCGTTCCTGGGGGCGGCCGAGATGTGCAACAACAACGGCACCTGCCGGAAGCGCGACGCCGGCGTGATGTGCCCGTCCTTCCGCGCCACCGAGGACGAGCAGCACCTGACCCGCGGCCGTGCCAACACGCTGCGCCTGGCGCTCTCGGGCCAGCTCGGCGCCGACGCGCTGACGTCAGACGCGATGTACGACACGCTCGACCTCTGCGTCGGCTGCAAGGGCTGCCGCCGCGAGTGCCCGACCGGCGTCGACATGGCGAAGATGAAGGTCGAGTTCCTGTTCCACTACCGCGCCCGCCACGGGCTGGAGCTCAAGGATCGGCTGGTCGCCTTCATGCCGCGCTATGCCGGCAAGGTGGGGCGGGTCGCGGCGCTGCTGAACGGTGCCGCGCACCTGCCCGGCGCGCGGGCGATCGGCGAGAAGCTGTTCGGCTTCGCCGCCCGGCGCTCGCTGCCGCACTGGAGCGGGCGGCCGTTCCGCGCCGGCTCCGACCCGGCGGCCATCGTCGGCGACGGCCGCGACGTGGCGCTGCTGGTCGACACGTTCAACCGCGCCTTCGAGCCGGACAATGCGCGCGCCGCGGCCCGCGTGCTGGAGGCTGCCGGCTATCACGTCCACTATCCGAGCGTCGCCGGGGAGAGCCGGCCGCCCTGCTGCGGGCGCACCTTCCTGTCGGCCGGTCTGGTGGACGAGGCGCGGGTCGAGGTGCGCCGCACGCTGGACGCGCTGCGGCCCTATGTCGAGGCGGGGGTGCCGGTGGTCGGGCTGGAGCCGGCCTGCCTGCTGTCGCTGCGCGACGAGTTCCTCTACCTGACGCCCGGCGACGAAGCCGCGGCACTCTCCGCGCAGGCTTTTCTGTTCGAGGAGTTCCTGCTGGCCGAGCGCGCCGCCGGCCGGTTCGACCCGGACCTGCGGCCGCTGAAGGCGACGCGCGCCCTGATGCACGGCCACTGTCACCAGAAGAGCTTCGGCCTGTTCGAGGGTGCTGCCGACCTGCTGCGCATCGTCCCCGGCCTGACGGTCGAGACCGTAGAGTCGAGTTGCTGCGGCATGGCCGGCTCCTTCGGCTTCGATGCCGGGCACTACGACGTGTCGATGAAGATGGCGGAACTCAGCCTGCTGCCGGCGGTGCGTGCGGCGGACGAGGACACCATCCTGGTCGCCGACGGCACCAGCTGCCGCCACCAGATCCTCGACGGCAGCGGCCGCGAGGCGGTGCACGTCGCCCGCGTGCTCGAAAGCGCGCTCGCGCGCTGAGGCCGCGGTCATCTGTGCCTGTTCTTTGACCGCGCCCGAAAAATGAGCAAGGCGCCGTCGCGGGGCAGGTCGAAACACGTTGCGGATGCACGGGAAGCGGTTCTTCAACACGCTGAATTCTCAGCTATCCGATGTGTCCGAAAGCGATGCATGCACGGTCGATATTTCTGTTGCACGCGCCTTGCGCTTCATGATCTCTTTTTGCCCAGCCGTGGGGGCCGATAATAAAAAAGTAATCCCTCGGTCATAACGTGAAGGGTGTCGACGGCCGAGGGGGTCTAACGGAATTCAAGTCCGGGGAACTACGGACGGCGTGCGCGAAGCAGCCCCTGCAAGGCGCGCCCCCATTGTCTCGGTGGGTACCGACTATGCCGGCAACGTCCGCCGGCGGTGACGAGGCGAAAGTGACGTGACTTCCCGGTGGAGAGAAACCGGACGCTCTTCGGAGCAAACTAAATCCCCGGGTGGCCGCCCGGGGATTTCTGTTTTGTGGCGTCCGGCTTTCCGATAGCCTTTCGTCTGTGCCCGACAAGGCGCCAACGAGACAGCAACTTTGGGAGGGCCGGCGTGCGGGTGCTCGTCGGATTTGTCCGTGCGGTCGACGGACTGAATGAATGGGCCGGGCGGATCATGGCGTGGCTGACGCTGGTCACCGTGCTGGTCTGCGCAACCGTCGTCCTGCTGCGCTACGCCTTCTCGATGGGCTTCGTCTGGCTGCAGGAACTGTACGTCTGGACCTACGCGCTGGTCTTCATGCTGGGTGCCGGCTACACGCTCAAGCGGGGCGGGCACGTCCGGGTCGACATCGTCTACGCCAACATGTCCAGGCGGGCGCGCGCGCTGGTCGACCTGATCGGCACGCTGCTCTTCCTGCTCCCCTGGCTGGCCGTCGTCGCCTTCGTGTCCTGGCCCTATATCGGTGCCTCCTGGGACATCTTCGAGGCGTCGGCGCAGACAGGCGGCATGCCCGGCCTGTTCCTCCTGAAGACCGCTTTGCTCGGTTTCTGCGCCCTCCTCGGCCTGCAGGGGCTGGCCGTCGCGGCGCGGAGCCTGCTGGTCCTGAAGGGCCGCGAAGACCTTCTGCCGCCTGCCGACGAAGCCAGGGCGTGACCGCAGCATGAGCAGCGCCCTTATCGGCGAGATTCTCGCCGTCGCTCTCTTCGTGTTCACGGTTCTCGGCGTTCTCATCGGCTACCCGGTGGCGTTCACGCTGGCCGGGATATCGTTGATCTTCGCCGTCCTCGGCAACGCGCTCGGCGTGTTCGACTTCTATTTCCTGAGCGGACTGGCCTCACGCTATTTCGGCGTAATGACGAACGAGGTGCTCGTCGCGGTGCCGCTGTTCGTCTTCATGGGCAACGTGCTCGAGCGGTCGAAGATCGCCGAGGAACTGCTCGAGACCATGGGCCAACTCTTCGGGAGTCTGCGTGGCGGCCTCGGCATCTCAGTCGTCGTCGTCGGTGCCCTGCTCGCGGCGTCCACGGGCATCGTTGGCGCCACCGTCGTTACGATGGGCCTGCTCAGCCTGCCCGCGATGATGCGTGCCGGCTACGATCCCAAGCTGGCGACCGGCATCATCTGCGCCTCCGGGACGCTCGGGCAGATCATTCCGCCGTCGATCGTGCTGATCTTCCTGGGTGACCTGCTGTCCGGTGCGAACACGCTGGCCCAGATGTCCAAGGGCAACTACAGCGGTGAGCCGGTGTCGGTGGGCGATCTGTTCGCCGGCGCCTTTATTCCCGGCTTCATGCTGGTCGGCATGTACATTCTCTACGTCGTCGCCATGGCGGTCCTGCGGCCCTCCAGCTGCCCGCCGCTGGTGATGAGCGTGGAGGAGAAGCGCACGCTGAAGTTCCGCGTCTTCTCAACGCTCTTTCCCCCGCTCCTGTTGATCGTCGCCGTCCTCGGCTCGATCCTTGCCGGCATCGCCACGCCGACGGAGTCGGCGTCGATCGGCGCCCTGGGCGCCATGGTCCTGGCGCTGGCGAAGCGCCAGTTCGGACTGCGGGCGCTGTTCGAGGTGATGCGTTCCACGCTGATGATCACGGCGCTGGTGTTTGTGATCGTCCTTGGGGCGTCGCTCTTCTCGCTGGTCTTCCGTGGCCTCGGCGGCGAGGAACTGGTCCACGACGTGCTGAGCCGCATGCCGGGCGGTGCCTTCGGCGCCGTGCTGGCCGTGATGTTCCTGATGTTCATCCTCGGCTTCTTCATGGACACGTTCGAGATCATCCTGATCGTCGTGCCGATCACGGCGCCGGCAATCCTGATGCTCGACGTGAACCCCATCTGGCTGGGCGTGATGATCGGCGTCAACCTGCAGACCAGCTTCCTGACGCCGCCCGTCGGGTTCGCGCTCTTCTATTTGCGCGGGGTGGCGCCCGCGAGCATCACGACCGGCGACATCTATCGCGGCATCATTCCTTTCGTGGCATTGCAGATCGTGGCACTCGGACTGCTCTGGACCTTCCCGCAACTGACCACTTGGCTGCCGAGCAAGGTGTTCGGCCAGCCGGCAGCCGCGGTCGGCGACGGGACCGGGCAGGGTGCGCCGGGGCCGCTCGACGGGCTCATGCATCAGGGCACCCCGACCCTACCCCCGGGACGGTCGCCCCTGGACGATCTGCTGAAACCGATGCCGGATCCGTCCGGGCAGGGCTCGGGGAGCGTGCTCGACGATCTGCTCAGGGCGCCGGCCACGATGCCTGGCGCGCCGTCCCCGGCCTCCCCACCGGCTCCGCCTGCGGCACCCGCGGAGCGAGGCGGCAGTGTTCTGGACCAGCTCATGCGCCAGGGCGGCGCGTCGCTGCCGTCCGGAAACGACCAGGTACTCGATCGGCTGTCGCCGGCGCCGGAGGCCGCTCCGGCGCGGTGACGCGCCGCCTCGCCGGCCCAAGCCTAGGCCAGCAGCTTCCGCAGGTCGGCGACGCCGATCGGCTTCACGACCGACGTTACCTCCATCAAGCCGTGCGCCTCGGCAAGAACCGCTCCCATGGTCGCGTACATCGGATTGAAGCCGGTCATGACGATCAGCTTGATGTGCGCTTCCCGGGCTATGAGCCAGCGTATCAGCTCGATGCCGTCGATTTCCGGCATGACCACATCGAGAATCACCACGTTCGGGTCGAAACGCTCGAACGTTTCCGCAAACTCGCGCGGCAGGGTGAGAACCTCCACCTCGTAGCCTTCACCCTCGGCAATACGCCGGACGAAACGCGCGAAAGCGGCTTCGTCGTCCATGACGAGCAGGCGTCTTGCGGTCGGTTTGGGTGTCGGCGCTGCGCCCCCGGCGGCCGGATCCGGTGCGTCGCCCATCATTTCGTCTCCCCTTCGGCGAGCAGGCCGTGGACCTGCTGAAGCAGTTCTGCCCGGCGGAACGGCTTGTTCAGCAGCCGCGCATCGGGCGGCAGCGCTTCACCCCTGGCGACGGCATCACGCGAATAGCCGGACATGAAAAGCACTTTGGCGTGGCAGCCGCGCGCCGCCAGCCCGGCAGCGAGTTTCACTCCGGTGGTGCCGCCCGGCAGCACCACATCCGTGAGCAGCAAGTCGGGTTTCAAGCCATCGGTGATCCGGCGCATTGCCTCTGCGGCGTCGCCAACCTTGACGACCCGGAACTCCGCACCTTCGAGGGCCCGCACGATCCATCGCGACACTTGTTCGTCGTCTTCCACGACCAGGATGGTGCGTCCGCCTCCCTTCATCCCGAGCGCCTCGTCCTTCCCGCGTGGACTCGATCGAGGTCCCCCGCAGGGCAAATAGAGCCGTACTATGGTGCCGCGGTCAATCTCGCTATAGATGCGCACATGCCCGCCGGACTGCTTGGCGAAGCCATACACCATGCTCAGTCCAAGGCCGGTGCCGCTGCCGGGCTCCTTGGTCGTGAAGAAGGGGTCGAAGGCCTTGGCCAACACGTCCGGGGGCATGCCCCAGCCCGTATCGGTGACCGCGATCATCACATAGTCGCCGGGGACGACCTCCTGGTTCACTGCGGCGTAGTCGGCATCGAGTTGCGCATTCGCCGTCTCGATGAGGAGAGCGCCACCCTCGGGCATCGCCTCGCGCGCATTGAGCCCGATGTTGAAGAGCGCTGTTTCCAGCTGCCCCTTGTCGACGAAGGCATGCCAGAGGCCCGGGCCGTGTGACACCGTGATCTGGGTCGCCTCCGTGAGGGCGGGTCGGAGGAGGTCGACGACACGGTCGGTCAGCGTTGCGATGTCGACCGGCTGTGGCTGCTGCGGGTGCAGTCGCGCGAAAGCCAGCAGCCGCTTGGTCAGCTCGGCGCCGCGCATCGTCGCGGTCAGCGGATCCGCGATCAGTTCCCGAAGGTCGGGGTCGGTGATCTGCTCGTCGAGCAGCTCCAGGTTGCCGAGGACAACCGCGAGGATGTTGTTGAAATCGTGAGCGATGCCCCCGGTCAGCTGGCCCACGGCCTGCAGCCGCTGGGCATGTCGCAACTGTTCCTCGGCTTCGTGCAGAGCGGTCGTGTCCTCCTGGATCGCGACGAAGTGCGTGATCCGGTCGTGGCGGTCGTGGATCGGCGCGATCACTTGGCCAGCACGGTAGAGCGTACCATCCTTGCGCCGGTTGACGATAGGGCTGCGCCACACGCGGCCGCTCGTGATCGTATCCCAGAGGTCCTGGAAGAAAGCGTCGTCGTGCTGTTCTGACCTGAGAACGCTCAGCGTCTCTCCCACCACCTCTTCACTGGTGTAGCCGGTGATCCGCTGGAACGCCGAATTCACGTACTCCACCTTCCCCTGGGCATCGGTGACGACAATCGCGCTGGCCGCTGCTTCGACAGCGGACTCCAGCAGGCGGATCCTCTCCTGAGCCTTGTATCTGGCGGTTGCGTCCCGCATTACCCCGACAAAATGGCTAACGCGGCCTGCTTCGTCATGAATCGGCGAGATAAGGAGGTCGTTCCAGTAGCACTGGCCGTTCTTTCGATAGTTGAGGATCTCGCCGGAGAATGTCTGGCCGCCGGCGAGCGACGCGCGGATCGCCGCGACGGTCGCCGGATCCGTCTCCGGTCCCTGAAGGAAGCGGCAGTCGCGGCCGACGATTTCCTCTTCGCCATATCCGCTGATCCGCAGGAAGGCCGGATTGACGAAGATGATGGGGCTGTCGGTCTCGCCCCTGGCTGCGATGCAGATTCCGGTCGGTGCCGCCGCCAGTCCGCGGTCGCGTAAGTGGAGCATCTCGCCGATCCGTCGGCGCGCGAGCGTCTGCCGCACTTCCGTGGCGACGACCTCGACGAGCGCCTTCTCTTCGTCGAGAAACGGCTCGCCGGTCGGGCCGCCGATCGGCGCCTTGTATCCGAGTTCGAGAAAGCCCGACTGGTCGGTGCCGCCGATCGGCTCCCGGAGTACCGGTCCGGCGGCGGGATGCGGAGGGGCATTCTGGGATGGCTCCGCCCCATAGGTCCGCCCGTCCAGTGTGAGGCGAACGGCAGCAGCGTCGGGATAGCGGAGTCCGCCGGCCAGTGCCGCCACCACGCCGTCCAGAAGAGCCTCGAGCGGCATGTCGGGCTGGTTGCACAGCCGGAGGATCCGGTCGAGGCTCTGCATCTCCTTGACCCGCTCTCGGAGGTCGGCCGCCGTTTCCTGTAACTGGGCCTCACGCGTTCGAAGAGCCTGCTCGGCGGCGTCGAGATCGGTCATGTCGCGGGCGACGACGAGGATCGCACGGCGGCCGGACAGTGTGATGCAGTGGCTTGTGAGGCTCACGCGCATCGAACGGCCGTGCCGCGTGCGGTGGCGTGCGTGCGTCTCCCGCTGCAATCCCTGGCCGCGGCTTCGCAGTGCGATGCGAAGCTCTGCCCGGTCTTCCTCGGGATGGAGGTCCGGCACCGTCATGCGCAGGAATTCGTCGCGTGACCAGCCGTAGCGCTCCGTCGCCGCCTCGTTGACGTCGCGATAGGCGAGTGTGTCCGGGTCGTAGACCCACATCGCCTCGGGGTTCTGCAGGAACAGTTCGCGCGCCGCGTGCCGGCTCTGCTTCAGCCCCGCGGTGTAGTCCTCCGCCTGCTCGTTCATCCGGCGCAGCAGGGCGTACAGAACCGTGCCGGAGAGGATGATGAAGACGATCCCCTTCCACGTTCCGACCGTTCCCGCCACCTCGCCGAAGGCGTCCGCGACGAAGGCGTCGGAGACTAGGATATAGGCGGTCCCGGCGACCAGGTAGCCGAGCGTGATCGCGGCCGGGCCGATCCGGCGGCCATCCTCGTTTAAGCGCTCATCCGTCGGCATGCGCGACGCTGTCCCCCTTCGCCGGCGATCTGCAAGTATGGCGCGAATACCTGCACTGTTGGAACGCAAACCTTTTTCGCAAAAGGCGCCGCGGTTTACCGTCTGGTAACCGTGCCCCCTCACTCTCAGAGACCGACGTGGATAGGGGTAAGAGACGAGATGCCGTTGGTCTCAGCCGAAAGTGCAGCGCGGCCGACACTCGTCGTCCTGGACGACGACCCGACGGTCGCGCGCTTCGTGGGCCGAGTGGCCGAGGCCCAGGGTTTCGACATCGTCGCGCACACATGCGCGGCAGCGTTCGCCCGCGACGACCGCGTTGCGGGCGCATCCCTGCTGCTGCTCGATCTCGACCTCGGCCACACCGATGGTGTTCGCGTGCTGCGCGATCTTGCGAGCAGCGCCTCGACCGTTCCTGTTGCGGTCATGAGCGGCAGCGACGACAGGCTCGTCGGGATCGTCGAGCAGATCGGCCGCTCCTACGGGTTGCGCATGGCGCCCCGCCTGCCGAAGCCGATGCGCCCAAAGCAGATTCGCAACGTTCTCGCCCATGCACGCGCGGCGTGCGACAGGCCCGCAGGCTGCCTGTCCACCTATGAGGAACTCCACAGGGCCCTGATCTCCGGTGAGATCGTCCTGCACTATCAGCCGAAGATCGACCTGCGCACCGGTATGCTAACCGGTTGCGAAGCGCTCGCGCGGTGGATGCATCCCGAGCGCGGCATGATCTCGCCGGGCGAGTTCATTCCGATCGCCGAACAGACCGGGCTCATCGTGCCGCTCACCCGCGTCGTGCTCGATGTCGCGGCGCGGCAGGCGGCAGAGTGGCGAGCCGCGGGCTGGCAGGCACGTGTCGCGGTCAACGTACCTGCCGACATGCTGACGGACCTCGAGCTGCCGGACCGCATCAGGGCCCTGCTGGCACGTTACGGATTGCCGGGGGAGGCGCTGTCGATCGAAGTCACCGAGTCCGAGGCGGCGCGCGACCTACTGAACGCGATGGATGTGCTGGCGCGGCTGCGCCTGATGGGGCTCGGCCTGTCGGTCGACGACTTCGGCACCGGCCACTCGTCGCTGGTCAAGCTCCGCGACCTGCCGTTCGACGAGGTGAAGATCGATCGCTCCTTCACCGCCAGGATCGAGGAGGATCCGCATACCCGGGCACTGACCCGGGCGACCATCCAACTCGGGCACTCGCTCGGCATGCGGGTCGTCGCGGAGGGCGTCGAGACCCAGGCGGCGTCGGACTGGCTGAAGCGCAGCGGCTGCGACGTGGGGCAGGGCTATCTCTACGGTCGGCCGGTCGCCCCCGCCGCGTTCGACTGGAAAGGCGGGCGCATTCCGGCTGCGAGCCCGGATGCCCCGGTGTCGACGCGACCGGCGGCCTGACCGGCCGGTCAGAACAGCTTCATCAGCTCCACGCGGTCTTCGAGCGGCGCCGGCGGCCCGTCATAGACCTTCTGCCCGGTCTTCAGCACGACGACCCGGTGCGCCACCGGCAGGCTGTACTTCACGTTCTGCTCGACCATCAGGATGGCGGTGCCGAACTCGCGGTTGACCGTGGCGATGCTCTCCATCACCCGCCCGACCAGGTTCGGCGCGAGGCCGATCGACGGTTCGTCCAGGACGATGACCTTCGGCTCGTGCATCAGCGCCATGCCGATCGCCAGCATCTGCTGCTGGCCGCCCGACATGGTGCCGCCGATCTGCGCCGCGCGCTCCTTCAGGATCGGGAAGAGCTGGAACACCGTGTCCAGCGTCTTGCGCACGCGCGCCTTGTCGGTCACCGCGAAGGCGCCGAGTTCCAGGTTCTCGCGGACCGACAGTGAGCGGAAGATGCCGTGCCCCTGGGGCACGTAGGCGATGCCGGCGGCCACGTTCTCGGCCGGCTTGCGACCCGTGATGTCGCGCCCCTGGAACAGCACGCGGCCGGCGGAGGGCTTGATCATGCCGAAGGCGGTGGCGACCAGCGTCGTCTTGCCGGCGCCGTTGTGGCCCAGCATCAGCAGGATCTCCCGGTCCTGCAGGGCCAGGTCCACGCCGTGCACGACCGCCTTCTTGCCGTAGCCGGTATGCAGGCCTTCGACGGCGAGGACGGCGGTTCCGGTCGGTCCCGGCGCCGCTGCGCGTGCCGGGTCTGCGGAGGATTGGTGGGCGGCGGTCATCCGAAATACCTCTGCGCCAGCTCCGGGTTGCGGGTCAGCTCGTCCGGCGTCCCCGTCGCGATCGTCCGGCCTTCGTCGAGGAAGACGGCGACGTCGCACAGGGTTTTGATCACGTCGAGATTGTGCTCGATGATGCAGACCGTCTTTCCGTTCTCGGCGAGGCGGCGGAAGATCGGGAAGATCTCCTGCAGCGTCGTCGGGTCGAGGCCGGAGAGCGGCTCGTCGAACAGCAGCACCTCGGCGCCGGTCGCCAGCAGACGGGCGACGACGAGCAGCTTCTCCTCCGCATAGGACAGGTCCTCGGCGCTCTCGTGCGCCTTGTCACGCAGGCGGACGAACGCGAGGATCTCCATCGCGCGGTGGTAGTTCTCCTCCTCCTGCCGCTTGATGCGGGCGGGGCCGAGGAACACCGCGGCGATGGAATCGCCGGACTGGTGCGGCAGCGCCACCAGTACGTTCTCCAGGACCGTCATTTTCGTGAACAGCTTGAGGTCCTGGAACGAGCGGGCCACCCCGGCCTGCACCAGCTGATGCGGCTTCAGGCCGCTCACCGGCCGGCCGCGCAACTCGATGGTGCCGGCATTCGGCTGAAGGAACCCGGTCAGCATGTTGAAGGCGGTGGTCTTCCCGGCGCCGTTCGGGCCAATCAGGCCGGTGATGACGCCGCGCTTCAGGTCGATGTCGAAGTTCCGCACCGCCACGATGCCGCCGAAATTCTTGGCGAGCCCGCGGGCGCGGATGGTCACGTCGTCGCCGGGCGCAGCTGCGACCGGACCCAGTTCCTCCGTCGCATGCGCATCCGTCCGCTCCCGCCGGGCGACCCGGGGGGCGGTGCGGTGTTCGCCCAGGATGCCCTGCGGGCGCACCAGCAGGATGCCGATCAGGATCAGGCCGTAGATGACTTGGCGCATCTTGTCAGCGACGTCCGGCGACATGTCGACGAACTTCAGCGCCTCGGGCAGGAACACCAGCACGATGGCACCGATGATCGATCCCCAGAGGTTGCCCGTGCCGCCGAGGATGACCATCGCGAGGATGTAGATCGTCTCCTCGATGGTGAAGCTCTCGGTGCCGACGAAGCTGATGTAGCGGGCCAGCAGAGAGCCGGCGACGGCGGCGAGGCCGGCCGCGATCGCGAAGACCGCGACCTTCATGTAGACGACGTTCTTGCCGATCGCTGCGGCTGCGGCCTCGTTCTCGCGCATCGCCTTCAGGGCGCGGCCGAACGGCGAGCGTGCGATGCGGAAGGTGATCGCGGCGCAGACCACGGCGGCAACCGCTGCCAGCGGCAGGAACGTCTGTGGGCTGTTGAGGGCCACCCCGAACAGCTCGATCTTCGGAATGCCGGCGATGCCGTCCGGTCCGCCGGTGAAGTGGCCGCCGTTGAGTAGCACCGCCAGCACGATCACCTGCAGCGCCAGCGTGACGATGACCAGATAGTGGCCTCCGATACGCATCGCCGGTATCGCCACCAGGGCACCGACGCCGGCCGTCATCGCGACGCCGATCAGCAGCGGCAGCGGGAAGGGAAGGCCGTACTGGGTCGTCAGGATGGCGGTGGCGTAGGCGCCGAAGGCATAGAAGGCGGCGTGGCTGAGGGCGAACAGGCCGGCGAAGCCGATCAGCAGGTTGAAGGACGTGGTGAGAATGACGTAGAGGCACGCCATCACCAGGACGTGGATAAGGTATTCCATGGTGCGTGTGCCTCAGGTGCCCTTGAAGAGGCCTTGCGGCCGAAACAGCAGAACCAGGAACAGGACGAAGAAGGCGATCGTCGACTGCCACTCCGTCGGGATCTGCCACATGCCGACATTCTCGACGAGGCCCAGCAGAAAGCCGCCGATCACGGCGCCGATCAGCGATCCGACACCGCCCACGACGACCGCCAGGAAGGCGACGAACACGGCGATGAAGCCCATGTTCGGCACCCCGCCGTCCTTCATCAGGATGAGGATGGCCGGTATGGCCGCGATGGCCGAGCCGAGCGCGAAGACCAGCATCGACACCTTGCCGGTATCGATCCCGATGACCCGCGCCATGTCGGCGTTGTCGGTCATGGCGCGAACCGCCTTGCCGTAGCTCGTGAGTCGCAGGAAGGCCGCCAGCCCGCTGCCGACGACGATCAGTGCCGCGATCTGCCAGAGCTGCAGCTCCGTGAAGACGACCGGGCCGAGCAGGAAGATGTCGGGGCTGACGTCGACGACCTTCTTGTCGGTACCAAAGGCGATCCCGACGGTGTTCTCCAGAACGATGAACAGACCGAGCGATGCGATGAGCACGACGAAGGTCGGCGCCTGCCTGTCGACGAACGGTTTGTACAGAAGCAGATAGCTGGCGACGCCGATCCCGGCGGCGATCAGGATGCCGCCGCCCGCCGCCGCGATCAGCGGCAGGCCGAGCAGTGCCACCAGTGCCCAGGTGGCGTAGGCGGCCAGCGTGTAGACCGGCCCGTAGGCGAAGTGGACGATCCCGGTCGTGCCGAAGATCAGCCCGAAGCCCAGGCCGAGCAGGGCGTAGTGGCTGCCGTTGACGACGCCGTTGACGAGGAGCTGGAGGAAGAGGTCCATGCGCGCGGGTCTCCGGCGGACGAGCCCCGTCTATGGATTGGGGGCCGCCGCCGTGAAGGGATGGGGCGGGACGGGTTCGTCCGTCCCGCCGGATACCGTGACCGCGTACGGCGGTCGGGTACCGTGAGGATCAGTTCTTGACCTGGGTCTCGACGAACTTGACGAAGGTCTTCTCGCCGTCCTTCACCTCGAACAGCCCGACGCGCTTCGCTGCGACGCCGTTCTCCTGGAAGGTCATCTTGCCGCCATAGATGCTGTCGAAGGTCGGGTCGGCCTTCAGTTCCGCCATCAGCTGCGCGCCGGTCGGGTTCTTGATGCCCTTGTCCTGGTTGCGCTTCAGCAGCTCGGCGATCACGTAGATCCCCTCGTAGTAGTTGGCGGCATAGAAGTCCGGCTCCTGGTCGAACTTTGCCTTGTAGTCGTCATAGAACTTCTTCGCTGCCGGATTGTCGTCTGTCGGCGCGAAGTAGTCGTTGGTGAACTCGAACCCGTCGGCGAGCGCGCCGGCGACCTTGGCATCGTCGGGCGTGAACTCGATGCCGACCGCCGGCATCTTCATGCCGAACTCGCGGATGCGCTTGATCACCGTGCCCGCCTCGGGCCGGAAGACGCCCAGCATGATGACGTCGGGGTTGCTCGCCCGGATCTTGGCTATCTGCGTATCGACGTTCGCGGCGCCCGGAACGACGACTTCCTCGGCGACAACGGTGTTGCCAAGTTCGGCCCAGACCTTCTTGGAGATCTCGCGCACGCTGTCGCCGGCGTCGGTCTTCCAGGCGATGATCGCCATCTTCTTGAGGCCGCGCTCGTGCGCCCGGAGGGTCATGCCGCGCGCCAGGTCGCTGGCGAGCGAGCGGTTGTGCACGAGATACTTGGACGCGCCGATCAGCGAGGCGGAGACGCCGCCGCCGTTGATCAGGAATATCTCCTTCTCGTCGGCGATGGGCGCGATCGCCAGGGTCGGCGGCGAGAAGGAGGTCTGCACCGCCCGGACGTTGTGGATGTTCAGGAGCCGGTTCATCGCGGCGACCGCCGCCTGGGCGTTGCCGCTCTTGTGATCCTCGATGAACAGCTCGAGCTTGGTGCCGTCGACGCCGCCGGCGGCGTTGATCTCCTCGACGGCGAGCTGGGCGCCGCGGCTCATCACCGTGCCGTAATAGTTGCCCGACCCGGTCATCGCCAGGATCGAGCCGATCTTGTAGCTCTCTTGCGCCGACGCGGACGTGCCGGCGCCGGACGTGACGGCGAACGCCGCGGCCACCGCCGCGACAGTCAGAAACCTTCTCATATTGGTCCTCCCGGAGTCGGCGGCTGCGCACGTTCGTCGAGGGCCGCGCTCGTCGCGGCAATGCTTAACCCAGCCGCGGCGGGCGTGGCAATGTCCGTGCAAAGCTGCTACCGCTTTCCGCCGGAAGGGCCGGCATCGGCGCCGTCCCGATCAGTGCGGGAGGACAAAGATGGACAATCCCTACAGCCTCGAGGGTCGGCGCGTCCTGGTGACGGGCGCGGCGCAGGGGATCGGACGCGAGGTGGCACTGCTGGTGACGCGCCTCGGCGGCAAGGTCGGCGCGATCGACCTCAACGGCGATGCGCTGAAGTCGCTGGCCGAGGAGACCGGCGGTGCCCTGCGGACCTTCACCGGCAGCGTGACCGACCAGTCCTTCATCGACGCGGCGGTCGAGGACATGGTCAAGGAATGGGGCGGGGTCGACGGCCTGTTCAACAATGCGGGCATCGTCCGCGCCGCCATGATTCACAAGATGACGCGGGCCCAGTGGGACGAGGTCATCGGCGTCAACCTCACCGGCGTGTTCCTGGCGCTGCAGTCGGTCGGCCGGCACATGATTCAGCGCGCCGAGAGCGGCGAGAGCGGCGTGTGCAACGGCCAGATCGTCAACGTCTCGTCGATCGCCGGCACGCGCGGCACGATCGGGCAGATCAACTACGGCGCGGCGAAGGCCGGCGTCCTCGGCATCACCATGAGCGCGGCGCGCGAATGGGCGCGCTACGGCATCTGCGTGAACGCCGTCTCGTTCGGCACCGTGGTGACGCCGATGACCGAGGTCGTCCGCGGTCCGAAGTTCGCGGCGCAGACGCTCGCCTCCATCCCGCTCGGCCGCTATGCCGAGACCAGCGACGTGGCGCCGGGCATCTGTTTCCTCATGGCGCCGGGCTCGACCTACATCACGGGCAAGAACCTCGTGATCGACGGCGGCATAACCGCGATGTGAACTTTTTCGAAAAGAGTGCTGGACAGGGAAGGGGCCCACGTCTAAATACGCGGCTCCCGACGACGGGGCGCCACCGAGCGGCGCCGCAGACACCGGGAAAGAAAAAAGCCTCTTGACGGGGCGGCGGCAAACCCCTAAGTTTGCTGCCCGCTCACGAAGCGGACCGCCGGTGAAAATCGGCTTTGCTGTTGAAAAAGTTGATAGAATGGAAGGGATGCGCGGGCGGCGCTGCGTCGAGCGATCGGCGTAATGGTTCGTCATGCGTATCCTGGAGACAGGTTCTGGCCTCCTGCGAGGGGGGTTG
>Ga0209643_1001665_pt1 | contig 19085 bp, 18 predicted proteins | sample AutmiccBRH37_all_FD_187383 | JGI IMG/M metagenome (GOLD analysis project Ga0209643, IMG submission 187383) | Deep subsurface microbial communities from Mt. Terri, Switzerland - Autotrophic microbial communities BRH/37_all (SPAdes) (version 2) | ecosystem: Environmental > Aquatic > Deep... | reverse complement strand
CCCAGCACACACCTGTTCTGCCCATCGAGGAGCGCATTCCAAGACGGGTCACGAGGGCACGGTAGTCCGCCGATGTGTAGACCGATCCGCGGTCCGAGTGGAAGACAGCGTCGGGTTCGATCAGCGTGGTCGCCGCCGCGTTGTTCAGGGCCTGGGCAACGAGTTCTGTGCGCATGTGGTCGGCGATCGCCCAGCCGACGACCTTCTTCGAGTAGCAGTCGATGACGGTGGCGAGGTAGATGAACCCTTGCCAGGTGTGGATGTAGGTGATGTCCTATGCCGAACACCTGGTTTGTCAGAATATGGTCGACTCGCTCTCCAAGGTCCGGGATCGCCGTCGCGAGGCCAGCGGTTAGCCGCGATGCAATCTCCCTGAGGAAGATGCCCGACTTCGTGAACGGATCAAGGAAGGTCACAGTTGGGTCGGTCCAGATGCTTGCGCCGTCGTTGGACGATGCCCACGCGGTCTCCAACGTGTCAAGCATCCGGTTGGCAAACTCCGGAGGCGTGAACACCTCATCGTTGGACAGGTTCGCGATGCACGTGAGAACGTCCGGGTTTCGGCCCTTGAGGTCGAGTGTGGCTTGACTCACGAGTCGCCGCCTTCATCGAGTTCTTCAGCCGCGGACAACTCGGCCTCGATCTGCTCGGAGACCGAGAGGTCATCGCCCGGCTCGTCTCCGCCGGTCTCCTCGCCGAGACTGAGTCGATACTCATTGCGGATGTCCCACAGCGACTTGCCGGATGCGGCGAACTTCCAGAAGCGCCAGCCATTGATGCCGCCCGTGTACTCGCCGCTGGCGTTAACGGCTCTCCCCGCCGCACTCGGGGTCTCGTATGCGACGCCGTCAACGAAGATGCGCCCGTCGAGGCCCACGGCAGCCGTAACGCCCTTGAACACTGCGGGTCGCGCAACAAGCGGGGCGCCGGGTTCGATAAGACCTTCGGAAACAAGGAGTGCGACGTCGACGTCGCCCGGCGTCGAAGAGTCGGTTGACGGGACCGGCCGCCCCACGTGGCCGGCGGGCGCTGGCCAGACTCCCAATATTGCGCGGGCAAGGGCACCGGTGCGGGCGGTGATGTGCGCCTCGTCCCAGCTCGTCGGTGTCGACTGGATTACGTCATTGGTAATCAATACGTCGTTGGCCTGCTGAAAATGTGCGACCTTTGCGACCCAGGAACCGTTCGATACCCGCGAGTTCAGCTTCTGTGTTACAAGAGTGAGGTTGCCGAGCTCGTGGAGCATGCGATCGCGAGTCGCTTCCTGGGAGGCAACCTCATCCTCCGGCCAGTTGGTTGGCCAGTTGGCGCGCCACTTCTGCGGCATCAAATGCTCGACAGTTCCGCTCCCCCGGGCGATGGGACCCATGCCCATAGCTTTCCAGTCGGGGTACCCGCGGCGATGATCCTCGAGTGCCTCAAGGATCATGCGGAGCCTGACCCGTAAGTACTTGTTAAATGCCGGTGCGCCTGTCAGCGCTGCCATCACTTCGATGTCGTCCGGCCAATACCCGACCGGGGTGTTGTTCGCGGCAAGATAGGTCTCGACCGCGTCGGCGAGGCGATCGTGCGGTTGCTTGCTCAGATGGACCATGAGGTCAACGATGAGGCGATTCGCACCTTGAGATGGCGCCTTGACTATTGCTCGCCTGACGAACCAACTCTCAAGGAGCCTGAAGATGCGATGCTTGTCAGTCTCGGAGACGTCGGCCTGCGCGGCCTCGTCGAGCCAGATCAGGAGTGGCCGGACGACTTCGGAGTCCAATGTGCCCACGCGATAGCTGAACCACTGGGCACGGGTCAGCGGACCGTTCGGGCTTTGCGAACCCTCGATAACGTCTCGATAGCTATCTGCCGCGTCCTTGATCTCGGGAAGAAGCTTGTCGAGGCTGTGGGTTCCCTCGGAGACATACCGCTTGAACTGCGAGAAGAGTTCGCGAATCGGGAAGTCCTCAAGCTTCCGAGCGCGGAGCCAGTGCCATAAGAACCATGACGACCGGGGGTGAGTCACCCTGCCCGCTGTCACCATCGTGATCCACCACGGGGTCTCGAGTTCGGCCCAGTTCTCGTTGTAGGCCGTCTCGATCTGTGCGTCAGTGCCCGCGTAGCTTTGGAAGATGAAGTTCTTGATGAGGTCGGCAGCGCTGAGGGGGACCCCGCGAGCGTTCAGGGTCTCGAAGATCGCCTGGGCATCCTCGTTGGGGTCTAGACGGATACTCACCAGCTCAAGCTGCGCCGTCACCGCCGTGACGAGAAGGTGCGCGCTCGCGCCAGGGTTGACGCTCGCATCGAGCCACGAACGGATCGCGCCGCCAAAGTACTCGTGTGCGTCCCTGAGTTTCGATGGAGGAAGCGTTCCGTAGGCGGTGCCCGGCTCGGCCGACATGATCGATGAAAATCCGGCCCGATCATGGTTGGTCGGCCAGACTTTGAATTGGTCGTCTGGCCCCTTGCGGAAAGCGGTCGGGTTGACGGTCAGGGGCTCGACTTGGCCGGCGAGCATGGTCTCGCCCCGGCGGACCAGCTCCGCGTGGAGGGAATCCAGCAGAATCTGAAGTGTTGTCAGACGCTGCTGTCCATCGATGACACTGCAGGCTGGCATGTGCCCGAACTCGGTCGAGAGCTGCTGCACGACGAATGCGCCCAGGAAGTGCGTGGCCGTGGGATCTCTTTGGAGGAGTTGGGTCAACCGGTCGATGTCTTGCCAAAGTGGTTCCCACTGCAACTCGCGCGACCATACATACGGACGTTGGAACAACGGCACGACTAGCCGCGCTGGCTGAAAGAAGACCTTCTGCGGAGACTCCTTGTCAGGCTTCATGCGGCGAGCTCCTCGACAGTCATGGTGGGATGGGTGTGCGTTGGTGTGAAGATCTCGTGCTCCTCGAACTGCTCCCAGAGAGTCCCATGGAAAGAGGCACGCTGCGCGAGGCTGTCATACCTAAAGTCACGTCGCTGAAAGCGTCCTTTGCCAAGATATGCCCACTCGGGAAAGACGAGGGGCTTTCCGTGGGTCTCCGGCGAAGTGCCGCAGGTGGTCATGCTGAGCGCATCCGCTTGCACGATGTTCGCCTCAACTACGGCCTGGGCCGCGCGGCGCCAGACGTCCCCTGGCTGGGACTTGAGGTACACGGCGAAGACCTCGATGAGGTTCACCCGGCACTCGGCAGCGTTGTCAGCGAGTAGTTCAATGCCGTAGATGCACATAAGTGCGAGAAGCGCGTGGTGGCGTCGTTCGAAGTCGCTCTTGCCGTAGCGCGCCTCTACGGTTGCAAGTTTGCGTCGCAGGACCGGCACGAGAAAATTACCCGAGCCGCAGGCTGGCTCCAGCACGCGTGAATCAATGCGCTCTGACTCGTCCTTGATGAGGTCGAGCATGTCCTCGACCATCCAACCGGGCGTGAAGACCTCGCCGTGGTCGGCTACGCGCTGCTTAGATCTGACGAGCGGAACGGAGGGCTGGTCTATCGACAAGTGTCCTCCTCTCGGCCCGGCACCTTAAGCGTAGTGAGGCAGCCCGACTTGTCGGCGCCGCTGCGCCGGGTTTCAGGTCACTGTTGGCGTTTACACTTCGCAAATCCGGGTCGGGTAGCGGACGGCGCGGTGGCAGTGTGGCCCAGTAGACGGCAAATGCTCGGAGTCTCGTGCCCACCTCAATCGGAGCATTTTCTCAAGGGCGGCTGCCTCCAATGCGAAGCGCTGATCCGCTACCGGTCCCGCTCTGCGCGGCCGCGCCGCTAGTTTGCGCGGTCCCATCGCCGCCCGTGTACAAAATCCGTGGCGACTCATCGGCCGAGGCCCCCTGCGCCGTCGGACGGCCTTACGCCTCAAGCGTCCAAGCAGCCGCAGCGCGAGCAGCGCGCATACCCAACCGCACCGCCAACCTGGACTGGGTCGACCGCAGCGCTCCGTAGACACAAGTCGGATGCATTCATTTGCGCGCTGCAGCCTCTGGTCCGAGACCGCGCAGGAACTCAGCAACCCTCGCCGGTTCACCACTACCCGTGGTCGCCAGACGCAGCAGCGCAATGCCGCTCCGCGCCAGGATCGCGTCCTTGAGTGCGTCCCTGCGCAACTGCTCGGGGTTGTCCTGGTGATACGTGAAGCCGTCCACCTCGATGACCCCCAAGACCTGGTCCGTGATCCTGCTGGAGATCACGAAGTCCACCGAGGAGCGGTGACGCACAAAGGCGGCCTCCGCGCGGCTGAGCACCACCCCGGCTGGCACCAAGTGGTGGAGCAGCACCTGGTAGCTCACGCGTAGGTGCTGGAACTCGTCGCCGGTCAACCAGTGCTCGAGCATCACCAGGGTGGCCTCCTCCGAGCGGTACGGAGTCCGGTCCCGAAGCCGGGAGGCGAGGGTGCGCAGCACGTCGGCGTATTCCGTGTAGAGCACATCGAATACGGAGACGATGTCGCTGCGGAGCACGTGTTCGGGGTCGCGCTGCTCGATGTAGTCAATCAGTTGGCGCAGGTTGGTGCACTCTTCGGGGAGGTCGGGGTTGGCGACCACGATCAGCCGATCTTGAGCGCGTGAGACGGCCACGTTGATCAGGCGTGCATCGTCCACAAAGCCCGCCAGGCGGGCGCCGGAGTGCGTCGCGTCGATCAGGGTGGACATGACAATCACCGGCTTCTCGCGACCCTGGAACTTGTGAACGGTGTCCGCCTCCACGCCGGGCAGCGACGCCGTGATCAAGTCTGCCTGGAGGCGGAACGGCGTGATCACACCGATATCTGCGGATGGCACGCCCGCACAGAAGGTGGGGATCGCCTCCCGCACCACCACCTCGAGCTCGCGCTGATTGGTGTGGCCCCCGCCCTCGTGCGCGCGGGAGTGATGGCCGGGTGCGGTGCGCACCAGCGCGAGCGCCGGGCCGTCGCCCTCTCCGCGCATCGGGATCAGCCTGCCGCCGTAGAACATCCGATTGCAGAAATCGATGATGCGCGAGTCGCAGCGGTAATGCTCCCGCAGCATCGTGCGCGGCAGGGCATCCCCATAGAGCGCGAGGAGCGAGGAGAGGATGCTGTGCTGCGCGTAGTCGTACGGGGCCAGCTCTGCGTCGAGGCCGAGCCCGCCCACGTCCTGCGCGATGTTCGGCAACTGGTGAATATCTCCCACCACGATCACGCGTCGGGCCACGCTCAAGGCGAGCACCGCGATAGCGAGGTTTACCTGCGAGGACTCGTCGATGATCAGGTAGTCGAGCAGTCGGCCGGCGCCTACATTGCCTGGGAGAGAGTGGCAGGTGCTGAGCATGACCGGGTAGTCCTGCGCGAACGCGTCACGATTGCGCCACAGGGTGTCCGCGGTGTGGGTGGCGGGCTGTCTTCCCTGGTACCGAGCCCGTACGGCACCGCGCAGCACCTCGAGCGAGACCGCCTGCATCGTGTCGCGCACGCTCGCAGCCTCGGGCGTGGCAAGTTGCTGCTCGTACTCGGCAAGGCGTGACCTCAACTCTGTGAGCCGCGTCTCGTAGTACCTGTGCTGGACCTCCACCGTGAAGGCCAGATCGGCCTCGTCGACGTCGGAGGCCAACCGATAGCGCCACTTGCGACGCAGCGCCCAGCGCCACCATTCCAGGCGTGAACGCCGGAATTGCGAGAGCTCGAGTTCCGCGAGGAGTTCGAGGAACTTGGAGGCGGGCCAGCGCTCGGCCGACGCAGGCAGGGCTGCCGATGGAAAGTCGGGGAAACGGGCCAGGAACAGCTTCCGTTCGTGCTCCACCTGCGTGAGGGCCGCGCGCAATTGCGCAACTCCGCGTTCAAGCTCGTACACCCAGTTCACCCTTGCGGAGCTGGTTGCCAACTCCATATCGCTGAATTGCTGAGCCTCCGGAGAGGCCATGAACGCCGCGAGCGCGGCATTGCGCTCGCCCTGTCCCTCCAAGAACGCCGCCTTGCGATCGCGGTTGCCCAGGGGCGCCGCGATGAAGCCGAAGCCGTGCTGCGTGAGCTTGCCGTAGACGTTGTCCACGGCCGCGTTGTTGAATGACACGACGCCGACGGTTGCAGACGGGTCTCGGGCGATGTTGGCGATCAGGTTGAGGATCGTCTGGATCTTGCCGGTTCCGGGGGGTCCCTCGATTACCGAAATCGGGTGGCTCAGTGCCGAGGAGAGCGCGTCCTTTTGGCTCATGTTGCTGGAGAACGGGAATACCAGTTCCCGGACCGAACTGTCAGCCGTGAGAGGCGCGCCTGCGAGGTAGGTCGCGAGCGCGCTGTCGGGGTGCACGTAGCGAAGCCGGGCGAAGGCGGGCCGCAAAGGATCGTCGGCGGGGTGGGCGTTCACCACGTTCTCGAAGTACCTCATGAGTTGTTCGAGCCGTGGCTGCTGGCGGGCGTTCGCGGCGTACCGAACCTCCGCGGTGGGGTACGAGCGGAAGGCCGGCCCCGACTGGGTGTCGTAGTGCACGCGCGTCCAGGGGCCGGCGGCCGTACTGAAGAACTCCAGCCTCTTGGCGGCTGACCACGGGGTTCCTCGCACCTCGATGAGCGCGTCGCCGATGTCCTGAGAACTCACCGGTTCGCAGACCAGGATGTTCTCCGCGTTGTACTTGAAGGGGAAGCGCGTGCCGCGAAAGCGGATCGAGTATTGTCGGCCGTCGAAGTCAAGCGAGACGATGTCCTGCGTCTTGTCCTCGAAGCGTTGCGCCTTCTTGTCCCACGCGAGTACAAGCGTGCCCTCGCCGTCGAAACTCATCCCTACGCCCCCTCATTGCGTCCAAGCCTGACAACACTGTACGAGAGACTCCAGACACGAGAACGTCGGCACTGGACTGCCGCCGTGCAGGTCCACAGGCACTGGGCGGTACGGTTCGAGGAGCCGCAGGAGGTCGAAAGAACCGACGCGTGCCTGGCTTGAGGGGGATCACATGACCGACATCACCGTCACACGCTGGACCAACTATGGGCACCGGCGCGGTTACGCCACTGCGGCCGACGGCACCAAGCTGGGCTGGATCGACTTGAAGACCGGCGTGGTCACCATCGACGACGGCGCCGACGCGGGGGCCGTAACGGCCGCACTCGAGGCGTGGGGTGCGACCCAGGCGTCGGCTCAGCCGCCAGCCGCCACCGCGGTTCCGGTCGCCCTTGAGCCCGTGTTGCTCGCACTCGCGCCCACACCAGATTCCACATGGACCGACCTCGCCGCCCACCGCCCGGGCCAGTTGGTCCGGGAGCAGGCCGCCGTCGCGTGGGAGTCCAGCAAGGAGCGATCCAAGGTCCTCGCCTACGGCGCGCGCATCTTCAACGTCCACACCGACGAGCGGGCCTGGCGCGTCGGCGCGGATGGCGAGGAGGCCGTCGGCGCCCGCCTCGAGAAACTGCGCGACCGCGGCTGGTACCTGCTCCACTCGGTGCCCGTTGGCAAGAAGGACTCGGACATCGACCATGTCGCGATCGGACCCGGCGGCGTGTTCACGCTCAACACCAAGAACCACCCCGGCGGCAAGATCTGGGTGGCGAAGTACCAGATGCGCGTCAATGGACACGTGGTGCCGTACCTGCGCAACGCGAGTCACGAGGCTGCGCGTGCGTCGAAACTCCTCACGGCTGCCGCCGGTATCGCTGTGTCGGTGCGCTCGTGCGTAGTGGTGCTGACCGGCACCATCGTTCCCGAAGTCAAGGTCAAGCAGATGCCCGACGACGTGATGGTGCTGGACCGCATGGACGTACCGCGCTGGTTCAAGAAGCGCCCGACGGTCCTCACGCCCGAACAGGTCGACGCGATCTACGCCGTCGCCCGCCGGTCGGACACGTGGGTATAGCCGAGATTCCCTGGGTTTTTCGCCCGAGGCCACCAGCGACCTCATCCACAGTTCGTCATTGCCTCGCAGTACGGCGTCTGGCAGTGTTGCGTAGAGGGGGTGGGCCGTGTCCAAGGAGATCGTCGCATTTTGTCCGTTCAACGCGTCACTTCCTCGGCATGACTTTGATTGCGGCAACCCGCTCATCAACGAGTGGTTCCACACGCAGGCGGGACAGCAAGACAAGAGGCACAACGCTCGCACGCACCTGGGCCTAGCGACCTTCGATTCGCGTATTGCCTCCTTCTTCACGCTACTGACGCACGAGATCGCGCTCGACGATCAAGAGAAATCGACCTTCCTCGCGAAGCGCAGCTACCCTGTCCCAGCCGTCCTGATTGCCCAGCTTGCCGTCGATGTCCACTACCAAGGTCAGGGAGTGGGTCGCCTCACTTTGGCGCACGCGCTCTTCTGCATCAAGGGACTAGTTGAGACCGTGGGTTTCGAAGCAGTCGTAGTTGACGCGATCGATGAGAAGGCGCGGGCCTTCTACTCTCCATTCGGTTTCGAGCCACTGGTCGCGGATGGACTTCGCCTAGTGCTCACGACGAGAGATTTGATCCGCAACGTCTCGACCACTCCTTGACGGAAGTGTCGATTTTGGTAACGATTCCGGTCGCGTAGCCGTTTGTACGTATGTAGGATGTACAAGTCAAGGGGGAACGAGAGGGCCATGAACGCACCGAAGAGCCGCATCAACATGCGCATCAGCGAGGAGAACCTCGCCATCATCAAGAACGCAGCTGAAGAAAACGGTCAGGACATGACGTCGTTTGTACTTGGTGCTGCGCTCGATCGCGCCCGTGCGGTGGTGTTGCAGGCACACGTCACTCGGCTGAGCGCGAGCGAAGCAGAGCGGTTTGAGGCGATGCTCGAGCGTGAGCCTCGCGAGATTCCTGCGCTGCGTGAGTTGCTCGACTCTGCCCGTCAGGTCGAACACCACGCGCGAGACCAGGCACGTACCTAGCGACCGCAGGTTTTGGGGCCACCGGGCTCCCTGAGTTCGAGTCGCACAAGCCTGTGACACTCGCGTATCGGCATCTCCAGGAAGGGTGCCATCTCCGTCCGGGAGGGCGAGTGGGGCCTCATCCCCGGCTCGATGGGCACCGCGTCGTACGTGGTTCAGGGTCTCGGCAACGCCGTGGCGCTGAACTCGTCGCCGCACGGGGCCGGCCGGATGTTCTCGCGGACGGCCGCCCGGAAGCAGTTCACCAGGGAGGACCTGCGGGCCTCCATGGTGAGCATCGAGTACAAGGACTCCGACGCGTTCATCGACGAGATCCCCGCCGCGTACAAGGACATCGATCAGGTGATGGCGGACGCCGCAGACCTGGTGGAGATCCGGCACACGCTCAGGCAGATCGTCAACGTGAAGGGGGACTGACGCTCTGAGGGATCAGACAGGGGGAGCGGGCCTCGCCGAGAGGCGACGCGCCCGCCACGATCGAGTGCCACGTTGGCATTTCAGTCCCTACTGAAACGCTCCAGAATTGGCGTCGACCGCCCACTCGTCGCCCGCATCGTCGCGTGTTGAGGCACTCTGAAGGTTTTCCACAGGGCCGAGCGCGAGCGTCGTGCCGGGCTCTAGCGTCGGCCCCGTGAGCAACAGCATCGGGCACAGGAGTCTATCGAATTGCGGTAGACACAATAAGGAAAGCGGGGGATACTGAGCCTTGTCGATCATGTGGGCCGCCAGTGCGGCCAAGCACGGTATCCCGCAGAACGAAGCGCTCTACGCGATCGCAAACGCGGAACTGTTCGTCGAGTCTTTCGGACGTCCCCGAGTTGGCGATCAATCACCATCGCTCTTCATCGGTCCCAGTAGGTTCGGCACTCTCGAGGTGCTCACGATCATCACGCCGCCACGCGAGATCTGGATCTTTCATGTGATGGCGCTGCGAGAGAGCACGGCAAGGGCGTCCGGATATGGCCGCTAGACGGGAGGACAGCATGACCGCGAGTCGCGAAGAGCAGGCGGCACGCTTCGCCGCGTCCCCAGAGGGCTGGGGCGAGGCCCAAGGTGTCCGCACCGCGGCGGACGCCGCAGTTCACGGACGCGCCGTGCTCGAGGCCGCAGGTGTGGACGTCGAGGCAGTCGAACGTCGCGTCGGCCGGCCGCGCATCGACGGCAAGGCGGGGCGCAAGGGCGAGCGCAGCGCGCGCCTCAACTTCGCCGTGACCGACGCCCAAGCCGCGCTCATCGACCGACTTGCTGGCAGTGGGCGGACCCGCAGCGACATTGTGCGCGAGGCGCTCGACGAGTACCTCTCCGCGCGGGCGTAAGCCAGGGTCAGCCCGCGCAACGCGAGACCGAAGGTCGCCGCGGGGCAGGAAGAAACCGGCTATCCCGTTCTCACAGGAAGAGGTCCCCTGGACCCCTTGTCACCGGCACTTTCGAGCATATGCCCAGTTCTGCTCAGGTGCATAGTGGGGCACCTCGAGTGCGGAGAGGACCTGTTCGAACGCGACTTGCGCTGACGAGTCCTCCCGCGCCGCACCCCCACGATCCACGCCACCCCCAAGGCCTCCTTTCGCCCCTGGGGCTTGCTAATCCGCATGACTTGGGGTTATGATCCTGCTTATACGCATTAGCAAACGCGACCACTCTCCGGTCAACGGAGCGTGAGATAGACCGAAGGACATCAATGCCGATCTCCAAGGCCCCCGGCCCTCGCATGACTCAGCGCCGCATCGCCGAGCTCGTGGGCGTCAGCCAGGCGACAGTGTCGCTCGTCCTCAACGGCAAGGCCGACGAGGCCAGCCGCATCCCGGCCGCCACCCGCGACCGCGTACTCGAGGTGATCCGCGAGACCCGCTACGTGGCGGACCCCGCCGCACGCCGTCTCGCAGGCGTGGGCAACAAGATCCTTGGCGTCTTCACCTACGAGTCGGCGTTCCCGACCGCGACCCAAGACTTCTACACCCCGCTCCTCACCGGCATCGAGGCAGCAGCGGAGGAGCTCGGCTGCGACCTGCTCCTCCTCACCAGCGCCCCTGTGATCGACGGCCGCCGCCGCCTGCTTCACGAGCAGAACCGGCTGGGCCTCGTGGACGGCTGCCTGCTACTCGGCCTCGAGATGGACACCGCCGAACTCGAGCAATTGGTCGCCGACGGCTTCCCCTTCGTGGCCATCGGTCGCCGCGAAGCCCAAGGCGTGCCCTACGTGGGCGCCGACTACGTGGGCGGCACCGCAGAACTGGTGCGGCGGGCGTACGCGCTGGGTCACCGGCGCTTCGCCTACGTGCACCTGAGCAGTACAGGAGAGTCAGTGCTCGACCGTCAGCGGGGGTTGCGCGAGGAGATCGACAGGCTCGGGGACGCGACCGTGCGGATGCGGGCGTCGGACGGCACGGACTCCGCTGCGGACTGGCGTGCGGTCCGCGACTCGGGTGCGACCGTCCTCATCGCCGAGACGGTCCGCATGGCCGATGACCTGCTCGACCACGCGACGGCGGACGGTGTCGATGTGCCAGGCGACCTCTCGGTGATTGGACTCGGAGACGTCACCAACGCGTCGCGCCAAGGCGCGGACCTCACCCGCCTGGTGCCGCCGCGGACGTTGCTCGCGTCAGAGGCGACGCTGTTGCTCGCCAGGATCCTCGACCCCTCGCACGAGGTATCGCCAGAAGAGGCCCGGATCCTGCTCGATTGCGCCATCGTCGACGGCGCTACCCTCGCCCCCCCGCGGGCCACGCCATGACGCACCTGCCTACAGAAAGAGAGACAGCACAGTGATCCACACTCAGAGGCAGACCCAGGTGCTTGTGGTTGGCGGAGGGCTCGGCGGCGTGGCCGCGGCGCTCGGCGCCGTACGCCATGGTGCCCAGGTAGTTCTGACAGAGGAGTTCGCGTGGCTCGGCGGCCAGTCGACCTCACAGGCCGTCCCACCCGACGAGCACCCTTGGATCGAAGAGATCGGCTGCACGGCGAGCTACCGCGCGTACCGCGACGGCATTCGCGACTACTACCGCCGCTACTTCCCGCTCACGGACGAGGCCAAGGCGAGGCCAGACCTCAACCCCGGTGCCGGGTGGGTCAGCAAGTTGTGCCACGAGCCGCGCGTTGCGGTCGCCGTGATCGAGGCGATGCTCGCGCCGCACCGCAGCGCCGGTCGCCTTCACGTGCTGCAGCCGGTACGCCCCGTCGCGTGCGAGACAGACGGTGATCGGATCACCGCAGTGTTGCTGCGCTCGGTCGACGGCACCACAGAGACCATGGTGCACGCGGACGTCGTGATCGACGCGACCGAGACAGGTGAACTGCTGCCCCTGGCGGGCGTCGAGTACGTGACGGGTTTCGAGTCCCGGGCCGAGACGGGGGAGCCCAGCGCGCCCGACCAGGCGCAGCCCGACAACATCCAGGCACTGTCGATTTGCTTCGCGATCGAGCACGCGGACGGCGACCACACCATCGTCCGGCCCGAGCAGTACGACCACTGGCGCTCGGTGCAGCCAGAGTTCTGGGGCGGGCCGCTGCTCGGGTGGGCGGCGCCGCACCCGCGCACGCTCGAGATCACCACACGCACCTTCGAGCCCAACCCTGGCGACGACGTGCAGGCGGTCATCGCCGACCAGAGCCAAAACCCGGGTGACGGCAACCTGTGGACGTTCCGGCGCATCGTCGCTCGCGACATGTTTGTCCCCGGCGCCTACAGCAGTGACATCACGCTGGTGAACTGGCCGAGCATCGACTACTTCGAGGGCCCCGTGCTCGACGTCGACGAGCAGACGGCCGCCAGCCGCCTCGCCGACGCCCGCCAGCTCAGCCTCTCGATGCTGTTCTGGATGCAGACGGAAGCCCCCCGTCCCGACGGCGGCCACGGCTGGCCCGGCCTGCGTTTGGTACCCGAGGTGATGGGAACGGTCGATGGGCTGGCCCAGGCCCCGTACCACCGCGAGGGCAGGCGCATCAAGGCGCTCCAGACGGTCGTCGAGCAGGATGTCTCCCTTGCCGCACGCGGAACCGCCGGCGCTCGGCGCTACGACGACAGCGTCGGCGTCGGGATGTACCGGATCGACCTGCACCCGAGCACCGGCGGCGACAACTACATCGACGTGGGAGCCGAGCCCTTCGAGATCCCGCTCGGCGCCCTCATCCCGCAGCGCATGCGCAACCTGCTTGCGGGTGCCAAAAACATCGGCACCACCCACATCACCAACGGTTGCTACCGGCTGCACCCCGTCGAGTGGAACATCGGCGAAGTCGCCGGCGTGCTCGCGGCCACCTGCCTTGAACTCGGACTCGACCCGCAAGAGATCCACGCCAATCCCAGCCACGTCACGCAGCTCCAGGCGGTGCTCGTCGCCGACGGCGTCGAACTTCACTGGCCCGACACCGTCCACGGTTACTGACCGCCTGGCGGCACGGCCCACCCGACTTCCACTTCCGACACACCACCACTAAGGAGAGAACAATGATCCACCGTCGTACCACTGTCAGCATCCTTGCCGCAGTCGCGCTGAGCACCAGCCTGGTTGCCTGCTCCGCAGGCTCCGATCCCGGTCCATCCGCGACCGATACAGGAGCCGCTCCACCGGCCGCGCCCGTGAACCTGACGATGACCGTCTGGACGGCCAACGAAGACCAACTCGCGCTCTTTGACGAGATCGCGCAGGGATACATCGCGGAGAACCCCGACAAAGTGGCCAGCGTCGACTTCGAGGTGATCCCGTTCGCCGACTACACCACCACGCTGACCACTCAACTAGCGGGTGGCTCCCCACCTGACCTCGCCTGGATTCTTGAGAGCAACGCTCCCGAGTTTGTGCAAAGCGGCGCCCTGACGGACCTGCGCGGCACGCTCGAGGGGACACCGGGCTACGAGATGGACGACCTTGTCGACAGCGCGCTCGCCCTGTGGGAGGACGGCGACAGCTTGTACGCATACCCGTTCTCGAGTTCGCCCTTCGCGATGTTCGTCAACACCGACCGCATCGCCGCGGCCGGGACGGCGAACCCTGCCGACCTTGTCAACCAGGGCGAATGGACGTACGACGCGGCGCGCGACATCTCCGCGGCCTCCGTTGCGAAGCTCGGCGGAGCGGGCCTCGTGGTGCGCGACTTCGAATACACCGTGTGGGAGAACCTCGCGACCGTGTGGGGCGGCTGGGGAGCCTCACCGTGGTCGGAGGACGGCACCACGTGCACCTTCACAGAGCCGGAGATGGTCGACGCGATGACGTGGATCCACGAAGCGATCTTCGCTGACAGTGCCATCCCTGGACCGGGAACGTCGGCCGACTTCTTTGCCGGTGAGACGACGATGACCGTCACGCAGATCTCCCGTGCATCGGCACTCGACGGCAGCTTCGAGTGGGACCTCATCCCGCTTCCCGAAGGCCCAGAAGGCAAGCAGAACGTGATCGGGCAGGCAGGTATTGGCGTGTTCGCTCAAGGCGCCAACCCGCAGATCGCCGCTGACTTCCTCGCCTACTTCACCAACCCAACCAACGCCGAGCGCCTGGCGACGTATTTCCCGCCGCCGCGTGAGTCTCTGCTGACGGCAGAGGTGCTTGCTCAGGCCAACCCGCTGCTCTCCGAAGAGCAGTTGCAAGCCGTGGTTGTCGACGGTATCCAGGGTGCGAAGACCAAGCCGTCGCACCAGAACTTCGCCCAGTTGCAAGACACGGTGCGCGCAGAGCTCGACGCCATGTGGCAGCCCGACGCCGACGTCGAGTCAGTGCTAGCCGACGTGTGCACGGCGATCGACCCGCTGCTCCAGGGCTGAGGAATGCCCTCAACCATCACCAGCCTCCGGGTGGGCCGGCCTACGCGCCGGTCCACCTGGAGGCGACGGGACAACGCCGTCGGCTACCTCTTTGTCGCTCCACAGGTGCTTGGCACTCTCGCGTTTGTTGTTGCCCCGCTCGTGATGGTGGTCTGGTACAGCCTGCACGAGTGGAACGTCCTAGCGAACACTTTCACCTTCGAGGGGGCAGGCAACTACGAGCGCATGCTTGAGGACCCAGGCCTGCGCAACTCGCTGGTGGTCTCCGGCTGGTTCTCGCTCGGACTGGTCGTCCTCAACATCTCGCTGGCAATGGTGCTCGCGCTGCTCCTCAACCAGAAGTTGCGGGGCACCACGGCGTTCAGGGTGATGTTCTTCTCGCCCGTCGTGGTCTCCCTGGTGGCGTGGACCATCGTGTGGGGCTTCCTGCTCCAGGCCGACGGTGGCATCAACGGTTTCCTTTCCACCCTGGGCATCGAGGGACCGAACTGGTTGCGCAACGGCACCACCGCGATGATCTCCGTGATCGTCGTCCAAGTCTTCAAGAACGTCGGCCTGAACATGATCCTGTTCCTCGCGGCCCTGCAAGGGGTGCCCGTGGAGATTCAGGAGGCGGCCCAACTGGACGGCGCGAACGCCTGGCGCCGGTTCTGGGCGGTCATCGTTCCGCTGGTGAGCCCGACCATCCTGCTGGTGTCCATCATCACTGTTGTCGGATCGCTCGAGGTGTTCGCGCAGATCGACGTGCTGACCCAGGGCGGGCCAGGGCACTCCACCACGGTGCTCGTGTACTACCTCTACCAGCAGGCCTTCGAGTTCAACCAGTTCGGATACGCCAGCGCCGTGTCAGTGCTGCTGTTCGTGCTGGTCCTCACGCTCACGCTCATTCAGTGGCAGACAAGAAAGAGGTGGGTCTTCCATGAGTCCTAATAGCCAACTGGAGCGACAAGACGAGGCTGTGACTGAGCCCCGCGATCCCGGCGGCGCGAGCCACCACGGAAAGCGTCGGACCTCTGGCGAGCGGGCCATGCGGGCATCCTTGTGGGTGCTGATGGCGTTCGCGGCAGTGCCGTTCGTCTTCCCGCTGTGGTGGATGGCGACGTCCAGCCTTAAGTCGACGAGCGAGATCCTGCGCATACCGCCGACGCTGCTTCCGGAGTCGCCGACGTTCACGCCCTACCGCGAGGTGTTCGAGCTCCAGCCGTTCGCCCAGCAGTACTGGAACAGCATCTACATCGCCGTGCTCGTCACTGCTGGCACCATCCTGCTGTCCTCGCTCGCGGGGTACGCCTTCGCCAGGATCAAGTTCCCCGGGGCGAACGCGCTGTTTGTCTTGGTGCTGGCAGGAATGCTGATCCCGGCGGAGGTGACTATCGTGCCGCTGTTCCGGTTCGTCAACACCTTGGGGCTGATGGACACACACTGGCCGCTGATCATCGTGCCGATCTTTGGGGCACCCAGCGTCCTCGCGACGTTCATCATGCGGCAGTTCTTTCTGGGGCTGCCCTATGAGCTTGAGGAGGCTGGTCGGATCGACGGCCTTGGCCGCGCGGGGCTGTTCTGGCGGATCGCCTTCCCGCTGGCTCGGCCGGCGATCGCCGCCGTCGCGATCTTCACGTTCCTCAAATCATGGAACCTGTATCTCGAGCCGATCGTGTACCTGTCCAGCCGGGACAAGTTCACGATCCCTCAGGCCCTGACACAGTACGTCGACGCATACGGCGGGCCAATGTGGAACGTCCAACTCGCGGCGACCACGCTGACCGTCGTGCCAGTACTCATCGTCTTCATCGTCGCGCAGCGGCAGTTCGTGCAGGGACTTGCCCATACGGGGCTCAAGGGCTGATCGTGCTCGGCCCGGGCGACTCTGATCGTCCGGGCTGCGCCGACCAGGGCCCCAAAGGACGTGGTCTCCCCGGGAGTCGGCCAGCCGTACATGGCCGTGTATGCCGTTCTTGGGCCGGAGCATCGGCGTCGCCAGCAGCAACTCCTAACTCACCGCGCACATTTGACAACGGGGACACGCGACTGCGGGAAGGATCCTGTCTCGCCGTCGCTACTTGCGCGGCTTGCTCCTCACTACAGAGACCTTGGGCTTGCCGTCTCCCGGTGAGCGTGACTGCACGTCGTAGCCAGGGTGCGCCTTGAGGAGGTCGGTGAGCTTGGCGAAGCCCCACGAGCGTGAATCGAAGTCAGACGAAAGCCGCGACAGGTTGGAACCGACGGCTCCCAGGTGAGCCCAGCCCTCGTCGTCGGCCGCGGTTTCGACTGCCTCGGACAGGAGTTTGTCCAACTTTGTGTCGCCCTTGATCGCACGCTTCGCCTTGGTCGCCGTGGCATCGGGGGCCGCCGCGGGCTTCGCCTTTGTCACCGTCGCCTCCGTTGTCACCGCAGGCTTGGGCGCATCCTCCGCGTCGCCCAGGTTCTCCACGTAGACGAACTTGGTGCACGCCGCCACAAACGGCTTGGGTGTTTTGAGCTGACCGAAACCGTAGGCCATCAGACCCTGCTCGCGGATCCGCGCTGCCAGGCGCGTGAAGTCGCTGTCGCTGGACACGAGGCAGAAGCCGTCAACCGTGCCCCCGTGGAGCAGGTCCATCGCATCGATGATCAGCGCGCTGTCGGTGGAGTTCTTGCCGACCGTGTAACTGAACTGCTGGATGGGTTGCACCGAATGCGCGAGCAGCCCCGGCTTCCACTTGGCCAACCGCGTCGACGTCCAGTCGCCGTACGCCCTGCGCACGCTCGCCGTGCCGTACTTGGCGATCTCGACAAGCAGGCGCTCAAGATGCTGGGCGCTCGCGTTGTCCGCGTCGATCAATACAGCCAGTCGGGCGTCGTCCGTGGGTTTTGCCATGAGTCCACTGTGTCACTGATTGGGGTGGGGGTGCCTGCGTCCCACGCGCCGACTAGCGTGAAGTTGTTCGCACAGGAAGATGAGGTCGCGATGCCGACAATGTTTGACCGGAACACACTCCACGTCGACGCCACGCTTAGTGACGGCGACCTGGTGATCAGCGGTCACGACCTCAACGGGCCCCCGGGCCAGGACGAGTACGAGTACTTCATTACAGTTCCCGCCTCGCAGTTCCCCGCCTCGTAACTCGGGTCGGCGCCTCGGTTCCAGCTCGTGGAGTCGAGGGCCTCGCTGCCCCTACTTGTTCTGCTCTTGCCGCAGGAGATAGAACCGTCACGAGCGGGCCACCGCACGTGGACGCCGGCCACGAGCCCTGTGCCTCATCGTGACCCTGCCGCGCATCCTCGGTCGCGATGCGATGCCCGGGCCCCCTATGGCTTTCCACAGGGTCGAGCGCGTGACGAGCGCATCTGGCTACGCTCAGGAAAGGGCAGCGCGCGCCCGACCCTTGACTATCGCTATAACGGATAATAATATCCACTATATGAGAACTAAGAGATGAGAACCGAGTCACCGCTACTCGCTCCGATCTTCAGATCGGACGGCCAGGCGCGCCTGCTCTCAGCACTCCTGCTCGGAGGTGACGAGCTCAGCATCAGCGACCTCGCCGGGCGGGCCGCGCTCGCGTACCCCACCGCGCACCGGGAGGTAGAGCGGCTCATCGACGCCGGAATACTCTCCGAACGCAAGGTGGGGCGATCCCGACTCATCAGCGCAAGCCACGCCAGCCCGCTGACCGCACCGTTGCGCGAGATCCTGCTGGTCGCCACCGGCCCCGCCGTCCTGCTCGCAGAACACCTCCAGACAATCCCCGGCATTGAGTGGGCCTTCATCTACGGATCCTTTGCCGCGCGCATGACGGGCGTCGAAGGCCCCCCGCCCCGCGACATCGACGTCATGGTGATCGGAACTCCCGATCCTGCCGCGGTCTACGACGCGTGTACCAAGGTCGAGGGCTCCGTAGCGCGCCCCGTGAACCCCACGATCCTCACGGCTCACGAACTCCGGGAGCAGTCCGGATTCCTTGACGATCTCCGGGCCAAACCCGTCGTCCCCATCATCGGCGGCTTGCCTTGGCAGTGACCCCCCTGACCCCGGCTCAACAAGCGGCCGTCGATGCGACGCTGGACAGTCCACCGGGCGATAAGGCTGCTGGGCACTACGACCGCCTGCGTCGGGCGCGCAACCAACAGCGCTACCAAGCCGCGCCCGTGGGCCGCGCCGAGGCCGACCTCGCGTCGCAGACCGCCGAGGACCTCTTCAACGCGGCCACGGATCGGGGCGTCGCTCCCTGAGCGCTGTGCCACGGCGTGAGCGTGCTTGTCAGCGGAGGTTCGGTTCCCGCTCCCAAGCGGCTCGGAACGGCACGCGCAGGTTGGGGAACTGCGGGTCGAAGAACACCAGACCGCGTTCCTCTGCCATGCGCGCGATGCGTGGCACCGCCGTCGCCGCCGAACTGAACGTCAGGACCGTCTCGAAGAGACTTCCCGCCGCCTCATTCTCTAGATGAATGATTCCAAGGGGTCAGTGGTCGTAGGCGGTCAGTGAGCGTCGGATGGACAGGCCGAGGTTGTCGTTGTGCCAGATCGCGGCGGTGAGCGCGAGGACGCGTTGGGCGACTCGGGCGCA
>Ga0209643_1001658_pt1 | contig 19152 bp, 22 predicted proteins | sample AutmiccBRH37_all_FD_187383 | JGI IMG/M metagenome (GOLD analysis project Ga0209643, IMG submission 187383) | Deep subsurface microbial communities from Mt. Terri, Switzerland - Autotrophic microbial communities BRH/37_all (SPAdes) (version 2) | ecosystem: Environmental > Aquatic > Deep... | reverse complement strand
GCTGAAGTCCATGGTCCGCGCGATGGCGCAGAAGACGGCGGCGCTGGAGGACGAGAATGCGGCTTTGAAAGCCCGCAGCTCGGATGCCGACGAGCGGATCAAGCGGCTGATGCAGATCCTCAAGGCCTATGACCGGGCCCGGTTCGGGCGGCGCTCGGAGAAGCTTGGCGCCAGCGGGCCTTCAGAGGACGAGGATGCACAGCAGGCCTTCGTCTTCGAGGAGATCGAAACCGGCATCTCTGCCCTCAGGGCGCAGGTCGGCACAGGCCGGTCCTCGGATGAGAAGCGGCCGCCCCGGGTGCGCAAGGGCTTCCCGCCGCATCTCGAACGGGTCGAGGTGGTGATCGAGCCCGAGGACCTGCCGGAGCACGCGGGCAAGCAGAAGGTGCTGATCGGGGAAGACGTCTCCGAGCGGCTGGATGTGATCCCGGCGAAGTTCCGGGTGATCGTCACCCGCCGTCCCAAATACGCGTTCAAGGGCTGGGACGGCGTCATCCAGGCCCTGGCCCCGGCGCATATCATAGTGGCCTGCCGACCGAGGCGCTGCTGGCGCAGATCGCGGTCTCCAAATACGCCGACGGCCTGCCACTCTATCGCCAGGAAGGGATCTATGCCCGCGATCTGGTGAACCTCGACCGGCGGCTGATGGCGCAGTGGATGGGCCGGGTGGGCTTCGAGCTGGAGATCCTCGCGGACCACGTCCTGGGCGAGATCCTGAAGGGTGCCCGGGTCTTCGCGGATGAGACCAGCCTGCCGACCCTCGCCCCCGGCACCGGCGCCACAAAGAAAGCCTGGCTCTGGGCCTATGCCCGCGATGACAGCACCTTCGGCGGAAGTGGTCCGCCCATGGTGGCCTATCGCTTCGAAGACAGCCGGTCCGGCGACTGCGTGCGCCGGCACCTCGGCAACTACCGCGGTATCGTGCAGGTGGACGGCTATGCCGCCTACAACAAGCTGATACGCAAGGACGGGGGCAACGACGGCCCGCGCCTGGCGGGATGCTGTGAGTGCTGGACGTAATCTCCCCAAAACGGCTGGATGAATTTTCCCCAGTTTGGCGCCGGTGCCGATGGTCAGGGGGGCATGCCCCCCTGACCATCGGTGGCGCAGAATTTCCCCTGCTGATGCCAATGGAAGGGCGCGCAGGTGGTTGGATTGAGGGAGATCGTCATGATCCTGGAATTGAAGCGGCAGGGCCTCGGCGTCAGCGCGATCGCGCGGCAGACCGGGCTCGACCGCAAGACGGTGAAGAAATATCTGGAGCGGGGCCTCGAGGCTCCGGTTTACGGGCCGAGGGAGCCGGGGGAACGGCTGGCGGGTGGGTTCCGGTCCTATCTGGCCGAACGGCTTGAGGCGTTCCCCGGCTTGTCTGCGCGCAGGCTGCATCGTGAGGTTCGCGCGATGGGGTATCAAGGGGCTTATTCCACGCTGACGGAGTATCTCCGGCTGATCCGGCCCGCGGTGCCTCGGCAGTTTGAACGACGCTTCGAGACGGCACCGGGTCAGCAGGCGCAGGTGGATTTTGCCGAGTTCCAGGTGGAGTTCACCTCCGAACCCGGCGTCCTGCGCAAGGTCTGGCTGTTCAGCATGGTGTTGGGGCACAGCCGCTGGCTCTGGGGACGGTTCTGTCCGAACCAGACGCTGGAAACGGTGATGCGCTGCCACATCTCGGCCTTCGGTGCGATGGGCGGGGCCTGCACCGAGATCCTCTATGACCGGATGAAGACCGCGGTCATCGGGGAGGATGCCGCGGGCGTCGTGACCTATAACGAGTCCCTGGTGGCGCTGCTGGCCCATTACGGCTCGGCGCCCCGGGCCTGCCAGCCGTATCGGGCCAAGACCAAGGGCAAGGTCGAGCGGCCCTTCCGCTATGTGCGCCAGGACTTCTTCCTCGGGCGCAGCTTCCACGACATGGACGATCTGAATGCCCAGTTCGAGGAGTGGCGCACAACCATCGCCAATCCCCGCGTGCATGCCACCACCCAACGGGTCGTGGACGAACATTTTGCCGAGGAACAACCGCAGCTTATGGCCTTGCCAGCCCATCCCTACGATGCGGTGCTGACCGTGGAACGGCGGATCAGCCAGGAAGGCATGGTCGCCGTCGGGGGCAATCAATACAGCGTGCCCGACACCACGCGGCGGCGGATCGTCGAGGTCCAGAACCACCCGGCCGAGGTCCGGATCTTCGAAAATGGCCAACTGGTCGCCAGCCACCCGGTGCTGGAGGGCAAGAACCAGCGCAGGGTCGATCCCAGCCATCGCAGGCATGTCCCGCCCGCACGACGCGCCGTTCAACTCACCGCGTCTCCGACCGACGCCCCGGTTGCCCGCCGATCCTTGGCTTTCTACGAGGCGGTCGGGCGCCGCCTGGCCAATGCCCCGGAGGGTCGCCCATGATCCCGGTCACCGAACGCATCCGTCAGAGCCTCGTCAGCCTGCACATGGCCCGCGCCCTGGAAACGCTGGACCAGACTCTCAGCCGCCTGGAAAAGGGTGAGATCAGCGCCATCGAGGCGATCGACGAGCTGCTGGCCGAGGAACTGAACCTGCGCGAAGGCCGCCGCATCGGCGTGGCCCTGCGCACCGCACGCCTGATGCCGGTCAAGACGCTGGAAAGCTCCGACTTCTCCTTCCAGCCCTCGCTGGATCGCCACCGCATCATGGCGCTGGCCCAGCTGGAGTTCATCAAGCGGGCCGAGGTTCTGCACTTCCTTGGCCCACCGGGGACTGGCAAAAGCCATCTCGCGACGGCCATCGGCGTGGCGGCGGCCAGGGCCGGGCGCAGTGTCTACCGCTGTTCTCTGGCCGAACTGATCGAAGCCCTGACCAAGGCCGAGCGCGAAGGTCGCCTCGCCGAAAAGATCCGCTTCTACGCCCGCGCCTCGCTGCTGATCGTCGACGAGATCGGCTATCTTCCCATCACCAGCGGCGGCGCCAACCTGTTCTTCCAGTTGGTCAATGCGCGCTACGAAAAGGGTGCCATGATCCTGACCTCAAACCGCGGCTTCGCGGAATGGGGTGAAATCTTCGGCGATCCTGTCGTCGCAACCGCGCTGCTGGACCGCCTGCTGCACCACGCCGTCGTGGTCCAGATCGAAGGGGCCAGCTACCGGCTGCGCCATCATGCCGATCTGATCCCGGAACATACCCGCTCACATGCCACCATCACCCCGCCACCGCCGCCGAAACGTCGCGGCCGGCCACCGAAAAACCGAGGCGCCAATCACATGCACGGCTGATCGCCAGACCCGAGAGGTGGGGAATTTTGCGCCAGCACTTCCGGGGAAATTTGATCCAGCATTTACACTTGGGCACGACCGAGCCGCCCTGCGCCATCAGCATCTTGGCGCCGTCATTGGCGATGCCGCGTTCCTCGTATTCGCGGCCGACCATGTAGCCGGTGATGTTCTGAAAAAAGACCAGTGGCGTACGGTTCTGGTTGCATAGCTGCATGAAATGCGCGGCCTTCAGCGAGCTGTCGTTGAACAGCACCCCGTTATTGGCGAGGATCCCCACCTTGAAACCCCAGATATGGGCAAAACTACAGACCATCGTGGTGCCGTAATCGGGCTGATATTCGTGAAAGCGCGAACCGTCCACGATCCGGGCAAGAACCTCGCGCATGTCGAACTGGGTCTTCCGGTCCTTGGGGATGATCCCGTAAAGTTCCTTGGGATCGTAATAGGGCTCCTCATGCGCTGCCGTTTCGATGATGGTTTGTGGCGTGCGCTTCCACTGGCTGACAATCTCGCGCGCCAGTGCAAATGCGTGCTGTTCGGTGGCGGCGCGATAATCGCCCGTCCCCGAGACAGAGGTGTGCATCACCGCGCCGCCAAGCTCCTGCACGCCGACCTCTTCGCCGGTGGCCGCCTTGACCAGCGGCGGCCGCCAAGGAAGATCGCCCCTGTGCCCTCGATGATGATGTTGTAATCGCTCAGCGTCGGCACATAGGCCCCGCCCGCCGTGCAATGCCCACCAACGATGGCAATCTGCGGGATATTGGCCTGGCTCAGCTTGACCTGGTTGCGAAACATCCGCCCGCCTAGATAGCGGTCGGGAAACACGCCGTGTTGCAGCGGCAGGAAGCCCCCGGCGCTATCGCAGATATGGACGACCGGCAAATGGTTCTCAAGTGCGACATCCAGAAGCCGCACGATCTTTTTAACCGTATGCGGATACCAGGCACCACCCTTGACGCTGGCATCGTTGGCGTGGATGGCCACCTCGCGGCCCTGCACGATGCCGATGCCGGTCACCACGGCGGCACCGGGCACGGCGCCATCATATTCGCGGCAGGCGGCCAGCGTCGAGAATTCAAGGAACGGCGTGCCGGGATCGAGCAGCAGCTTCAACCGCTCGCGCACGCCCAGCTTGTTCTGGCGTGCCAAGCGGTCGATGTCCCGTTGGGGCCGCTCGAAACGCGCCGCGTGCTGGCGGGCGTGAAACTCCTTCAGCCGTTCGGACATGGCGGCGAAATTGGCCTTGTAGTTGGCGGCATTGGTGTCGATATGGCTTTCGATCCGGCGCATTGTCACTCCTCCTGCGGCGTCAGTTGGGCAAGGACGGCCTTCAGGCCAAAACTGTCGCCCGCGGTAAAAGGCACTTCGGCAACCACACCGTCGCGCGGCGCGGTCAGGTGGTTTCAAGCTTCATGCTTTCGATGACCAGAAGCGGCTGGCCTTCTGTAACGGCGTCTCCGGGCTTGACCGCCACCGAAACAACGACCCCCGGCATCGGCGCCAACAGTCGATCACCCCCTGCGGTGCCCTCCCTGCCGGCAAGCCGGTCGTCGGGATCGACCCTCCCAACCTCGAAGGTGCGCCCGTTCAAATGTATGAAGGTAGATTCCGGCCCGACCGCCAGCCGCAACTCATGCGCCCGCCCCCCGGTCCGCAGCACATGAGCGCCCGGCGCCCCGGTCGGGTCCAGTTGGCAGGGAACTGCGCCATCTGGCATGTTCAGGACAAAGCGGCTGCCATCATGGGTTGGCCAGCATTCGGCCTCATGGCCGGCGATCATGAATATTCTGCGCATCAGTTTCTCCACCCGCCCATCTTGCGGTGCATTTCGGGTATCTGCATCACGTCGGTCACCAGACGTTGATCAGACAGGGCCGCCGCCGCCATAAGCAGGGTGGATACATCCTCGCCCGGCGCGGTCAGCGCATCCGCCTGTTCGGCTAAGAACCCGGTTGAAACATCGCCCGACGCAAAATCGGGATGGGCAAGGATCGCGTCCAGATAGCCGGCGTTGGTCGTCACCCCGAGGATGACGTAATTCTGCACGGCGTTCCGGGCACGGGCGATGGCCTGTGCGCGATCTGCCCCATGCACGATCAGTTTGGACAGCATCGGGTCGAAATCGGTCGTGACCTTGCCGCCGTCCAGAATGCCGCTGTCCACACGGATACCCTCACCGCGGGGTTCGTCCAGCAGCAGGATATTCCCGATCGCGGGGCGGAAATCGGCCGTCGCGTCCTCGGCACAGATGCGCAGTTCGATCGAGTGTCCGTTCTGCGGAATATCCGCCTGCGCCGCGCTCAGCCCCTCGCCCGCCGCGATACGCAACTGCTTGGCAACCAGATCGAAGCCAGTGACCATCTCGGTCACCGGATGTTCGACCTGAAGGCGGGTGTTCATTTCGAGAAAGTAGAAGGCCCCGTCCTGTGCACCAGCCCGCCCGTGTCTGGTGTTCTGGTCATGACAAAACTGCCGTCTTCCGACACTTCGACGATGGGCATCCCCATGTCGTCCCAGCCCGTACGCCCTGCCAGTCGGTGAAGTTGCCGCCGGTCGCCTGGGGGCCGCACTCGATCAAATGGCCCGCCAACGATCCCTGGCTGAGCTAGTCCCGATCATAGTCGCCCCAGCCGAATTCATGCATCAGCGGGCCGAGCGCCACTGCGCTGTCTGCACAGCGCCCTGTGATCACGATGTCGGCTCCGGCATCCAGCGCCGCCGCGATGGGGCGGGCGCCCAGATAGGCGTTCATGCTCCAGATATCGTCGGGAAACGCGACGCCCGAGAACATCTCCGTCTGACCACCGGCGCGGATATCGTCGGCCCGCGCCGACAAATCATCGCCCAGCACAACACCGATGGACACATCTATCCCGGCCTCGACGGCGACTTTAGCCAGCGCATCGCGGCAGCCACGCGGGTTCACACCCCCGGCATTGGCGACGACCTTGATCCCCTTGGCCTCGATTTCCGGCAACCAGGGTGCCAGCGCCTTGACGAAATCCGGCGCATAACCCTCATCGGGCGACTTGGCGCGCGCTCGCGCCATCAGCGACATCGTCACCTCGGCCAGATAGTCGAACACCAGATAGTCGATCTCGCCTTTGGAGACCAGTTGACCGATCGCTTCAGGCGTATCGCCCCAGAATCCCGATGCGCATCCGATGCGCAGTTTTCGATCCGACATGTGTTTCTCCTGTCCGCTTGATCAGCGGCCTGTCCATTCAGGTTTGCGTTTCGCAATGAAGGCGGCAAAGCCCTCGCGCGCATCTTCTGTCTGCGCAACCCGCGGCAACAGGGTTTCGGCAAAGCGCATCTGCTGCGCATAGGTCATGTCTTCCATCGCGTGGCAGGCGTATTTTCCCAGCCGGATCGCGGTAGGCGACTGCGCGGCAATCTGCGCGACCAACTCCGCAACCTTGTCATCCAGCCCGGCAGTATCTGTCACATGGTTGACCAGATCATAGCGCAAGGACTCCTCGGCGGTAAGAGGAACGCCGGTGATGAACATCTCCATCAATCTGCGCCGGGGCAACATGCGGATCATCGGCGGAACGATAGTCATCGGAAACAGACCCACCTTCACTTCTGGCGTTCCGATTCGGGCATGATCGACCATCACGGCCAGATCGCAGGCACAGATGATGCCCGCGCCCGCGCCCATGGCCACACCGTTGATGCGCGCGATGGTTGGTTTTCGGCAGGCTTGTATGGTTTCGAACAATTGCCCGGCGAAATGGTCCGGATAGGCCGGGTCCTGAACAAATGGGCCACCTTCGGCACCCGCCTTGATGTCGCCGCCAGCGCAGAAGGCACGCTCGCCCTCGCCGGTCAGGACGATCACCCGGCATGCCGTGTCGGCCTCGGCCGCCAGAATTGCGGCAATCAGACCCTCTGCCACTTCGCGGTTCAGGGCATTTCGACTGTCAGGGCGGCAGATCGTGACGCGCACCTCATGCCCCCGCGACTGCGAACGAACGACATTCTCCACCATTTCCAAGATATCCCCCGTCTTCTGGCCGGCTTGCCTGTAACGTCAGGTCGCGAAAAGCTTGCCTTGAACTAATTTCAAACATGTGTCTGATTTTGGTCAACGCTGTAGATGACATTCTGTTCGGGAGGAAAAAGTATGACCAGTCAGAATGAACTTGCCATGGCTGATCTGGCGGCCATCAGGGCGAATTATTCGTTGACCGATGAGCAGCGCCAGATCGTCGATCATGTGGATCGGGTGTCGCGCGAGGTGCTTCACCCGCTACAGGCACGCATGGACCAAGAGGATTGGTGGCCTGACGATCTTTTCAAGCAGATGGGCGAACTTGGTCTTCTGGGGATCACGGCCCCGGAGGCTTTGGGCGGATCGGGCCAGAACGAGTTTACCCAGGCGTTGGTGTCTGAGGTGATTTCGAAGTGGAACCCCGCCGTCGGCCTGTCGCATGGCGCACATGACAACCTGTGCCTGAACAACCTGCTGCGCAACGGCTCCGAAGCGCAGGCGAAAAAATATGTGCCGGGGTTGTGTTCGGGCGATCTGGTCGGTGGGCTGGGGCTGACCGAGCCCGGCGCGGGATCCGATGCGCTTGGCTCCATGGCCACCACCGCCCGGCGCGACGGCGACGACTATGTCATCAACGGCTCGAAGATCTACATCACCAACGGTCCCATTGCCGATGTGATCTTGCTCTATGCCAAGACCGACAAATCCAAAGGCGCCAAGGGCATTACGGCCTTCATCATCGAAACCGACAATCCCGGGTTCAAGGTGGCGCAGAAACTGGACAAGATGGGTTTTCGCGGCTCACCTACGGGCGAGCTGGTGCTCGAGGATTGCCGCGTTCCGGCATCAGCCATGTAGGGGGTCGAAAACTCTGGCGTTGCAGTGGAGATGAGCGGGCTTGATCTGGAACGCGCGATGGTCGCTTCGGTCTGCGTCGGCATGGCCGAACGTGCGCTTGAACTGGGTCTGGAATACGCGAAGATGCGCGAACAATTCGGCAAGCCGATCGCCAGCTTCCAGATGATGCAGTCGAAACTGGCCGAGATCTACACCGAGGTCGAAACCGCTCGCGCCTTCAGTTATCGTGCCCCGGCGGCCTGTGTCGGCTTGCCGAAGGGTGCTGGGGGTCGCGGCGAGATCCACAAGCTGACCGCGGCCGCCTGCCTTTACGCAGGCGAGGCCTTTAACAAGGCCGTCACCGAAGCCTGCCACATCCACGGCGGATCGGGCTACATGCAGGACACCGAGATCAACCGGCTGTTCCGCGCCAACAAGCTGCTGGGGATCGGCGCGGGCACCAGCGAAGTGCGCAAGATCATCATCGCCGAAGAACTTTTGCGCGCCTGAGGGGGGACGAGACCATGAACAAGCAAATGCGCAACGACATCAATCTTCCAACACATTTCATGACGGACGAACAGCAGGCATTGGCCGATCAGGCCGGAAAGTTCTTCTTTTCTGAGTTCCACCACCTGAACGCGGAAATGGACGACACCGACGACCTGCCGCCTTCGGTCTTTCCCAAGCTGGGCGAGATGGGCTATCTCGGCCTCAACGTACCGCCGGAATTCGGCGGCGCGGGGCTCGACTTCACCTCGGCCTGCATCATCACCGAGCAGCTGTCGCGCGCCTCGGCGGCCATCGGGTTGACCCATGTCGCGCATGACAACCTGTGCGTCAACAACATCTACCGAAACGCCAATGACGATCTGCGCCGCAAGTATCTGCCCGGCCTGTGCAACGGCACGCTGGTGGGCGCGCTTGGCCTGACCGAACCGGGCGCCGGGTCGGACGCGCTCGGCTCGATGCGGACCACGGCGAAGAAGGATGGCGATGACTATATCCTGAACGGCACCAAGATATATATCACCAACGGGCCGATTGCCGACTTGGTGCTGGTCTATGCCAAGACCTCGCCCGAAAAGGGCGCCAAGGGCATTTCCGCCTTCATCGTCGAAACTGACACGCCCGGCTTCAAGGTGGCGCAGAAGCTCAACAAGATGGGTTTTCGCGGCTCGCCCACGGGTGAGCTGGTGTTCGAGGATTGCCGGGTGCCCGCGAAGAACATGGTCGGCAAGCTGGACGGCGGCGTTGCGGTGACAATGTCGGGGCTGGATCTGGAGCGCGCCATCGTCTGCTTCAATGCCCAGGGGATTGCGCAGCGGGCGCTGGATATTTCCATCGATTACGCCAAGACGCGCCAGCAGTTCGGCAAACCGATCGCCAGTTTCCAGATGGTGCAGGCGATGCTGGCCGACATGTATACCCAGATTGAGGCGGCGCGCAGCCTGTCGCTGAAGACGGCCGCCATGTGCGAGGGGCTGGAAGAGGGCGAAGGCGGGCGCGGCGAAATTCACAGGCTGACCGCTGCGGCGATCTTCAAGACCGCCGCGGCGACGTCCTTCGTGCTGGACAAGGCGGTGCAGATCCACGGGGGGTCGGGCTACATGCGTGATACCGAAGTGAACCGCCTCTACCGCACCGGACGTGTGCTGGAGGTCGGCGCGGGCAACCAGGAGGTGCGCAAGCTGATCATCGCCGGCGAACTGCTTAATAACTGAGGAGGCAGAACATGAGCGAAGAAAAAGCACGGCGTTACGCGCCTGATCTCATGGCGGGCCAGGTGGCTCTGGTCACCGGATCCGGCTCGGGGATGGGCCGGGCAACGGCGCTGGAAATGGCCTCCTGCGGGGCCAGGCTGGCCCTGTTCGCGCGCCGCGAAGAGCCGCTGGAGGAGACCGCCGAGATGATCCGCGCGGCGGGTGGCGAGGCCTTTGTCGTGCCAGGCGACACCCGTGACGCGGACAGTATCGAAATAGCGATGGGGCGCATCAAGGACCATTACGGGCGGCTTGATGTTCTGGTGAACAACGCGGGCGGCCAGTATATCGCTGCCGCGCGCGACATCACCAACAAGGGCTTCGAGGCCGTGATCCGCAACAACCTGATCGGATCTTGGCAGATGACCCGCGCCGTGGCCGATCATTTCATGTATGAGAATGGCGGCTCCGTCGTTTTCGTGACCGCTATCTCAGCGCGTACCGCGCTCACCGGTTTCACCCATACCGTCGCCGCGCGCGCCGGCGTGACGGGCATGATGAAAACCTTGGCCGCCGAATGGGGCGAATACGGGATCCGTCTGAACTGCGTCGCGCCGGGAACGATCAAGACAGAGGCGCTTGGCGGCTATCCCATTCCGCCGGAACGCTGGAAACAGCTCAACCGCTCGGTCCTGAACCGAATGGGCGCGGCGGAGGACATCGCCGGGACGGTCATTTTCCTCGCATCCAGATTGGGGAATTTCATGACTGGCGAAGACATCTATGTAGACGGTGGGGAAACCCTGCACATGGGTCACGATGCCCGTGACATGATAAACCCCGAAATGTTCGAGAAACGCGAACGAGGAGATGGAAAAGATGAGTAACCCCCCCGTCCTTCTGGAAATTTCCGACAGGATCGCCACGGTCACGTTGAACGATCCGGCGCACCGCAACCCGGTCACCGGAAACGACATGATCGCCGCGCTTCTGGACGCGTTTGCAAAGGTGCAGGCCGACCCGCAGGTCAGCGTCATGATCCTGACCGGTGCCGATCCGGCCTTCTGCGCCGGCGGCGACATCAAGGAGATGAACGATCCCGACAGCATCTTTCGCAAGGAACCGCTTGCGGCAGCGCAGAGCTATGTCGATGGGGTGCAGCGGCTGCCTCTGGCGCTATACAATCTCGACGTTCCGACCATCGCCGCGGTCAACGGCGCGGCGGTCGGCGCGGGATGCGACCTGACGATGATGTGCGACATGCGCGTCGCCTCGGACAAGGCGCGGTTCGGCGAAGTCTTTTTGAACCTCGGAATCATTCCGGGCGATGCGGGCAGCTGGTTCATGCTGCGCCGTCTGGGCCATCCGAAAGCTGCCGATCTGACCTTCTCGGGCCGCATGATCGATGCCGCCGAGGCACTGGAAATGGGAATGGTGCTGGAGGTCGTGCCGCATGACCGGTTGATGGACCGCACCCGCGAACGCGCCGCCGTCATCGCATCGAAGCCGCCGCGCGCGGTGCGGATCGCAAAGCGTCTGATGCGCAATGCCGAACGGATGGATCTACCAGATTTCCTGAATTCCGCGGCGGCCTATCAGGCGCTCATGCATCAGACTGAAGACCACCACGAGGCGGTTGCTGCCTATATCGAAAAAAGAAAACCGAGCTTCACGGGTCGCTAAAGGAAGATCGCATGTCCGATATAGCTCAGAAAAAAATCGAGCAGATCGCCCAGATGTGGAATGAGCACGGCAAGGGTTTGATTACCCATATGGCGCTCGAGATCGAGGAGGTTTCGACCCAAGGCGTGCAAGTTCGAATGCCGTTCAACCCCCACTTTTGCGTGGATAGGGAACAAACACTACTTCATGGTGGTATCCTGACCGCTCTTCTGGACAGTGTGTTCGGTCTTGCGAACTTTGTGGCCATCGAAGGTGTCAGCACGATGGCAACGCTTGACCTCAGGGTTGATTACCTGCGGCCCGCTCGATCGCGCGCGGACGTCATCGTTCGCGCGCATTGTTTTCGAAAAACCCGCCATATTGCCTTCGATTCGGGCAGTATCTGGTTTGATGGCCACGAGGATGCGGAAATTGCACGTGGAGTCGCATCATTCGCATTGACTCGTGGAGACTCCAACCTGTTCGACGCGTTGGAAAAAGGAGATCTATCGTGATCAAATTGCAAGCCGTCAATGCAAATGTATCCCGCGTGCCGTTCTTCCGTTTTCTCAACTTCGAGGTTCAGAGCGTGGACAGCTGCCACGCCGAAACCGAGATGACCTTTGTAGAACGCCACATCGGAAACCCAGTCATGGACTACTACCATGGCGGGATCATCGCGAGCTTCATGGAAGCGACCGCCGCTATCGCAGTTCATCCCGATTTCGCGGACGTTCCGGCAAAGCCGATCAATCTGACCGTCGATTACCTCCGACCTGGCGTGAAGGGATCGCTTTATGCCCGTGCTAATGTTACCCGCAAGGGCAAGCGGATGGCGAGCGTCAGCGTGATCACATGGCAGACGGACCGAAAAAAGACGATTGCGGAAGGGCTGTACCACTTCCTTCTGGTTTGATCGCAATGGCCGCGCTCATCAGGTTCGCGCTTGTTCCGCGCGCGCGACGTTCCCCCTGTCGCAGATCCCTTCAAGTAGCAGCTTGATGAGCATGCCAGAGAACTCAGACAATAAAAGATACCCCGGGTTTCCCCCCTTGTTGGGATCAAACCATTCCACCGTCCAGTTCAAGGCGCCCAACATCACCTGGCGCAGAGGGACAATCTTGATGTCAGATCTTATGGCGTTGTCTTCCTGCGCTTCGCGGAGGATCCTGTCCCAGAGTTTTCCGTACTCATGACGAATTCCTCCGTGACGCTCCCTGAAACGCTTGGGCAGCATCCCATAGCTTCTGATGTTTGCAGACGTGAATACGCTTGCCTTGAAGAGAAAATGCAAGTGCGTCCAGATCGCAGTTGCGATCCTGGCATGATGGTCATATGGCGCGTGAAATTCTTGGACTGCTGCGGTGACCCCAGATAGCAAATCGCTCAAGCCGGCTTTCAGAACCTCGTCCACGATCGCGTCTTTGGATTTGAAATGGTAATAGACGCTGCCCGCTTTAATATCCGCTTCATCCGCGATCTGTCTTAGCGTGGTCGCCTTGTACCCTTTGTCTCTAAGAACCCGCGCAGCAGCCCCCAGGATTTCGGTGCGGGTTTTTGCGGCCTTGCCGATGGTGTCTTGCTCTTCAACAGAAGCGGCTTCGTCGCCCGTGTTCTGGCCGTCTGTGTCAGCTCGGTGACTGGGACACATGCCGTCAAGTATCAGTTTGCTCATACGTTCCGACAGGATATGCACCGGATACCGATCCACATTATACCATTCGACGGTCCAGTTCATGGCGCCCAATATGAACTGCCGGATCGCCGTAACGGAAATGTCGTTTCTGAGCCGGCCAGAGTCTTTGGCGTCCTTCAGAAAGCTGCTCCAGACCCCGGCATAGGAGGCCCGCAAATCTCGATGCGGGGCGCGCGCTTCATCCGACAGCATCGGATAGTTCCGGATATTGGCGGAAGTGAAGTCGCTGTCGGTCAGGAGATAGGTCAGGTGGGTTTCGATAAGCAAAGCGAAGGTCTTGCGAAAATCCTCGGGGCGTTGTTTTGCCGCGTTGACTATTTCGCAGACCTTCTCGTAAAGCTGCCGCACACCAAGTTCGAGAACCTCGCTCAAAATCTGGTCCTTGGACTGGAAATAGTAGTAGATGCTTCCGGCTTCTATGGCGGATTCATGGGCGATGTCGCGCATCGTCGTCGCGTAATAGCCATCGTGCCGAAAAAGTCGGGCAGCCGCAACGAGGATGTCCCCGCGCGTCCTTTCGGACTTGCTCAGCTCATCTTCTGTTTTATTGACCACATCAAGCCGTTGTATCATTCGCTTTCGATAGCTGTCGTCCACAAGGATGTCCATTGCAATAAATCTAACAAGCGTTAGAATGCACGAAAGAACGCCTCGAATCAAGTTCTTTGCCAAGGTGTTAGCGGAAGAGGAGGACATCCATATGCGCGGGTTGAATGGAAAACGTGTCATCGTGACTGGTGGCGGCAGCGGAATCGGGCGCGCGGTGTGCGAACGGTTCGGCGAAGAAGGTGCCGAGGTTGCGGTCTTCGACATGAATGAAGGCGGCGCGCAGGAAACGGCCCGTCTGATCCAGAGCGCCGGCGGAAAAGCCCAGGCTTACAAGGTGGACATCACCGATCGCGCCCAGGTGGACAAGGCGGTGGCCGCGTTCGAGGCCGGTGGCCCGATCAACGTGCTGGTGAACAACGCCGGCTGGGACGAGATCAAGCCGTTCCTCGACAGCGATGCGGATCTGTGGAAAAAGGTCATCGACATCAACCTTTATGGTCCGCTGAACATGCACCACGCGGTGTTGCCCGGCATGGTCAATAACGGCGGGGGCCGCGTGGTCAACGTCGCCTCCGACGCCGGCCGTGTCGGGTCTTCGGGCGAGGCTGTTTATTCGGCTTGCAAGGGCGGCATCATCTCGTTCACCAAAACGGTGGCGCGGGAACTGGCGCGCAAGGGCATTCAGTTGAACGCTGTCGCCCCCGGCCCGACCGATACGCCGCTGTTCGCCCAGATTGCCCAGGGCGAGGCCGGTGCGAAGATCGCCGAGGGTCTCAAGCGGGCGATTCCGATGAAGCGGCTGGCGCAGCCGACGGATTATCCTGGCGTCATCTGCTTCCTGTCGTCCGACGACGCCGGTTTCATCACCGGCCAGGTGATCTCGGTTTCCGGTGGCTTGTCTATGCACGGTTGACCGTGGGCGGCAATGCCTGTCTCAAGGTATTGCCGCCACGCCATGTCCAGGGCTAGCTCCCCGACTGGCCGCGCCTGATGTGCGGCCCTTTTTCGTTGTAGAAAGGTGGCGAATGTTTCAGCCAGACTCTGACATTCAGCGGTCAAGCATGCTGACCGCATTTCTGAATGACTGCGGCATTGGCAGTTACGAAGATCTCGCCCATCGCGCCAATGAGGAGCCGGACTGGTTCTGGGGCCGGATCATTGACCATGTCGGCATACGGTTCAGCAAGCCGCACACGGTGCTGCGGGATATCTCCGATGGGCCTGAATCGATCAGATGGGCCATCGGAGCCACTCTGAATTTGACGGAAACCTGTCTCGACGCACGAATTCACGAAGGTCTTGGCGAAAAAACTGCGATTGACTGGGTCGGCGAAGACGGAAGCCGCCGCCGCTGGACCTATTCCGAACTTGCCGCCGAAGCCGCCCGCGTCGCCTCGGCCCTTGGCGCGCGCGGGGTGCAGCCGGGTCAGGCGGTGGGTATCTACATGCCGATGATCCCCGAAATCGAGGCCGCGCTGCTGGGTATTGCCCGGCTGGGCGCGGTCGCGGTGCCGCTGTTTTCCGGCTTTGCGCCGCATGCGATCATCTCGCGCCTGAAGGATGCGGGTGCGGTGGCGGTGCTGACGGCGGATGCCACACCCAGACGGGGCAAGCCGGTCTGGATGGAGGCGATGCTGGCCGAAGCCCTGACCGAGGTGCCTTCCGTTCATACCGTGTTCAGCCTGCGGCGGTTCGGCGGCGCGGTGGCCGATCCGGCCCGTGATCTCGACTGGACCGAAACCGTGGGTGCCGCCGACCCGGATTTCACAGCCGTTGCCGTCAAGGCCGAGGACCCCTTCCTCATCGCCTATACCTCGGGCACGACAGGCCGGCCCAAGGGCGTTGTGCATACCCATCTCGGGGTGCAGGCCAAGGCAACGGCGGATATCCTGCTGTGCCTCGACATGAAACGCGATGACCGCCACCTGTGGATGACCGACATGGGCTGGGTGATGGGGCCGCTTACCGTGCTGTCGGTGCTGCTGTCCGGCGCCACGCTGGTGCTGGCCGAGGGCGCGCCCTCTATGCCGGGCGATCCCTTCAGGCTTTTGCGCATTGCGTCGGAGATGCAGGTGACCCATATCGGCGTTGCCCCCACGCTGGTGCGGCAATTCATGACGCAAAGCCCCGAGCCACTTTCGGCCTATGACCTGGCACCCCTGCGCATCGTCGCCTCGACCGGCGAGCCCTGGACGGAAGACGCCTGGCTCTGGCAACTCGACCATATCTGCCGACGCCGCGCTGTGCCGCTGAACATTTCCGGTGGAACCGAACTGTTCGGCGCGATCCTGACCTCAACTGTGCTGCACGAAATCAAGCCGGGCGGCTTTTCGGCCCAGGCCCTGGGTGTGGGCGCGCGCGTTCTGCGCGGGGATGGCCTTGAGGCCGCGCCGGGCGAGGTGGGCGAACTGGCCGTGACCCAGCCGCCTCTGGGGCTGACCCCGGCGATCTGGGGCGACCGCGAGCGGTATCTCGAAACCTACTGGTCCACCTATCCCGGCATCTGGCGGCACGGCGACTGGGTGCGCCGCGACCCTGACGGCACCTGGTATATCCTCGGCCGCTCGGACGACACGCTGAACATCGCCGGTAAACGCATCGGCCCGCCCGAGATCGAGGCGGCGCTGACCGGGACCGGCGAGGTGGTGGACGCCGCCGCCATCGCCGCGCCCGACGATATCAAGGGGGTGGCCGTGGTCTGTATCTGCGTTGCGGCGCCGGGGGTGTCGCCCGATGCGACGCTTGTCGAACGGCTCAAGGACCGGGTGGGCGAGGTCGTGTCGAAACCCTTCCGCCCGCGCGAGATCCATTTCGTCGAGGCATTGCCCAAGACCCGCAGCATGAAGACGATGCGCCGGATCGTGCGCGCGGCCTTCCTGGGCGAGGACCCGGGCGATCTGTCGTCGATCAGCAACCCGGAAACGATCCAGCCCATTGCAGACCTGCGAAAGGATAAGACATGATCACCGTTTTCGGAGCCACCGGAACCACCGGCGCCCCCCTTGCCGAAACCCTTCTGGCGAAAGGCGCCGAGGTGCGCGCCGTCACCAGCGATCCGGCCAAGGTTGCGGCCCTCAGGGCCAGGGGATGCGAGGCCGTCGTCGCGAGTTTCACCGATCCCGCCGCGCTGGCGCGGGCTTGTGACGGGGCCGAGAAAATATACCTGGTCACGCCCGCGCATCTGGACATGCGCCAGTGGAAAGCCAACGTGATCGAGGCCGCCAAGGCCGCGGGCGTGCGCCATGTCGTTCTGGCCACCGGGCTGGGGGCCTCGCCCAAGGCCAGGGTGACCCTTGGCAAGTTGCATTCCGAGACGCAGGAACTGCTGAAGGAAAGCGGGTTGAACTGGACCTTCGTGCAGCCGACCTATTTCATGCAGAACCTGCTTTGGCAGGCGGGAAGCGTAGCGAAGACCGGCGTCTACCAGGACGATCTGGGCGGGCCCGTTGCCTGGATCGACGCCCGTGACATCGCCGCTGTCGCCGCCGAGGCGCTGACCGGGGCGGGCCACGAGGGCAAGACCTATGGCCTGACCGGCCCCGAGGCCTTGACCGGCGTGGATATAGCGGCAATCCTTTCGGATGTGGCCGGACGAACCGTCATCTGCGCGCCGCTGTCGGCCGAAGACTCCAAGGCGATGATGATCGCCGGGGGGATGCAGGACGAAGTCGCCGCGGCGATGGTGGAACTGGCCTCGATCGCCCCCAAGGGCTATCTCGCGGGCATTGAGGCCACGGTCAGCGACGTGCTCGGACGCCCGGCCCGTCGATTTACCGATTTCGTCGCTGAGAACCGGCATGCGTTCGTCCAGTGACCTGGCGGCGGCGCCGCTTTATCTTGAAATGGCGCCGCCCCTGAACGCAGCGTCCCAGATCAACCATCTTTTTTTGTTCCGCGATATGGGTGTACTAAGCGGACGTGGAAGCGGGCGGTTCGCGACCGACCTCTTTACCCTTTCGATAACGTGCGACGGCAGCGGCGGGGCGCGCGTATCGCTGGCACCACCGCGCCCGGGTTTCACGCCCCGCCTAATGCCATTCCATGATGTCGTGGCCGGGCTACGGCTGTCGTCAAGACCGGAGCGTTTGCCCGAGGCCGAGGAACTGAAACCGTTGGCTTCATCTCTGGCTCGCGTTCAGCAGAGCGACGAGGCGCTGCCGTTGCTGGTCACAATGTTCGACGAACTTGCAAAAAGTCTGCGTTTTGCCGCGTCACCCGGGCTGTGCAGCGCCCGGACGGAACGACGTAAGGTCCGAGAGGAAACCGGCGTGTCTCGGCGGCGACTCGCTGCCTCACGGCGCTTTCGGAGGTTGCTTGGACAACTCGCGACGCAGACCGTGTCCCTGACAGATCTGGCGCTGGATGCCGGATATTACGATCAACCTCATATGTCCGCCGCCTGCCGTGCCTTTGCAGGAAAACCACCCCGCGCACTTCGCTTACAGGCGGCACAGTGCGGTTTTGGCCGTTCGCTACAAGATGCGCGCCTCAAGGATCGGCTAATCTTGGTCATCAATGAATGAAATTCAGGAGGGCAGCACGCCATGACGCCATTCGAACCGAAAAATCCTGCCTATGACGCACGCGTACGCGACAGTTTCAATCGACAGAATGTGATGCGCACGCTTGGGATCAGGATTGCCGATCTTACCCCCGGACATATCGTCCTAGAGATGGCCCACAGTGCCGATTTCACCCAACAGCATGGGTTTCTGCATGCCGGAGTCGTTTCGACCGCGCTGGACAGTGCGTGCGGCTATGCAGCCTTCTCGCTGATGCCCGCCGAAGCTGCGGTGTTGACGGTGGAATTCAAGATCAACCTGCTCAACCCGGCGGACGGCGAACGGTTTCGCTTCGTTGCGGACGTGGTGAAACCCGGAAGGAACCTGACCATCTGCGAGGCACGCGCCTATGCCACCAAGGGCGGACAGGAAAAGCTGGTCGCGACGATGACCGGAACGCTGATGGCGCTGGTGGGGCGGACGGGCGTGGCGGGGTGACGACCGGGGCCGGGCACCGGGCGAGGGTCAGACCTTCAACCGGGCTTCGAGGACATGCCGCTGGACCTTTCCGCTGGTCGATCTGGGGAATCGTCGAATGCGATGAAATGCAGCTCGCGCGGGCGTTTGTAGCCTGCCAGACTTTCGCGGCACAAATTCATCAGCGCATCCGCATCCGGCCGGTCATTGCCGCAGGCGACAAAGGCCACCGGGGCTTCGCCCCATTTTGCGTCGAGCGCCCGCACCACCGCCGCTTCGACAACAGACGGATGCGCCAGAAGCACGCGCTCGATTTCCGCCGGATAGACGTTCTCGCCGCCGGTCTTGATCAGGTATTTCGTAAGCGGGAAGAGAACCCCGTGGGTTAATGGCATGTCCGGTCTGGGGTAGGCTTCCGGCGTTGCCCTGATCGCCGAGGTTCCATGTCTACGACCAGTTCTACGCCTATGCCTGCGACTGGTAGCTT
>Ga0209643_1001655_pt1 | contig 19170 bp, 13 predicted proteins | sample AutmiccBRH37_all_FD_187383 | JGI IMG/M metagenome (GOLD analysis project Ga0209643, IMG submission 187383) | Deep subsurface microbial communities from Mt. Terri, Switzerland - Autotrophic microbial communities BRH/37_all (SPAdes) (version 2) | ecosystem: Environmental > Aquatic > Deep... | reverse complement strand
TGACGATCAAAGATGTTGCGCGGGTCGCGGAGGTCGGAATTGCGACCGTCTCGCGCGTCGTCCACAACAACCCATCGGTTGCCTCCAATCTGAAGGCGCGTGTTCATAAGGCGATGGAAGTCCTCGGCTATGAGCCCAACCCGGCAGCTCAAACCATGCGCACGCGTTCTTCGCGAACGATCGCGTGCGCGATCCGCGACATTTCCATCCCGGAATTCGCGACCTTTGTCCGCGCCGCCGAGTCGGCCATCCGGCAAGCGGGCTATACCCTCATTCTGACGAATACAGAGGAAGCGGTCGGCAAGGAGTTGGAACTCATTCGACTTTGGTCCCGGCGTCGTGTCGATGGCCTCCTCCTGACAAAGAGCGTCGAGCATGACGAAGCCTTGAACGCGGCCATCGGGAAGGCAGGCATTCCGGTCGTCTTTATCGACCGGGACGCTTCCCCCACAACGGATGCCGTCGTTGTGGACCATCGGCGGGCGATGCGGGCCGCCGTCGATTATCTGGTCTCCCTCGGGCATGTCCGCATCGCGCTTCTCACCGGAAGGACCGTGATGCGCCCTGGGCGCGAACGTCTTGCGGGCTTTCAGGAGGCCATGCGTGTACACAACCTTGAGCCGCGCCCCGGACTCGTCAGTACCCGCTCGTTCTACGCCGAGGATGCATTTCGGCAGACATCGCTCATGCTGAGCGCTGAGACCGGACCGACCGCCATCATCGCTGGCGGCATGTCGCTCCTGTCAGGAGTGCTGAGAGCCGTCGCTCTCAGCGGCAAGACACTCGGCAGCGACATCTCGCTGATCGCCGGCTGCGATTCCGATCTTGCCGAGCTCACCACTCCGCCCGTTACGGCCGTTCGTTGGGATATACCGGCCTGGGGCCGCATCTCCGCGCAATTGCTGCTCGACCAGATAGGCTCTTCAAGCGAAGTGACCGGACGAGAGGTCGTTCTCCCGACCGAACTCGTGATCCGTTCTTCGTGCGGTCGAGTCTCAAGCCGCAGCGATAGGAACAGCATTTGACTGGTGCGGCCCAACGCACAGGCGCGGCCTGGAAGCGATCGCCCAATGTGCGGTCGCTTTGCCCAGGCGAAGAGCGCCGGCGTGTCCGGCGCCTCACCGCCCTACACATACTGGCTCGAATTGTAACCAGGCTCCAGAAATTCTCGGCTGTCTCGCGCATCGCCAAGGCGATAACGTCGTGATCAATCCGCATCAAAGGCGCGATCCGCGTCAGGATCAAAGTTCCGAGTTCGTTGTTGGCGAGCCCCTCTCGTATCCTTGACGGCGAAACGGTGTCGACCGTCAGTCTTCGAAATCCGTCCCGTCCGCCACTTGCCCATGAGGAAAGCTTCTCCCCATCCGGCTGCGGCCGGAGACGAGCTCTCTGACATGTGCAAAGTGACGATCAGCAAACTGTGGGGTGACTACGGCGAATGGATCACCGATACCTGATCCGTGCCGGTGCGGTGGTGATGCAAATAGTTGAGCGCATGCCAGTCGGCGGGCTGGAGCTCCAGAGTGTCGAAGGTCTCGATGAAGCGCGAACGCGTGCAGTCGCCGCCGCAGGCACGAAAGGCGGCGACGAGTACGGCCGCGGCAGCCGGAACGATCCCGACATTGCCCTGGCCTGGATCGTCTCTGCCTGGAAGCGGATCTGCGAGAGTGAAGGACACACCGTGTTCCAGCAAGATTTTTTTCCATGGCTCGATCGTGGCTCGAAGCGCCAACAGATGCGGCTGATCGACAAGCCGCGCCAGCATATTCGGAAGCTCGTCGGGTCCGCACAGGAGGAGGACGTTCTCGGCGCGGATCGGAGGGCGCTCAATTGAGGATGCCACGCGCCAGGCGGCTTCATCCTCGCCGCCGTCCGGGGAGACCTCCTTGGAGAGAAGGTGGAGGAGCCGGCGCATCTCCGGCCCTTCGCCCGTCAGTATCACGCCGCCTTCGACAGAGCGCATCAGCGCCCGCACCTGATCGGCGCGGCTCGCCCAGAGCCCGCGAATGTCTGGCGGTTCGTCCCCGATAAGCCCGCCGGCGGGAAAGAGCGTGATCGAACATCCAGGCACGGCGCCGCCGATCGCTGCAAAGCACTCGTCGGTCTCGTTATGGGCGTCTCCTGCGGTAATGGCGGTTAACTGTGCCTCTTCTTCTCTCCGCATGTCCGGGTCGGATACACCCTCCAGCACTATCGGCAGACCCCACAGGCCATTCGGAATTAGGCGATCCAGTTCGAAGCGAAGCGCCATTCTTAACGTATCTCCGCCACGAACCTTCAGGTGTATGGCGTCGGGACCGAAACCCAGTCGTTCTTCACCCGAGACCGCACCGAGCCAGCGATAAAGCGCGGCAATGCCGGTTGCATTCAGTGTGAACTGCGGCATGGTCGGAGCGAGGGTTCGACCGTCCGGCGTGACCCCCGTGCGCAAGGTCTCAGCCAGCGCGCCCGGATCGGCATAGGCCGCGCTTCGTGCGACCAACCGGTCGAGCCGCAGGGCAGGAGCGGGCCGGCTTCCCTCCGTCCCGCCCTCCGCATCCTGTCCATGACAACCGGCGCAGGGCAAGCGTGCCAAAGGCGTTGACATGCCCAGAATCGACGCCTCGCCGGCCGAGGGAGCCTCTCCTCGATAGAGCGCCCGGCCATGGGCGATCGAGGCGTTCTCGGCCGTGGCGGAGGTTCCGAACGAGACGAGCAGAGCGAGCGCCAGCATGTCTATCCGGGGGCGGTTGCCCTCTGTATTTCGAGCTCGCGGCCGACATTCGGCATCACCGCGTCGGGGCATGGTGCGCGGCCCCGTATTGCCGGGCGATCTCAACCAGCATTTCCGGCGCGGCGAGGCCGGTGACCGGCGTCATGCGTCCGGAGCCGAGATTGCCCACGAAGAACATGACGTCATGCTCGGCGAGCGGCGTGCCGGTCTCGACGCCGAGGCGCCGCAACAGGCGATGGACATCCGCCGGCTCGCCGGCCGCCCAGCGCCAGTTTTCGGGCGATCCAAATTCGGCATGGTGTGCGGCGAGGCGATCGTGGCTGTCATGTTCGGGATCAAGCGTCAGGGTCACGAGGCGAGGCGCGGTTCGATCCTCGCGCAGGTCAAAAGACAGCTTGTTCATCACGAGGTCGGAGACAGGGCATTGCTCCGGGCAATCGAGATAGGAAAAGGACAGGATGAACGCCCGATCTCCGAGAAGCGCCGCTAGATCGGTCGGCGTGCCGACGGTGTCGACCAACCGCCCTTCGAGTGACGGAATTCGCACTTGAGACAGGCGTTGGCTTTGGGTTTCCCCATGCATCTGTTCGTGCTTCTTGTGAGCGTCATGCGCCAATGCAATTGAGGTCTCGCCCGAGAGCAGGGCCAGCGCGATCATACTCAGGCCAAGTTGCTGAAACATCGGCTTCCTTCCTTCTATTCTTCGACACGCACGAGGCCAGGCACGATCCGGTCGCCCCCCGGCAGGACAAATCCGGGCATCACGGGATACTGCCCCGGCCCAGGCAGGGTCAGCCGGGCCACGTAGCGGTTGCTTCCCGGCTCTCGCACGGCGACGATCGGTGCTCGCCATGGGCGCTCCAGCGCCATTACCACGAAGGGCAGCCTGTCATGCAGCCTCGCGGAAGACTGATCGAAGTCTATGGCGAGGACGAGCTCGGCCGTGCGGTCGCCGTTGAGCCGCACTGGCGCTGCCCGGATCGTTAAAGTGCGCGTCTTTTCGGCGGCCTCCGGTCCCTCCACGTCGATGCGGAAGCAGGCGGAAAGCGCCGCAAGGCCGGTCGTGACTACCAGTTCCCAAGCTCCGCCCGCCGGGGCGGAAATCGTGGTTTCATAGCGGCCGGGCGCGACCTCGCGGAGGCTGCGATCGAGAAGTGCGATGGCTCGCGGCATCCCGCCCTTCAGGCGAAAGGCCGTCATCGGTGGCATGCCTTCCCCCTGGCCGGCCTGAACGACGAAGACCGTTTGGGTCGAGCGATGCAGTGCCAGTACACCACCGCCATGAGGGAGAGGCCGGAGATAGGGACCGCTCTCCGCCGGGGGATCGCTTGCGGGGCCGAGTCGCACATTTTCGACGCGTGGCGAAAGACCGGGCCCGACGGCCACCAGATCGGCGACCATGACCGAGGACAGGTCGTCGAGCATCGCGTAGGCTGTCGTGCCCGCGATCTCTAACTCGCGAATCGGACGATCGAAGGAGACCGCGCCAGCGAGCGTCATGCTGGCGACCTCAAAGAAGCTCAGCGTGCTCTCGCCGGGTGCCCAGGCGACGGCGACGCCCTCGTCCGCGCCGATCGCAAGCCGTGTGGCGGGGGCAGGCAGCGCGATGGGCTTGCTAACGCCGCCATCCGCGCGCCTCAGTTCCATCGCGCCATCGCCGCGCAGGACGAGAACGCCGGAGGCTTTCGGCGCGGAGACTGCATCCTTTGCTGCGGCGGTTCCCGGAAACCGGCGCATCGCGCCGTCGGACGAGACGAGAAGCACCGCGCCGTCTTCGTTCATTGTCAGGAGATCCGGCGCGCCGGGCTCCAGTCGGCGGTCGTCGTCGGGATCAGGCGGGAGGGCCGCGCCACGCATGCGGATGATGGGGGAGCCAGACTCGACGACCAAAGACTTGTCCGCAGGTGAAAGGCGCCGGATCGTTTGCCCGGTGCCGACCCATGTCGCCAGTTCGGTCGCGACCATGTGCGTGAAGGCCTCACCCTCGATCCCTGCAGGCTCGACCCTGCCGTCGGTCATGACGCTACGGAGCCGATCGGCACTGCCGGCGACCACCCGCATGGCCGCCTGATCAGCGAGAAAGTGTTTCGGCATGGTCCCGAGATCGGCGATCGACATGATGTTGCTCGTCGCGAGATCGAGCCTCGGGTCGACCATGGAGACATGGGCGTCGTCATGGAGGACTGCGACGAGGTCTCCATTGAGGTCGAGCGCGCCGACCGGCAGGCGTCCGGTGCGGTTGAAGGCTTCGGCGGCCCGGTTGCAGACGAGGTTGGAGGCCTTGACGGGGCGCAGCCACGCCGCCGGATGGAGCCCGCTGGCAGGCTGACCGGTGGCGGCATCCTCAAGGTCCAGGGCGATGCGGAACGCCTCGCGCGAGACAGGCCATTTGATCGCCCTGCCGTCGGGCGCGTTAAGATGCAGTTTGACTTGGAGACCTGCCTTGAGGTCGCTATCGCGGCTCGGCGGGGACGGAACGTCGCCGCCGCTTTCCTGGCCTATCGCCGTGCGGGAGGGGGCCGCGAGCAGAATCAGAACGGCGACCATCCACGCGATGGGCGCGTTCCACAGGCCTCTCATCTCGCCCTGCTCCTCACCTGCAAGGGGTCGTTCTCCCGTTCTCAGTTTGAGCGCATGCACTTGGACGCCGTCGGATCGGCGATCTTGCCTTTTTCGACCACGTCCAACAGGCCCCATGTGCCGCCCGCGCGAAGCGGAGCCGGCCCGTCCTGCCAGAGATAGCAGCCCTCGCGCACCGGCCGCGCGATGGAGGCCGCGATCCCTTTGCCCGGCGCAAGCAGCGCCGCATGGGGGAAGCCGAAGCCGGGGAAAAGGTCGTCATAATCGAGCGCCGTGGTGACGAAGGCGCGCTGGCGCGCCCGGCCGGAAGGATGCAGCACGCGGATTACCACTTCCTCGCCGACTTCGGCTCTCAGTATCGGCATGGCGGGCGCACCATCGACCCCTTCCTCGCCTTTCCCGCGATTGAGGTAGAACTCCGAGGGGAAATCGAAGGCGTTGAGGTCGTAATGCGACTCGAGCGCGCCGTTCATCTCTTGTCCTTCTGCTCGCATGCGCAGATGGAACGGCGCGGACTGGTAGTTCACGCCTTTCTCTCCGAAATCGTAGCTGTCGTCGCAAACCGGGCAATCGGCAACGGGGCCGCCTTGCTTCGGGAGCCCATTGGTTTCCGACGCCGCGCCCTTGGCGCGCCACTGGTCTTTCGAGGCGCTATCCCACAAATTCATGCCGTCGCGCCAGAAGACGATGTGCTCGCGAATTTTGTGCGGCTCGGCATCGTCCGAGTTGGTGTCGCTCTCGTCCTCTGACTTATCATCCAGATCTGTGGGGGGGGCAATGTACAGCTGGCCTTGTGCCGCTTCGGTGTGTTCTAGAAGGGGCTCGGCCACGGGCGTCCAATTCGTCGGCCCCACTACGACCGCGCCGATCAGACCGTGCGGGGCGTGGCCGATCACATCCCCCAGCGAGATGATCGGGAGGGCACCGTAGGCGTAAGGAAAACAGCGCGTGGTCGGCAGATTTCCGCCAATCAAGACACAGCCGCCCCGATCTGAAAGCTCGTCTTCCCCTTGATCACGAAGAACCTTCACGTCGCTGTCATTTGCGGGCCTTTCCGGCGGTCCAATGAGGTCAAACGACAGTCCGTTGAAAAGAAACCGCTTTGCCCTCGGAGGCACTTCGCTACTTGGTTCCTCCGTTAGCGATACGCTCAAGCCCAGATTCGTGGCTTTGCTTGCCAAAATTTCTAGCGGGTTGTATTCCGGCAATGCGGCACGCCCGGCGTAGAAGGTAACGTAGTCGACGTGGGCCTTCATCACGCCGCCGGAGACTTCAGCAGGCGGCAGCGCGCTGTTTTGCGAGAGGCCCACGGGGATGTGGAGTCGCTCGTTGCGGGTGAGACCTGGAAGGGCAAGACGGTAGGCGAAAGACGCCGAGGGCGTCAGCAATTGTTTTTTCCGCGCGATCTCGCTCTGTGTCAGCGACGCTTCAAAATGACCCGGCCGGTTCTGGCACGGGGCGCCGCCGGCGGGGCAACGCGCTTTGTCCTCGTCACGCCACGCCGGATCGGTGTTGAGCGGCGTGATCGGCGGCATTCTGGCGTCTCCGAGCGCATCGGAAAGATCGTTTCGGTGACCGGGAGAGTCGTCTTCTTTCGTCATCGCATTGACCACGGCCAGATGGACGCAGTCGCCAGCCCTGACCCTGAGCCGGAACGGCTGAGCCGGTGTCTCCAAACGGTTCACTGCCGCCTCGTCGAGCTCGACCGGTTTGGAAGCCCCCGAGCCATCCGACGCGAGGGCCTGCTGGAATTTTTCCCGCAGCTTCGCTATGCCGCCCGGATAGATTTCCGGTTCAGCGATGACGAGGTGCAGGGGATCGGGATCGAATAGGCCGCGGCCGTAGAAGCGTTCACTCTTCTTCCCGTCGCGATCCTCGTCCCGTCTGGCGAGGGCGAGTTTGTAGACATGCGGCGCATCGGCGGGACACAACGCCGCGTTTGCATAGAAGTCTGTCGGATCGCGTCGTCCCTCCTGTTTCGGGAGTTCCTTCAGTCGTTGGCCGATCGCCAAAATCGAAGCCTGCGGATCGAGGCCGACTATCTCCTCGGTCGCATCGGGCGCGCCAGCATCGGGATAGATTCGAAACAGGCCCCAGGCGCCGTTCCAAAGCGCGTCCTGCGAACCGAAATGATAGAGATAGTCCTGCGTGGGAACCCGAACGTCCGGGCCGCTTGCAGGCGTATCCGCAAGAGGATTAAAATTCGGCACCCCTTGCAACTTTCTGAATTTGAACGAACCTCCAGGGCCGGCTCTTGAGCGGCCGCCGAACTCGAAATGTTCGGAGATGCCGACTTCCTGCGCGGTCACATACCCCTCGAGATTGTCACAAACAGCGACAGCCTCTTCGTACCGCTTCCAATCGTCCGCGTTCTCGGTCTTGTCCGCCCCTTCAAGAACCCAGGTCTCATATTCTCGCGGTCGACCGAAGCGCGCCACTTCACTCTCGATGCAGGCCTGATGCGCGGTCGTGCGCTGGGGAGAGGGTGGGAGCGAATCATCCCACACTGAATCGCGCGGCCGGGCCATGGAAGGGAATTTCTGGTCGATATTGCGCGGCCAGGCGGCGCCCTCGACATTGAAGGTGTGCTGCACCTCCTGAGCGCCCTGGATGAGGCGGATGACATTCCGCTCACCCGAATAGGTTTCGAGGACGGGGGTGGCCGGATCGCCATGGGCAATTCTGAATTGCTTATCCCAGACGGAGCGCAACACATTGGCCATGTCGCCCTGTGCGTCCGTCCGCTGCCACGCGACGGAACATTCCGGAAATGTCCAAAGCAAACCCAATCCCGAAAGAACGTCGTTCATCATCAGCGGCTGCTGCAGCGGCCTTAAGGCACAATCGGCGATCCCACCGTTGTTCGGTTCCTTCGTGCCGACCCTAAGCGGGATCGGCTCGCCGCGATAGTTGACGAGGTAAGGGTCGTGGTGGTCGACCGAGATTGACTCGGGCCTCTCAGGTGGGGCGACGGGCTTGGCATAACGATTGGAGTCCGGCAGGCCCTCGTCTGGATTACTGCCGGCCGCGGCTAAGCGCCAGCGCAGGAAATGGTCGCGGAATTTTATGACTTGCGAAGCCATGAGATCGCCGACGGGAGCTATGTCATCGGCATGCGTGTCCCCATCCCGACCGCCGGCGAACCATGCCGGCGGCACGTTTTCGTCCGTGAAATTTCCGAACTCATCCGACTTCATCGCGGACCCGCATTTGCGACGCAGAAGATCTGGACTGCTGCGATAGCCCATCTCGCAATAAAGAGCTGCCATTCCGCCCAGAGCATAATTGTCGGGTATCCCCTTGCCGAGAAACGGTGCAGTTTCGGCTTGGGTTTGCCGGTCACGCGGGTCGTAGAGAAGGGCAAAGTCGGCTACGGCGAGCGCGAATTCGCGGAAGTCGGGATGTATGTTTCGTTCGTCGGCCCCGACCACGCGTTTGCGGGTGCCGACATCGGTCGTGTTGCCTTTTTTTAGAGCGAAGGGCTTCGCACCAGATCCCTCGTCCGATCCGTCCGGCTTCGTCCATTTCGCGCCCTGAGGCTCGATCACCAGCGCGGTGTAATAGCCGTGCTGCTGGATCGAGGACGGGGCGAAATGGTCGTGGCTGAACACCGTGCGCATGGTGCGGTCGGCCTTGCCACCCTCGCCGTCGTCGGAGAGGATCGGATCGGCGAACCAGCGCTGCACGGTGGTCTGGAAGCGGTCGGGGCTTTTCGAACGGCTCATGCGCCACCAGTTCTTGTTGGTAGGCTCTCCTTTTGTCCCTTCGCACAACGCTTGGAGATTGCCGTCGTCGTCAGACCCGCCGTCGCCGTCCAAGATGGCGAGGACACCTGGCGCACGGGTCTGGACGACATTATTCCTGCCATCCGCTTTAGCCGCGCAGATGCGGCTCGCCACCTCGTCAGGGGCGAAGGTGCCGTCCTCGTAATTGAAGCCGTTGCCGGAGCCGTCCGACGACGTGACGTCGAACTTCACCAGGTGGATGTGCTGGCCGATCGTGTCGGTCGGCGTCTTCACCTGGAAGTCGTCGAGTTCAAGCTCCTTGGGCAGCTCGTTGGTATGGCGGAACTCTACGCACTCACCGGAGGCCGCCCGGAAGAAGAACGGCTCCTCGCGCGCCGAGGTGAGCGGGGAGATCGACGCGTTCGGGAAGCCGGCGGATTGACCGTCCTTGAAGCGGTCGGAGTCGGAAGTGAGCACCGCGATGCGCGCCTGCGGGTCGTGCCACCCGGCTCTGTTTGTCACGAGGTCGAGCTGCACGGCCGAGACCTCAAACCGGCGAAAGCCAGTAAGACCGGGGTCGGGATAGTAAGAGGGCGTCGTCGAACCATCCGTCAACAATGGGTCGACGATCATGACATGGCGAACCGCCGACCGGCGCCAGGTGCTTTTGCCACCGTCAATGCTCAGAAGCGGCAACGCTTCGTCCCTCTTGCGGCGAATAGCGTAGTTGACAACATCGCCAGGCAACGCGTTACGCCATTTCGTTTCGATGTCCCCAGGCGTCGCATCGGCCCTCTCGTTATCCGTTCGATCGAGAACCTGAAGGGTCTCACCCCTATTCGTCACCCTGGTGGGTGACTCGACGACGAACAAGTTCGCGGGGTCGGTGATGGCCGGTCCACCGCAGGGGTCGGCAAAGGGCGCGCCTGGACGCGGCGGGGAACCGTTGACGGCGAAGAGGGCTTCGACAGGCGAGGTCTCGCTTCCCAGCGCCGAAGATAGTTGAGACGAATAACTACCGGAGTTCGATTGGCCCCTGACCGAACTCCCCAAGGCATCGAACAGCGTTAGCTTTGCGGCGGCGGCCGAATTGCTGTCGAAGATGTTGCCGTCGAAATGGAACCCCATGGCAGCGCGCTCCAGCGGTGTGCCGTCATAGGGGAGCAGTTCGAGCTTTGCCTTTTCCATATGCGAGGAGAAGTCGCCCAGCGCCAACATCTTGGCCACGAGCTGCGACCAGACGCGTTCGCGCTTGCGCTCATCGAACTTCGGTGATGGCGTCGTTGGGGAATCGTATGCAGCTGGGAGTGATGGAGTTTCACCCCTGCCGTCGTCGGATTTCGTTTGAGAAAGCGCGGGTGGCGGATCGCCGATACCCAGCTTCCGTTCCGCCCCATCCCGCACCACATGGCGCGGCAGGCCGGCGTCGAGATAAGCGTTGGTTAGATCGTCTGAGTTTGGCTTCCGTTCGCGAGCGATGTCCATCGGTGCCTGTGGCGGACGGTGGCCAGGCCGCCCAGCCAGCGTGAAGGGGTAGCCGGGCATGGCGTCGATATCGGCCGTATTGACATTGCTAGGCTGCTTGACGTCCGCGACCTTCGTCTCGCCGGCATAGGTCGGCAGCAGTGGCAGCGGCTGGTTTGGCAGCGGCACGATGGCGGGGATCGGCGTTCCAACGGTGTCATCTGCGTTGCCGCCAGCATCCGAAGTAACCCATGCACCCGTCCACGGATCGACGCTGCCGGGACGGCGCTTGATACCGTCGAGCTCGCGTTCAGCGAGCGACAGACCAGGCCTTTCCTGCCCGTCCGGCAGCTTGCGCGTGCCGTCTTCCAAGACGTCGTGGACGCGCCAGAGCGCCCACATGCCTTGGGCGAAATGGGGGTAGAGGTGGCAATGGAAGATCGAGTCGCCGATGGTGCGGTTACGGTTCCCGGAGCCCATCGATTCCCACCAGCCCTTCCCAGAGGGCTGCTGGTCGGGAGCATAGGCATTCAGCCCGCCATGATAAATGTCATAGCTGAAACCTTGGCGCGGCGCGACGGTCTGGCTGTCGAGATAGCTGCCGCGTCCCTGGTCGTTGCCGGCGAACCATTGGTGGGCGTGCAGGTGGAAGACATGGGTCTCCTTCGGCCCGGCGTGGAAATTGCGGAAGGTGACGGGATCATTGAGATAGGAGTGATGGACGTTGGCGGGATCGTCCGAAAACTGTTCGAGCAGGGCCGGATCGCCATTCGCCCACGAGGTGAGGAAGAATTCCTCGTAGAGGCATTCCGCGCAGTCCGCCGCCGGCCCGATGTTTTTGCGGTTGGCAAGAATCATCGCCCCCAGTCCCGACGAGCCGTAATTGATGGCGAAGCCGTCGCGCACGCCGGCAAGCTGGCCGAACTGGCCGAGTTCCTCGAAATTACGAGTATAGAAGGTCTTGAGCTCGTCGTGGAAGAAGACCGAGAACTCCCGGAACCTCACCTCGCAGAACTCTGCCTGGTGCTTCGGCGCCCGGCCGGCCGCGCAGGCTGCCCGTCCCTCTTCGCTCATCGTCGCGGTGTGGACGGCAAGGCGTTTCGAACCGTCGCCGGTGACCGGATCCGGCGAATAAGTGCCAGCTGGGCGGAAGATGACCGCGTTAAGGTCTGAGTGGACGATTTCGATTTTCGTCGCCCGGTCGAAATCGGCTTGACCTGTGCCGTCCGCCGGCCGGGCGAGATTCAGCAACGGATCACCGCTATCCGTCGCCTCATAGTCGATCTCGCCTTTGCGGGCGTGGCGCGGCTTACCGGACATCGGATCGACCGGAGCCCATGTCGCATTGAACACACCCGCGGGAACCTGGCTGCGATACCATCGGGTATGGCGTTGTTCGGCGACGACGGCGCCGAATAACCCGTGTGTGATCGAGCCGCCATTGCCCTCGCCGCCGGCAGGCGCCGCGTCGGAGGCCACGAAATAGGTGCCCTCCCGGTCTACCTCGAACTGGCAGTCGACGGCCTTGCCGGACGCGATGCTGACCAAGCCACGACATGCGCGCAGGGCCTGATTCCGATTACCCTCCTGGCCGACGAAACGGCCCGCCACAGCGACAAGCCCGTCGATGGAAAAGGCGAGGCCGCGGGTGCGCGGCCAATCCAAGTCAGGCCGGTTGGGGTCGACGTTGTGGGGCTCCTTCTCAATCGAGCCGGTCTCACAGAGCGCCTCGCCGTGCTTGACGAGGTTTTTGTCGCCGTCGGAAAGCGCCGATCGCACGACGCCGCGCAGCTCGTCTTTTTGCAAAGCGCCGTTGTTGCAGAAGGTCTCCGAAAGCCCCGGCTGGCCGTCTCGCAGCAGATTGCGCACGCGCAGGACGAGCACGTCGCCGGCATTAGCCCGCAGGACCAGCGGACGCGGCCGCTTGCAATCGCGCAGCCTGACCTTGCCGGCTTCGAGCTCGCCCGGTGTCAGATTGGGCGCGAGCCGCTCCGCGTCCTCAGACCGCATGTCGCAGAGTTGCGCGTCGGGTGCAGTCTGGTCAGCTCGATCGCCGATATTCACCACATCGCGGCTCAACGCGAAGATCATACCGAAGGGATTGAAGGAGCCGAAGCGGTTGTAGACCAGCATCTGGTCCAGTGCGGCGATGTCGGCGCATACGATGCGGCGCGGAGGAGCGGACGGCTGCCGATACGCTCCGCTGTCGCTCGCTGTGGAGCCGCCCGCATCACCTGCCAGGCTGTCGCAGGAGAAGGTCTCCGAAGGGACCGCCGCCCTCGCCACGGCTGGGACAATGGTTGCGTGCATCGCCAGATAAACGCAAATGACGAAAGAACTGCCGGCTCCCCAGGCGAAGCACCTTGCGCGCATTGCCTTCCTCCCTTTGCGTAAGGTCTGATTAACTTATCGATAGGTTGCTTTGTCAATAGGGGGATAATTAGGAATGCGGGAAAATTGCGCTTTTCGGCAGCGCCTACGTAGGGACGGTCGTGCGAGCCATTCCACACACTCGTCATACCGCCAGAAAGTGCGCATCACCCTCTACGAGAACGCTACGCCCGTCGACACCCGCCTTCTGGGGGCGGACGATCTGGCTGCAATGAACGAGTCGAAGGAGTATGGCCGTTCGGCAAGTTTCCCATGCTGGTCGATGATAGACGGCCGGTGACCGAGACCTCAATCCTAGCCCGGTCACGATGATCCCCCCCTATCCGATTGCGGCGCTGGAGGTCCGATTCTGGGACCGTTTCTTCAACAACTACATCGCGACACCGCAGCAGACGATCGTTCGGGATGCCGCCTGGGAGAAAAGGCCCGCGACAGGCTCCGCTAATTGATGGGTGGCCTGGTTTTACTCCGCCCCACGGGCCTGGATTTGCTCCGTCGTTGACATGCTTCCACGATCTCGATCGAATCTATGTGCGCGCAGCGATAAACTCTCGACATCCCGATCAGGTGTGGCGAAACCAGACGCCGGTGCAGGTCGCCGGAGTCGCGTGCCTACCTGGGTGGTGACGTCCGCAGAACGGTCACTTTCCTCAAGCTCCCGCTCCAGAGCGGACTGACGGCTTCCGGCCTATCCCTCGCACTTATACCAACTCCCATTGATCAGAACCCATGAGCCCATTGGCGCATTCCGATGGACATGATGCGCCAGGGTTGGGCTTCGATGTTTCGCCAAGCGCGGCAGGCATGGTCGAGGATGTCGTCGTAGGATTGGAAGATGCGGTTCGAAAGCCAGTTGTCGCGTATGAACTGCCAGAGGTTCTCGACCGGGTTCAGTTCGGGCGCCTTGGGCGGCAGCGGCATCAAAGTAATGTTGTGGGGGATGGGGAGCTTCGGCGTCATGTGCCAGCCGGCCTGATCAAGCAGGACGACGGCGTGGGCGCCAGACGCGACGTTGCGGGAGATCTCGGCGAGATGACATGCCATGGCGTGGGTGTCGCAGCGGGGCATGACGAGTGCGGCGCCCGCGCCCCGCTTTGGGCAGATCGCCCCGAACAGGTAGGCCGAGGCGGTGCGCTGGTCTCTGGGAGCCGAGGGTCGCGTTCCCCGTTTTGCCCAGCGGCGGGTGATCGGGTTCTTTTGGCCCACCCGCATCTCGTCTTGTGGGATGGTTCGCCTCCTCCCCGGCGGATATTTTCGCCGTCTCAACAAGGAGGCATCACATGACATTCAAGCAGATCGGCATCGATATCGGCAAAAACAGCTTCCACGTCGTCGGCCTGGGCGCCGATGGCGACATCGTCCTGCGAAAGCAATTTACCCGTTCACGGCTGCTGGCGTTTTTCGGCGATCGGCGCAGCGAGTGCCTGCGTGTAGCATTCGAGGCGTGTTCTGGCGCGCATTGGCTTGCCCACCAGCTCATCGCGATGGGACATGACGTGAAGCTGCTGACCCCGGAGAGCGTGCGGCCCTTCGCAAAAGCGCAAAAGAACGACTGGAACGATGCGCTGGCGATCGCCGAAGCCGCACAACGGCCGGGCCGCCATGCGGTCGGAATCAAATCCGATGAACAACTGGACATGCAGGCGCTCCATCGTGTGCGTCAACGGCTAGTGACGGCGCGAACCTCGATCATCAATCAGCTCCGTGGCCTGTTGCGCGAACGCGGCCTGGTGATCCCCTCAGGGCGGGCGCGTTTCGAACGCTATATTCAGACGGAATTGATGGAGGTCGGAAAGGTCGATCTTTCTGCGGTCTCGCGGGCGCTCTTCGAAACGCTCATTGCCGAATACACGATGATCGACGCTCGCCTTTCCAAGATCGACGACGAACTGGAAGCCTTCGCCAAATCCAACTCTGTCTGCCGGGCCTTGCTTCCCATTCCGGGCATCGGCGTGATCGTGGCGACAGCCCTTTATAGCGCCGTCGCCAACATCTCTGACTTCCGGACAGGGCGAGATCTCGCCGCCTTTCTCGGACTTGTACCCAGACAGCGCTCGACCGGAGGCAAGACGATCCTGCTCGGGATATCGAAACGCGGAAACACCTATGTTCGAACGCTGATGATACACGGCATGCGGTCGGCATTTTACAATCGCAGAAAGCGGGAAAGTCGAATGGCGGAGTTTATGGAACGGCTTTGCGCACGGGGCATGCACACCAACAAGATTGTCGTCGCGAGCGCCAACAAGGTTGCCCGGATCGTCTGGGCGGTCTTATCGAGGAACGAACCCTTTCAGCCGGTCGCGGCCTGACGGCGCGAGGCTGAACGACTTGCGAGAAGAAGCCAATGGCACCGTGATCTGATCGGATGTGCAGCCTGATGGTTCCAGTAGATCGCCCTGCTTCGACCGGGACACGCAAAACCTGGTGGTGGCAGTAGATCAAAAAGTCTGATCATCTTGTAAGGAACGCATCCCAGCGGCTCCCATTGTGGCTCGGGCACTCGCCCACGAACAAGCCGGATACGCTGAAGCAGGGTCTTCTGGGACTATCGTTTCTTCTTGCAAACCGGAGGCGAACCATACACCATACACTGGAACCAGACTTCTACGGGCTTGCCGGCGGCCTCGTTCGCCGCGATCTTTGCCAGCGCGGTGAGGAAGTCTTTTTAAAAGCGTCGAGTTCGAACTCGTTCTGCGCGTGATGGCGTGGGCGGGCAGAGAGTTTGCGGTAGCCCATGGCCCGCAGTTCGCGGCTCAGCGTTTGCACGCTTATGGGGATGCGGAACTCCTCGAACACCCATTGCGCCAGGTCTACGAGCCGCCAGCGCACCACCCCGTCGACGGCCGGGGTCGGGCCCGCCTCAAGCTTGCCCGCCAGAGCCTGCCGCTCGTCCGGCCCTAGCCGCGAGGGCGCGCCGGGCGACTTGCGGTCCAGGAGACCGTCCAGGCCCTCGGCGTTGAAACGCACGACCCAGTCCCGCACGATCTGGCGCGTCACGTCTCCGACCTTGGCCGCATCGCTGCGCGTGCCGCCCTCGTAGATCGTCGCCAGTGCCAAAAGCCGGTGGGTCTGAGATGCGTCCCGAGAACGCCGAGCAGCCTGGCGAAGTGTGTTCGTATCGAAGTCAGAGCGAAGCGGAACCGGCGTGGCCATGGCGGACATCCTCCTGTTCGCCCCAATGAATCACATCAGTTCCGCGCCGAGAATCCCCTACGAGTCATAAAATCCGAGAGTTGGTATTACCCCCTCGTTCTTGTGCTCGCCGCGCGCCACGACCCGCAGCGCGCCGTCGGGCAGTGGCCGCTGCAGCGCCGCTGCCTCCGACCATTCCGCCCGCATCCAGACGGCGATCCCGTCTGGCTCGGTCAGGATCACCGGCATCTTCAGGCCTCTGGACAAGCCGCGGCGCGGCGGACATTCTAAGGCGAGGAGGGCGAGCCGATGGGCGAGGTCTATCCGCGTCGTCGCCGCGCCGCCGGCAAGCAAACCTTTCGCGGCAACAGGAACCGTCAGCAGACGCCGCCGCCGCGGCCCTGGTTCCTGTGGCTCGTCTGGATCGGCATCCTGTTCGGGCTGGTGGCCAGTTTTTCAGACGGCAAGATCCACATGTCGCTCACCGGGCTCGATTCCGCCCCCTCAGGGCTCGGATCCTCGTTGTCGCGGCTGATCTCGAGGGCGGCGGCGGACTTGGGCTTTTCTGCCGCCGGCTGCAACATCAAGGGCAATATCAGCATCAATACCGGCGAGCGCATCTACCACGTGCCGGGCCAGAAATTTTACGCCGCCACGCGGATCAATTCCCGATATGGCGAGCGCATGTTCTGTTCGGAGGGCGAAGCGCGCCGCGCCGGCTGGCGCAAGGCCCGCCGCTGATCGCCGAGCGCGAGGAGTGCGCCGATGAGCGCCCACATCGTTCTGACCGCCATCGTCTGCCTGGCGACCTGCGGGCCGGCGAAGATCCGCATCTGGGATGGCGACACCGCCTGGTTCGGCGACACCAAGATCCGGATGGTCGGCTACGACACGCCGGAATTCGGCGAGCGGGCGCGGTGTCCGGCCGAGGCACGGCTGGCCGAAGCGGCGCGCCGGCGACTCGCCGAACTGCTCGCGGCGGCGGCGGAGGTTCAGATCATCCCGACCGGCGGGCGCAGCTACGACCGCACTCTGGCGCGGGTTCTCGTCGACGGCCGCGACCTGGCGACGATCCTCGTCAACGAAGGCCTGGCGAGCGCCCGGACGGCGACCCGCTCGACCTGGTGCTGAGGCCTCCGACGGGACGTTCAAACCAGCTTTGAAGAGAGTTCAATGGCAGCCGAAACGGGTGCGATTTGATCTTGCGCGCGTGACATGCCGCCGGCTTCACCCGCGACGGCGTGGTGACCTCAGCGGCGGCGCCTGACGGACGTCAACTTCGGCGCCTCGTGAGCCGAGAGAACACCGGTTCCCAAGTCTGGGCCGACAGCGCCTGTCGTTCGCGCAAGGACGAGAGGTGGCTGGCGGAGCGGATGCTGACCAGTCGCATCCACCGGAGCAAGCCGGCCGGCAAGCCAATGCCGCCGGCCACGGCGTGGGCCAACGCGAAGAAGTCCCCCATCCGGACCGTCGTCGAGCATCTCTTCTCGCATCAGAAGATCCGCGTCGGCTCTTCATCCGCACCACTCGCCTTGCCCGCGCCTAGTCTAGGCGAAGCTGACGCCGGCCAATAACGCCTAGAACATAGACCGCCTGATTTTCCACGAACGCCGGGCGATTACACCATAAGTCTGCTCGAAAACGTCAGAAACGTCCTCGAAGTCACCTCGGACTGCTCAAAGGATAGCGCCAGACCCGCGCGCCGCATGATACCCGCTACGACAACCGCCGAAATCAAATGGTTCTTGCGGGTGTCCAGTTGCATCCCATCCCAAAGAGGCGCGCGGTTGTCGGCAAGTTGCGAATCCATGTTTGGTAATCCAGTCGTTAACATATCCCTTCGCACCGTTACCGGATCCCGTCGCACCGTTACCGCATCGACGATCTGTCCAGTACGCCGATGTCATCATGTCAAAAGTTAATCCAGTCGGGCCGTTAATGAATCTGGACCAGCCGTTAATCAATGCTGGAGTAACGGGGGTGTTCGGGGGGGGGGGGTAAATTCAAACCTCTGGCGTGCACCGGGACACGACCCGCATCGCACCGGCTCCGTCCGCGTGTAGCCCGGCGGAATGGAAAATCGGCACATCTTCGAGATGGTCTCCCGGCTCAGGCCGAAGACCCTGGCCGCATCACGCTGGCTGTTGTCCTCAAGATGAACAAACCGACCGACGGCTGCGTAGACTTTCACGGCGAACATTCCCGGCCGCTCTCCCCAAAAAGGAAAACAGCCTGACCACTGGCCGGGTTTTATACCGGTGCGGCCAACCAAAACGGTGCCGCTTCGTGGCCTAGTTTCTCACCGCCCTACACAGCTTCCCGCTCATTGGAGCGCTCGTCCTTCTGGTTCTTCTCGGGATGGAGATCATTTCGCACTGCGGCAAAAACGAATTATGAGTCGTCGCTCATTTTTGCCTTGACGGCCCGGATGGAGCGAGGCACCATCCCCCTGCCTGCTACCGAAAAGGAGCGGACAAAACGCACGCGCCGGAGAGCGCGCCAAAAGGGAGGAGGAGAGGATGTCGAAGCATCGTACTGATGTCAGTCGCCGCAGTGTGTTGAAGGGGGTGTCGGCCGCTGCGGGCCTTGCCGGAGTGTCGGCCGTCACCGGTTTTCCATTCGTCGCCAGGGCCCAGGCGAACACGATCCGCATCGGCATGCCGACGATCCTGTCAGGCCGCGTCGCCATACTCGGCACGTCGAGCCGTACCGCCGCCGAACTGGCGGTGAAAAGCTTCAACGAGGCGGGCGGCGTCAACGGCAAACAGATCGAACTGATCGCCCGTGACTCCAAGGCCTCTCCCGACGAAGCGGCCAAGGTGACCCGCGACCTCATCAACTCGGATGGCTGCGAGATCATCATCGACGGGGAGGCGTCGAGTGGTTCCTTCGCCGTGCAGGAGGTGATCCGCGAACTGCCCGTGCTTTGCCTGCACACCAATTCCGAGACGTCTTCGCTCACCGCCGATCCGAAGATCCGCAGCGACACGGCATTCCGCTGCGCCCGTCAGGGCATTCACGACGCGGTGGCCGGCGGCCTCTACGCCTCGAAGATCTCGAAGGAGCAGAACAAGAAGCGCTGGATGACCTGCTCGCCGGACTATGCCTATGGCCGCGATAACAGCGCCCAGTTCCTCGAATATCTCAAGATCTATGATCCTG